>ERZ1090863.521-NODE-521-length-20812-cov-8.082478_pt1 | contig 20812 bp, 13 predicted proteins | sample MGYA00478480_ERZ1090863 | MGnify/ENA primary metagenome ERZ1090863 (study PRJEB33644, sample SAMEA5815746) | chicken gut metagenome | biome: Chicken; feature: Gastrointestinal Tract; material: Caecum | place: Ireland | collected 2019-01-01 | study: A study of the...
TATGCCGATAAGTATATGAAAAAGGCCTTCCGCATGGGCGAACTTTTAAACACCAAGCTCATGTTCAAGCGCCTTCCCGATATCGTAGCGTGGAAGAACCTCACGGTCGGCGCATACGGCTACGACCCCGTCAAGGTTGAGGATATGATAGACTACCTCACCACCTACGGCGAACCTCTCAAAGAGTTCATCACCGATACGGGCGTGTTCCTCAACGAGGCGCACAAGGCGGGCAAGAACATAATGTTCGAAGCTCAGCTCGGCGCACTCCGCGACATAGATTACGGCATAGTTCCCTATACTTCCAGCTCGTCCACGATTGCCGCATACGCACCCATAGGCGCGGGCGTGCCCAATCTCAGGCTGGATAAGTCCATAGGCATAATGAAGGCATATTCCAGCTGCGTAGGCGCAGGCCCCTTCACCTGCGAATACTTCGGCGAGAAGGCCGAAAGACTGCGCGAACTCGGCGGCGAGTACGGCGCGGCTACGGGCAGACCCAGAAGAGTAGGCCCCTTCGACGTGGTTGCCTCCCGCTACGGCATACGCTGCCAGGGCGCGGATGAAATTGCGCTCACCAAGCTGGACGTATTAGACGACTACGAAGAGATTGAACTCTGCACGCACTACGAACTCGACGGCAAGCGCATTGACGAGTTCCCCTTCACGGACGTGCTTGACTTCTGCAAGCCCGTATTTGAAAAGGTAAAGGGCTGGCACTGCGACATAACGGGTTGCAGAAAGCCCGAAGACCTGCCCAAAGAGGCGCTTGACTACATAAAACTGCTTGAAAAGCTCTGCGAATGCCGCATACGCTACGTATCGGTCGGCGCCGAGCGCGAATCCTGCATAAAGATGTACTGATGCGCGGCGACACCGCGCAATGAACGGCGCATATATGCGCACTAACGGGGGTGTTTATGAAAAGAATTTACGTGAACGAAGAATGGTGCCTGGGCTGTCACCTTTGCGAGTACGAGTGTATGTACGCAAATTCGGGTCTGGATGCAATGTTCAAACTCAAAGGCAGGCTCAATCAGTTCATACCCCGCATAAAGGTGGAGGGTGAGGACGGCAACGCCATTCATTTTGCCGTCAACTGCCGCCACTGCACCGATGCTATATGCGTCAAAAGCTGCATAGCGGGCGCCCTTTCAAAGGATGAGGGCGGAGTTGTCCGCATAGACAAAAACAAATGCGTAGGCTGCTATACCTGCGTGCTCGTCTGCCCGTTCGGCGCGATAATGCCCGCGCCCGACGGCAAGGCCGCCCAGAAATGCGCGCTCTGCACGGATAACGGGTTCGGCGACCCGAACTGCGTTAAAAACTGCCCCAATAACGCCATTGTGTACGAGGAAAGATGAGTATGAAATACGTTCTGATTGGTAATTCCATAGCTTCCGTCGCCTGCATAGAGGGCATACGCAGTGTCGATAAAAAGGGCGAAATTACTGTAATTTCCGCCGAAAAGTATCCCGTATACGGCAGGCCGCTCATATCTTACTGCCTTCTCGGCAGAGTAAAACGCGAAAACATGAACTACCGTCCCGCCGACTTCTACGAAAAGAACGGCGTAAAGGTACTCTATTCCCGCCGCGCCGAAAAGATTGACGCGCAGGCCAGGACTGTCACCCTGGACGGCGGCGAAACTATAGCATACGATAAACTGCTGGTCGCAACGGGCTCCCGTCCGTTCGTGCCTCCCATGCAGGGCCTTGAGGAAGTGGAGAGCAAGTATTCGTTCATGACCATGGACGATATGCTCGCCCTTGAAAAGGCTCTCTCGCCCGAAAAGAAGGTGCTGGTCATCGGCGCGGGTCTTATCGGCCTCAAGTGCGTGGAGGGCATACTCGACAGAGTAAAGAGCATAACCGTCGTGGATATGGCGGACAGAATTATGCCCTCGGTGCTCGATAAGGAGGGCGCCGCAATGGTACAGCGCGGCCTTGAGGAGCACGGCGTCAAGTTTGTGCTCGGCGACAGCGCTGAAAAGTTTGAAAAGAACGTTGCATACCTCAAAAACAGCAAAAAGAAGATCGCTTTCGATATCCTCGTCGTGGCCGTAGGCGTGCGCGCCAATACCGAGCTCGTAAGAGAGGCGGGCGGCAACGTCAACCGCGGCATAGTTGTGGATAAGGGCATGCATACAAGCCTTGAAAACGTGTTTGCCGCAGGCGACTGCGCGGAGGGTTACGACAGTTCCATAGGCTCCGACCGCGTGCTTGCGCTTCTGCCCAACGCATACTTCCAGGGCAGCGTTGCGGGCGTGAATATGGCGGGCGGCATGGCTCTGCACGACGACGCCATTCCCATGAACGCCATAGGCTTTTTCGATACGCACGTGCTCACCGCGGGCGTGTACGAGGGTGAAGTCTTATCCGACATCGGCGAAAATTACTACAAAAAACTGTTTATAAAAGACGGCTGTCTTGTCGGCTTTATACTCATAAATAAATTCCTGCGCGCAGGCATATACACCTCGCTCATCCGCGCAAAGACTCCGCTTTCGGAGGTCGATTTCGAGCTTCTGAGTAAGGAGCCCCAGCTGCTTGCGTTCAGCAAGGATGCGCGCAAACAGAAACTTGCACGCAGAGTGTAATAAGGCGGCGTGCTGCACGCAATTTTTCTGCGGCAGAGCGCAACGCGTGCGCTAAAGTACCGTCTGAATAAAAATACCGCCCCGTGGCGCATATTTTGTGTATGTGGCGGAAGGGAGTGTTCAATGGAAATCAGCGTAGACGAAAACGTCCACTTTCAGGCTCTCAACAGAATAATTCGTGAAAGCAAGGATACCGATATAACGATAAACGGCGTAGTGGGTCAGCGCTACATAGCCGACGGACTTGAGGGCAAGCGCATAGTAATAAACGGCGTGCCCGGCAACGCGCTCGGCGCATATATGAACGGCTGCGAGGTCATCGTGCACGGAAACGTGCAGGAGGCCACGGGCGACACTATGAACAGCGGCAAGATAATTGTATACGGCAGCGCGGGCGACGCCACAGGCTACGCAATGCGCGGCGGCAAAATCTATATCCGCGACAACATAGGTTACCGCGCGGGCATTCATATGAAGGCGTACATGGACTTCCGCCCCGTGATAGTGGTCGGCGGCAGAGCGGGCTCCTTCCTCGGCGAATACCAGGCGGGCGGCGTCATAGTCGTGCTCGGCCAGAACAAGGACGGACTGCCCATAATAAATAACTTCTGCGGCACCGGTATGCACGGCGGAGTTATCTATTTAAGATGCGACAGCCTTCCCCGTTCGCTCCCCGCGCAGGTGGCGTCCCAGCGCAAGTGGGGCGCAGATATCCCCGAACTGAGCGAGTTGGTGCGCGACTGGTGCAACTTCTTCCCCGAATACAACGCGGAACAGCTCCTTGCGCACAACTTCTATGTGCTCACGCCCAATTCGGATAACCCCTACAAGCAGATGTACACCAACAACTAAGGCTTTTCAGACGGCGTGATTTGGCATGAATATGTCCGCGCAAAAGTATAATAGTTGCGGCATATATGCGGGGCAATTAAAAAATTTATTTAAAATATGTTGCGCCGCGCACGGGATAATACCGCGCGCGGCGCTTGAATTAAAAAGGCGGAAATATTATGCTCAGAAGATTTTATAAAATGCAGGGTATCGGCAACGATTACATCTACTTTGACTGCATGCAGGAACCCATAGAAAACCCCTCTGAACTGGCAATCAGACTTTCAGACAGACACTTCGGCATAGGCGGCGACGGCATCATACTGCTGTGCCCTTCCGATGTGGCTGACTGCCGCATGCGCATGTTCAATCTGGACGGCTCGGAAGGCAAAATGTGCGGCAACGGCATACGCTGCGTGGGCAAACTTGCGCACGATTTGGGCTACGTTTCGGGCGACAGCTTAACTGTTGAAACGCTTTCAGGCATAAAGACGTTGTCGCTCGGCATAGGCGCGGACGGCACGGTGGTTTCCGCCAGGGTGGATATGGGCGCGCCCGTACTGCGCGGCGAGGACATTCCCAGCACCCTTTCGGGCGAAAAAATCGTCAATGTGCCCCTGGAAGTGGACGGCCGCACGTTCGGCGCAACGCTCGTTTCAATGGGCAATCCCCACTGCGTCGTGTTCGAGGACCCCGACAGAATAGGAGTGGAGTACTACGGCCCGCTCTTTGAAAATCTGCCCGTATTCCCCGAGCGCGTGAACACCGAATTCATAAGGGTCATTGCGCGCAACAAGCTCAGAATGCGCGTATGGGAGCGCGGCAGCGGAGAAACGCTTGCCTGCGGCACGGGAGCGTGCGCCTCGGCAGTCGCGGCGGTGCTCAACGGTTACTGCGATATGAATACGGAAATTTCCGTACTGCTCACGGGCGGCGAACTGCGCATCACATACACGGACGAAACTGTGTATATGGAGGGCGCGGCAACGCTTGTATTCACCGGCGAGGTTGAAATCTGATTTTCCGCCTATGATTTTGTGCGGCTTGCAGACCGATTGCGTGCCTGCGCATTGATATGCGTTTTCTCTTAAATTCAAATCGATGGCTGAAAGTTTTTTCGGCTGAAAATACTGCGCCCGCCGCGGAAAATCCGCGGCGGGCGCAGTATTTTATGTTATAAGCAATTGAGGTGTGTCCTATTGGTTGGTGCGGTAATATGCCTTGCGGTCTGCTCCGCAGTGCCTCAGCGCGCGGGTGCCGTTATGTGCTCTTGCAATATATAAAATTTTCGTTTGACCCGCATATATGCCGCAATTACTGCCGTGTATCGTCCTCAATGTCGGCGCTCTGCGCGCCGTCTGAAAGGACTGCGCTTTCCGGACAATTTTCCGTATCGCTTTGCGCGTCGCCGTCAGACTGGGACGTGTCTGCGTGCTTTGCAGCATATTTTGCATACGCCTTTCTGAACACCGAGCGGCGGAAGAGTACAATGTTGAGCACCACGAACGCCGCGCCTACCACTATGCAGGTGATAAGGGCGGCCAGGTTGCTGGTTGCGGCATAGGGCGCAAGGAACATCAGCGGAAAGCCGAACACTATTGCGGGCAGACTCTGGTATACCAGGTTTTCGCTGGCGGGGGTGCGGTAGCTGCCGTCAATTTCGCGCAGCAGTATCATGCCCGTGCTGGCCGTGCCAGTCAGCATGCCGAAGAATGCCAGGAACTGTTCGTGTCTGTATTGTCCGAAGAGCCTCTTGCTCACAAAGTTCACGTATATGAACGTGGCAACGGTGCCGTATATTGCAAGCAGAAGAAGTACCAGCCAGTATTCGGCAAGCAGGGGCAGCTGAATGGCGGCAACGCCTGCAACTATCATCATATCGAATGCAAGTCCGCTTATGCGGTCCATCATATAGTTGTTTACTACCTGCTTTTTTATCACGCCCTTTTTATACAGCTTGTTGAGTATGGCCTTTGCGGGTATGGTAAGCAGTACGCCGATTAAAAAGTTAAACCCGAACAAGGTGTCCGCAAGCGAGGGGATGAGGGCGGAGAGTCCGTACATTATGCCGAACGATATGGCGTAAACACCCAGCACTATGGCAAACTGAACGGTCATTTTGTCTATGGAGGACACGGCGGGCAGCTCGTTTTCGTCCTCGTAGTCGGCAAGAGTTGAGCGCTTCTGGGTGGTATCAATTTTGATAAGACCCTTGCGCCGCATTACGTTTATGTATATAACACCGCCTATGCACGCAACCAGAAAGCCTGCGGCGGCTATCGTAAGGCCGAAGTTGCCTCCTCCTGCAAAGCCGTGTTCGTTTTCGTAAATCTTTCCGTAGTTGAGCGCCTGTCCCGTGCCCTGGCCGAAGCCGAACGCAAGCAGAATGCCCGCGGCAGAAATAAGTCCCTCAGAACCTATCGCCCACGCCGCAATTATCGTTATAATCAGTCCGCCGAAGGCCTGAATGAGGTAGCCGTTGACGGTGGTCACGCCCGAATCGAATATCTCGCCCGCGCGCTTTTTGTTGAACTTTTTCTTGGAATTGCGCATGCCCGAGGCTATGAAACCTATGCCCAGGCAGTGGTAGGTTATCATCTCCAGCATCTGCATGCCCGAAGGCCCGTCGCTTCCGTCGCCGTAGGCGGGCATATTGAACAGATAGTCGCCCGCGGTAAAGTATACAATGGTGGAAATTATAAGCAGCAGTATGCCGCCCAGCACGGAAACGGGTATAAGCGTCTTTTGCAGAAAGGGTATAAACCTTTTCAGCGCGGCGGCAACCAACATTCCCGCAAGCAGTGTGGCGAATACCATTACAAACGTCCACACGCTCAGTTCAGAAAAGCTCATTTTTCGTCCTCCGAATCAGCATCTTTTGCGGGCGTTGCTTCTTGCCCGCCTTTGTTTTCAATGGCCTTCAGCCCGTCGAATATGTGCACGTACTTTACCGCGCAGAACCTCGGCCCGCCCTTTATCTGCAACGTCTTTCCGCCGCAGTAAAAGTTAAGTTTTCTCTTGCCTACGGCCGTCACGGAAATTATGTCTTTCAGCGCATACACATAATTTTTTTCGCCAGTTATGTACAGGTTGTCCCTGTCAATGCTCACGGCTCTTCCGCCAAGGTCAACCTTTTTTCTGAATTTCACGCTCTCGCGGAAGAGTATGCCGTCGTCTTCAACTTTCAGTCCGTCATGCACCTTTTCGGCAATCTCGCCGCGCTCCCATTCGTACCAGTCGTATATGCGCTCATATCCGCATATGGGCGGGGATATGCGCAAATCTTCGGTATATTCGGCAGAAACGCCGCAGCTTTTGCACGTAAAGCGTGTGCCGTGCGAGTAAATCGTGCCCACTTTGTCGCAAGCGGGACACATGTACAGCGCCCGCTCAATGTACTCCGCGCGGCGGCGGCTTTTGTATCTCTCTCCGGAGGCGACGTCGTCAACCGCAAGCTCGCTTTTTATAACTTCAAACAGCTGACCCACGCTCATTTTTGCGTATTCGTCGGGGTATATTATGCGCTTTACGCGTCCTTCGTACTTAGTGCCCCGCCTTATGCCGTCGCCCCAGCGCGGGTCGGTGCCGTACCCTCCGAAGAGGTTGTAAATTACCACGGGCACCTTTGAAAGCTTGGCAAGCTTGGCTATGGAATCGTTCATCTCCCACAGTCTGCCGCTCAGCGTGCGGTTGCCTTCGGGAGCAATGCTCACCGCGCCGCCCTCGCGGAATACCTTGAGCGCAGTGCGCACGGCGTTTAAGTCGGAGAGCGATTTGCTCTTGGGTATGGGGTTGACCAGCCAGCGTATCAGCGGCGAAACTTTCAGGTTGAACAAATCGTCCGAGGCGAAGAAGTACAGCGGCCTTTTAAATGACGCCGCCACGAAAAACGGGTCCATCGTCGCCTGGTGATTGTTGAGTATAAGGCAGGGCCCATCAATTTTCGGCGCGGGTATGGCGCGGTAGTTGTATTTCAGTTTAAAAAACGGCGTCATCACCGCGCGCAGAAAGGCAAATACCGCCTTGTGTCTCGGCTTTGTCCAGCGCTCTTTTTTACTCTCTTTCGGCATGAATTGTTTCCTCTCTGTTTAAAGCGCCGCAAGTGCGGCATTTTTAATTATAACATACGGTTGTTGACTCGTCAACAATGCGGGGACGGCATATTTCCGTGGGCGTAAATTTTTGTGTAATTTAACGGTGGTAATATTGCTTTGCGCCGCGCGGGCGGAGGGGAAAGGAAAGGTAATTTCTGCTTGCAAAAATAAAAAAATAATGTCGTTTTGCGTTTGCTTTAACGGCGTTCGTGTGCTATAATGTACGCAGTATACAATGCGTGCGCGCAGGCAGGACGCCCGCGGACGGGGAGAAAGGTTTATGACAAAGTACATTTTCGTAACGGGCGGCGTGGTTTCCGGCCTCGGCAAGGGCATAACGGCCGCATCACTGGGCAGACTTTTAAAGTGCAGGGGGTATAAGGTGGCTTCGCAGAAGCTTGACCCCTACATAAACATAGATCCCGGCACGATGAGCCCCTATCAGCACGGCGAGGTGTTCGTCACCGACGACGGCGCCGAAACCGACCTCGACCTTGGTCACTACGAGAGGTTTATCGATGAAAACCTCAACAAATATTCCAACCTTACCACGGGCAAGGTCTACTGGAACGTGCTCAATAAGGAGCGCAACGGCGAATACCTCGGCCAGACCGTCCAGGTAATTCCCCACATCACAGACGAAATCAAAACTTTCATATATAACGTGGGCAAGACTACCGCCGCAGACGTCGTAATAACCGAAATAGGCGGCACGATAGGCGATATCGAAAGCCAGCCCTTCATAGAGGCTATACGTCAGGTTGCGCGCGAAGTGGGCAGGGATAACTGCTGCTTCATTCACGTGACGCTCGTGCCCTACATATCGGGCTCCGAAGAGTTCAAAACCAAGCCCACGCAGCACTCCGTAAAGGAATTGCAGGGCATGGGTATCTCGCCCGACATAATCATTGCGCGCGTGGATTCGCATATGCCCAAGGACGTACGCGCAAAAATTTCAATGTTCTGCAACGTCGCGCCCGAGTGCTGCATAGAAAACCTCACCCTTCCCGTGCTCTACCAGGCGCCCATAATGCTGGAGCAGAGCAATTTTTCAAAGATAGTGTGCGAAAGGCTCAAGCTCGACCCCAGAGTGATTGACCTCACCGAGTGGAACAAGATGCTCGCACGCATAGACGCACGCGACAAGACGGTAAAAATCGCGCTCTGCGGCAAGTATGTTCAGCTGCACGATGCATACCTTTCCGTGGCGGAGGCGCTTGCGCATGCAGGCTATGAAAACGCCGCAAAGGTGGAGATAAAGTGGGTGGACAGCGAAACCATAACCGAAGATAACGTTGCTAAAATTCTCGGCGACTGCGACGGCGTGCTGGTGCCCGGCGGCTTCGGCAACCGCGGCATAGAGGGCAAGATTTACTGCGCGAAGTATGCGCGCGAAAACAACGTGCCCTACCTCGGCATCTGCCTCGGCATGCAGACGGCGGTTATCGAATTTGCCCGCGACGTGCTCGGATATAAGGACGCCAACTCATCCGAGTTCGACCCCGAAAGCGCGCACTGCGTCATTGACCTCATGCCCGACCAGCACGGAGTAAAAATGGGCGGCACTATGCGTCTCGGCGCATACCCTTGCAAGGTGCTCGGCGCGGAGATGAAAAAGGCGTACGGCAAGGACGAAATTTCCGAGCGTCATCGCCACAGATACGAATTTAACAACGAATACCGCAAGGAAGTGGAGGCGGCGGGCATGAAGATTGCCGGTACCTCGCCTTCGGGACTGCTCGTGGAGGCTGTGGAAATTCCTGCAAACGACTTCTATGTAGGCGTGCAGTTCCACCCCGAATTCAAGTCCCGTCCCCAGTCGGCACACCCGCTCTTCCGTGAGTTCATTGCCGCTGCGGTAAAATATAATAAAAAGAAGCGCAAGTAAATTTTTTCGCTGACTTTGGCAGGCTGTGCGGAAAAAGTGACATAAAACGGTGCAATTATTTTCAAGCGCCGCCCCCCCTGCGGGGGGGCGGCGCTCTGTTTTTTTGCCGCAGAAAACTGCCGTGTATACCGCAGTCTCTGCACTTTGTCGCAGCTTTTAATTCAATGCGACAAAAAAACATAAATATATAATTTGCCGCGGCATATAATAATATGACATTTTTGCAAATTGCCCCGCACATATGCCGCAGATAACGCAGTTTTAGCCTGCAAATTCAAAAATCTAAAAGGGTGAAATCATGAAGTTAAACACCAACTATTCTAACATAAGCGACAGCTACCTCTTTTCGGAAATAGCCAGAAAGGTTGCGGCATATCAGGCCGCCAATCCCGATAAAAAAGTGCTCCGCCTCGGCATAGGCGATGTTACTCTGCCGCTCGCTCCCGCGGTAATTTCCGCCCTTCACGGCGCCGTGGACGAAATGGCCGACAAAGCTACCTTCCGCGGCTACGGTCCCGAGCAGGGCTACGCCTTTTTGAAGGACGCGATAGCGGGCTACTATGCGGGTCACGGCGCGCAGCTCGCCTCTGACGAAATCTTCATCTCGGACGGCGCAAAGTCTGACCTCGGCAACATTCTCGATTTGTTCGCGCAAAGCAATACGGTGCTCATTCCCGACCCCGTATATCCCGTATATGTGGACACCAACGTAATGGCGGGCCGCAAAATCGTGTACATGAACGCCAACAGCGAAAACGGCTTTCTGCCCATGCCCGATTACGGCGTGGACGCAGACATAATCTATCTCTGCTCGCCCAATAACCCCACGGGTGCGGCGTACAGCAAGGCGCAGCTTAAGGAGTGGGTGGACTACGCCAATAAAAAGGGCGCGGTGATTTTATACGACGCCGCATACGAATGCTTTGTCACCGACGATTCGCTCGCCCGCTCGATTTTTCAGATAGAGGGTGCAAAGACGTGCGCCATAGAGTTCTGCTCGTTCTCCAAAATGGCGGGCTTTACGGGTACGCGCTGCGGCTGGACGGTAGTTCCCGAACAGCTTAAAAGCGGCAACCTTTCGGCCAACAAGATGTGGCTGAGAAGGCAGACTACAAAGTTCAACGGCGTGCCTTACATCGTACAGCGCGGCGCGGCGGCGGTATTCACGCCCGAAGGCCTTGCCCAGACGGCGGAAAACCTCAATTATTACAGACGCAACGCAAAGCTGATTGCCGACGGTCTGCGCGAGCTGGGCATATGGTTCACGGGCGGCGAAAATTCGCCCTATATCTGGCTCAGATGTCCGAATGGCATGACCAGCTGGCAGTTCTTTGACTATCTGCTTGAAAACGCCCAGGTGGTAGGCACTCCAGGCGCAGGCTTCGGCGTGAATGGCGAGGGCTATTTCCGTCTTACCGCATTCGGCAGCGAAGAGGTCACCGCCGAGGCCGTGGCCCGCATCAAAAAGCTGCTTTCAAAGTAATTTTTTAGGCGCTGCTGCGCGTATGCTTTGAGCAAATCGGCGCGGCAGTATAGCCAAGATAATGCAAATTGGGGCGGCAGTATGCCGCAAATAAAAGAGTTATCCGCCGTGTACGCTTTGTCCGTGCGGAAGAAAATAAAGTTTTTATTTATCCGTGAGGGGTATTATGCTTAAACGTAGATTTGAACGCGGCGCGGGCATACTGTGCCACATATCTTCTCTGCCGAATAAGTATGGCATAGGTTCGCTCGGCAAGGAGGCCTATGAGTTTGCCGACTTCCTTGAAAAGAGTAAAATAAAGTACTGGCAGATTCTTCCGCTCGTGCAGACGGGTTACGGCGATTCGCCCTATCAGTCGGTATGCTGCAATTCGGGCAACCCCTATTTTATCGACCTTGAACAGCTCCGCGACGAGGGACTTCTGGACGACGAGGAACTTGAAGAGGCAGAAATGCCCGCGGGCAATGTCAACTATGGCGCGCTCTACAACATGCGTTACAGAACATTGCGCCGCGCATATGCCCGTTTCAACATCAACGACCCCGAATTTGTCGCCTTTGTGGACAGCGGACTGTTTGACGACTACGCGCTGTTCATGTCACTCAAATCTGTATACGGCGGCACCTTTCACGACTTTCCCACGGCGTACAAGTTCAAGGAAAAGCCAGTAATAGACGAGTTCCGCAAAAACATGTACAAAAAGGAGTACTGTTTCTGGCAGTTTCTGCAGTACGAGTTCTCCATTCAGTGGAAAAAGCTGCGCGAATACGTAAACGGCAAGGGCATAAAACTTATCGGCGACATTCCTCTGTATATGGCGGCCGACTCCGCTGATGTGTGGGCCCGTCCCGATATGTTCATGCTGGACGAGGACCTCAACCCCGTAATGGTGGCGGGCGTGCCGCCCGACTACTTCTCGGCCACGGGTCAGCTCTGGGGCAACCCGCTCTATGACTGGAAGGCCGCCGCAAAGGACGGCTACAGCTGGTGGATAGAGCGCATAAGACGCTCCTATGAGCTGTACGACATCGTCCGAATGGACCATTTCCGCGGTTTTGACAGGTTCTATGCCGTGCCTGCGGGTGCGGCTACCGCCGAAACGGGCGAGTGGATGGACGGCCCGGGCATAAAGCTCTTCGAGGCGGCTGAACGCGCGCTCGGCCATCTCAACGTGATAGCCGAGGACCTCGGCGTGATAGATGAGGGCGTTGTCCGCCTGCGTACGCATACGGGCTTCCCCGGAATGAAGATAATGCTGTTCGCCTTTGACGGCAATGCGGAAAACGAGTACCTTCCCCGCCACATAAAACCCAATTCGGTTACATATACGGGCACGCACGACAACGACACGGCCTTCGGCTTTGTCGGCGGAATGACGGAGGAACAGTTTGCCTCATTTATAAAACTTCTGCGCTCTTCGCTCAGGTATGAAAAGGTAAGTTTCCCCATAGTCTCGCGCAAGGACGCCGCGCACGCGCTTGTAATGTGCGCGCTGGGCAGCAAGTCGGATATGTGCATAATTCCCGTGCAGGACATCCTCGGGCTGGATAATTCCGCAAGAATGAACGTGCCCTCCGTATCTTCGGGCAACTGGCAGTTCCGTCTGGAAGAAATCCCCGGCCGCAAGGTTGCCGCCTGGCTCAGAAAGGCGGTTAAGGACAATGACAGACTGTAATTTTTCCGCGGCGTGACGTTCGCTCATATAAATATGATTGCCCCGCTCTTTGCGGGGCTTTTTTTCAGTGTATATGCGGCGCGGCAGATTCTGCCGCGCCGCATTCTGCAATGTGTTGCCGTCATATTCTTTTGCATATTGCGGCGGCTATGCGCTTGCCTGTTCGGCTTCGGGCAGACTGTCGCTTTGCAAGTCGGGTTCGGATAAAAACAGCCTCGTGCACAGCACAGTCATATCGTCCTCTGCTGTGCCGCCCGTGCGCGCAAGCGCGCCTTCAAGCAGTTTATCTGCAAGATTCTGCGGGTTGAGCGGTCTGAATGACTGCAAAAATTCCACAAGCTCGGGCGTGGAGGAGAAGGCGGAGGTTATTCCGTCGCTCATGAACACCAGCATATCTCCGTCCTCCAGTTTTTCTTTGGCTACGGTGGGGCGGAGGGTGTCCAGTATGCCCATCGGCAGGCTGGAACTTTCCAGCACCTTTACTTTGCCGCGCCGCAGTATTACGCCTACGGGCGAACCTATCTTCACGAACTCCGCGCCGCCCGTGTTCAGGTCGACCGAGCATATGTCTATGCAGGCAAACCGCTCGTCGCGCGAAAAGGTGAGCAGTTTGTTTATGGTATCCAGCACGGTGCCTTCCGGCATCTCCGCGCGGTAGAATGCCTCTATCAGCGAAATGGCCGTGCGCGAAACTTTGTTGGCGTACTCTCCGCTGCCCATTCCGTCCGAAAGCGCCATTAGAAAGCGGTGTTCGTTTATTCGAATGACCGAGTGCGTGTCGCCCGAGGCCTTTTCGCCCTTCTTTTTTACGGCGGCTACGCCGAAAACGGCATCGTAGCGCGGCGGTCGGCAGAATATGTAACACCTCTTTCCGCCGCCGTAGTCAGTTTTTTCGCGTAACTGAAATTTTATGCCCGTGGCGCGTTGCAGAGCGGAAATTATGTCGTCTATGTTGCCGTCGCCCACAATCACGGCGCAAATTTCGTCGTTGTCCTCGCCGTTGAAGTACACCTCGGGGCAGGAAATTCCGCAGGAGGCAAGCGTGCGCACGATATTTTTCTCGGCCTCGCCCATTCCGCGCCGCTCGCGGCACAGCTCCACGGCGTTGTTTTTCAGCACGGCGGCCACGCCCCTCGCCTGGTCGGCAAGCATAACCCTGCCCGCGCGCGCATTCTCCGTCTCCGTCATGAATCTGCGGTACTCGGTAAGAAGTGAGTTAAGCTCGCGTATTACCTCGGCGGAGCGGGTGCAGTTCTGCGTAACGGCGGGCGGCAGGTCTATAAGGTTTACCTTGCCCTTTACGGCGCCCGCCTCAACAAGTTTGGCAAAGCCCGTATATACCACGCTCTTTGCGCACTTTGCGCGCCTTTCGCACCCCGAACAAAGCCGTTCTTTCAGCTCTGTCGCCACGCGTTTTTTTGCATTGTTTTCGTCCCCGCGGCCGTCCATGCTGCGGAACGCGCACTCCACCTCGCGGAATACTTCGCTTATTTTGAACAGCTTTTCCCCCGTGCGGCCGCGTTCGCGGTTGATAGCCGCCTCTGAAAGCACTTTTTTCACGGTCAGCAAATCCATAATGCCTTGCAGACGCTTTTCGGAGGGAATGGCGGCAAGCACGCAGCACAGCGTAACGGCGCACGCCTTTACTATGGTCGCCGCCACGCCCTGGGAATACCAGCCTTCAAAGTAGCCGAAGCCGCAGAATGCGGCGCATACCACAAGGGGGGAGGCGGCTCTGCCCGTGCGCGCAAAAAGAAGGGCGGCGGCGCTTATAATCACGTAGGCCGTAACGTATTCAAGGCTTAAGTCTGTAAATGCGGGCGGAACGCTGAATGCAAGCGCGCACAGCACGGCGGCGGGACTTTTGAAAAAGCGCACGCACATCGCCGTTGCAAATGCGGAAAAGGCGCAGTACGCAAACCCGCCAGCAAGGTTTACAATGCCCGTGCCTATGCCCGCATACAGCGCGGCCAGACTGAACAGCTCGTCCTCGCGCAGCAGGCATCTGCCGAGGCGGAATATCAGGGCGTACACGCTCTTGTAGCAGAACAGAAAAAATATCACGGTAACGGCCGCGGCAACGGCGCGCACGGCGTAGTCGTCCGGTATAAAATACAGCGCGCCGCCCGCATTCCAGTCGGAGAGCGCCACAAACGGCGCAAGCGCAATCAGCGCATATACGGCCGCCTCGAACCTTATTTTCTTGCCCGTGCGGCGGTACAGGGCGACAATGCCCGCAAGAAACGCTCCCTCAAACAGCGCGCACAGAAAGGTTATAAGCTTTACGTGCACCGCGGAGCAGGCTATGTACAGCAGGGGGGATACAATCAGATTTCCGCCGCATATGATAAGCGAAAAGTACAGCCCCAGCGAAAGCGGAACGCCGCTGACTGCTCCGTTCAGAAATATGCACGCCGCCGCGTACCCCAGGTACATCAGCGCGCTTTTTACATTTATTTTAATCGGCATACCCCGATTTTAATATATGTATGCCCGCGCTTTTTCTGTATTTTTGCCGCGCCGTGCCGAATTATGCATCTCTTTAAATTCGCGGTCGGGGATAAACGGAATGTGAAAGAACAGAGTTATAGGGCAAGGCGGGCCTGAAAATTTGTAAAAACAATTGCCCTTTTTGCGCCGCGCCGTTATTGCCGCAAAAACTCAATTGCCCCGCACATATGCCGCAAATACCGCCATAAATTAAATAAGGTTCCTGCCTGGCAGGAACCTTATCTGTCAAAAATGTTTTACTTTAAATAGAGTATGAGCACGGCTATATCGGCGGGGTTTACGCCCGGAACTCTCGAAGCCTGCCCGAGCGATGCGGGGCGGACTTTGTCCAGCTTTTCGCGCGCCTCAAGGCGCAGACCGCTTATTTTGAGATAGTCAATGTCGGGCGGCAACCGCTTTTCTTCCAGCTTGCGCGCACGCGCAATCTGCTCCAGTCCCTTTTTCAGGTAGCCTTCGTACTTGATATAAATTTCCGCCGACTGCGCCGCGCTTTCGTCCTCTCCGCAGATTTTGCCGAACGTTTCCTCTAACTGTTTCAGCGTAACTCCGCGGCGGATGAGGTCCGCATATGTCAGCGACTTTTCCGTTCCTTCAAAGTCTATCGACTTTAAAAATTCGTCTGCCTCGGCCTGCGGAATACGCATATTCAGCGCCGTCAGGCAGTCTTCGTAGTTGCGTTTTCTTGCAAGATAGCGCTCGTAGCGCTCCTTTTTTACCAGTCCGCACTCATATCCCTTTTCGGTAAGGCGGAAGTCGGCGTTGTCCTGCCTTATTTCCAGTCTGTGCTCCGCGCGGGAGGTCATCATTCGGTAGGGTTCGTCCGTGCCCTTCGTCACAAGGTCGTCTATCATGACGCCTATATACGCCTCGTCGCGCCGCAGTATCAGCGGTTCCTTGCCGCGTATTTTAAGGCTGGCGTTGATGCCCGCCATAAGTCCTTGCGCCGCAGCCTCCTCGTAGCCCGACGTGCCGTTTATCTGTCCCGCCGTATACAGTCCCTGAACCTTCTTGAATTCAAGGGTGGGGTACACGTCCAGCGTGTCTATGCAGTCGTACTCTATGGCGTAGGCGTAGCGCATTATGTCGCAGTCCTCAAGTCCCGCAACGGTGTGGTACATATCCTTCTGCACGTCGTGCGGAAGGGAGGAGGACATGCCCTGCACATATACTTCAAGCGTGTCTATGCCCTCGGGCTCCAGAAACAGCTGGTGCCTCTCCTTGTCGGAAAAGCGCACAACCTTTGTCTCTATCGAAGGGCAGTAGCGCGGCCCCGTGGAGAGTATCGTGCCGTTGTACAGCGGCGAACGGTCCAGGTTGGAGAGTATTATCTCGTGCGTGCGCGCGTTTGTGTAGGTGAGGTAGCACGGCAGTATGTTCTTTACGGGGTGCTCCGTCATATAGGAAAACGGCAGAATGTCGTCGCCGTACTGCGGTTCGCACCTTTCAAAGTGTACCGTGCGGCCGTCCACCCTCGCGGGCGTGCCCGTCTTGAAGCGGCGCACGTTGTAGCCAAGCTCTATAAGGTTTTTTGTAAGTGCGGTGGCGGGGGCAAACCCGTTGGGGCCGCTGCTCTTTTTAACGTCGCCCGTTATAGTTTCGGCGTTGAGGTATACGCCCGTGCACAGTATGGCCGCGCGGCAGCGCAGAATTCCGCCGTACGTCGTCTTTACGCCGCAGACCTTGCCGTCCTCGGTGAGAATTTCCGCCGCCTCGGCCTGCAGTATGCGCAGATTTTCGGTATGTTCGAGCGTGCGTTTCATCTCTGTGTGGTAGGCGTGCTTGTCCGACTGGCACCTCAGCGACTGCACGGCCGCGCCCTTGCCCACGTTGAGCATGCGCATCTGCAATGCCGTCTTGTCGGCGTTTATGCCCATTTCGCCGCCCAGCGCGTCTATCTCGCGCACCAGGTGTCCCTTGGCCGTGCCGCCCACGGAGGGGTTGCAGGCCATGAATGCAATGCTGTCCAGGTTGAGCGTCAGAATGGCGGTATGCAGACCCGTTCTCGCGCAGGCAAGCGCCGCCTCGCATCCGGCGTGTCCCGCGCCGACTACTACAACGTCAAATTGTCCTTCATCAAAATCTAACATTTCGTACCTTAAAAAAATGCCCGAGCCGCGCTCAGGCATGATATAGTTTTAACGGGTTAGTTGCGGCATACTGCGGGGGCAATTCTATTTTTCCCGCCGCAAAGCGCGCTTATTTTAAACAAAATAAAACTTACTTTTTGAGTATTATGTTCTTTATGTCGTCCACGTCTTTGGCAATTCTGTCGTTTATGCGGCACATCTCTTCCACTTTGTCGCGCGAATACAGCACGGTGGTGTGGTCCCTGCCGCCAAGCTCCTTGCCTATGGATACAAGCGGAAGGGAGAGCAGTTCGCACATAAGGTAGCAGCATATCTGCCTGGGAATTACCACTTCTTTTTTCTTGCTCTTGCCGAGTATGTCCGACTTGTTCATATGGTAGAACGAGCTTACGGAGGAAATTATAACGTCTGCCGTAACCTCTTCCTTGCCGTCCTCGGATACCGCCTCGCTCAGCGCCGAGCGTGCCAGAGCTATGGTTATCGGCTCTTCGTGCAGGCGGGAGGCAAATATTACTTTGGTAAGTCTGCCTTCAAGCGTGCGTACGTCGTCGCCGCTGTCCTTTGCAAGGAAGTTGAGCACGTCTTCGGGCACAACGCACTTCTTTTCAAAGGCCTTGCGCTTTAAAATGGCAACCTTTGTGTCGTAGTCGGGCGGCAGAATGTCGAACAGCAGTCCGCCCGAAAAGCGCGTTTTAAGCCTCTCTTCCAGCGCGGCCAGCTCCCTGGGGGAGTGGTCGGAGGAAATGACTATCTGCTTGCCCTTGGAAACAAGCTCGTTAAAGGTATGGAAAAACTCCTCCTGAACGGCCTTTTTATTCTCTATGAACTGAATGTCGTCGATAATGAGCACGTCGGCCGTGCGGTAGTGCTGTCTCAGCTTATTGCTCTTGTCGCGGGAGTTTGGTCCGCGGCTCGTGAACATTGTGTCAATGATTTCGTTTACAAACTGTTCGCAGGTGACGTAAATTACCTTTAAAAAGGGCTTTTCGCGCACTATTTTGTTGGCGATTGCCTGCATTAAGTGGGTCTTGCCCAGGCCCGTTCCGCCGTAAATGAAAAGGGGGTTATATGTGCCCGCGGGGTCGTTGGCAACGGACTGCGCCGCGGCGTATACGTACTCGTTGCTGGGACCTACAACAAAACTTTCAAAGGTGTACTTGGGGTCAAGATTTTCGGGCGCGGAAAAGGCGGGCTCCTCTTCGGGCCCGTTGTATGCGTAGCCGTCCGCTCCCTCAACGGTAAGGCGGAAGTCGGTCACGCCGACGCCTGCTTCTGCAATGGCCTCGCGCATTTTGTCGGCAAGAGTGCCCGTAATCATCTTGGCAAGGCTTTCGTTGGGCGCCTGCAGAACAATGTATCTGCCGTCAAGATCCACCGGCACAAGTTTATCTATAAAAGTGGTGTAGGTTATGTACGAAACAAGTTCGCGCATCTTTTCTTTTATAGGATTGAATAAAAAATCGAAGTTTCCCTTTGGTGACATAAGTTTTGCGTAAAGTTCCTTTGAAATTCAGAAAAAATGTGGTACAATAATATAATAAGCGGCGGAAGGTTTTTCCTGCGGCGGGCGCATTTTAAAAAATCGTGCCAATATGACCGCGGAAGGTCAAAATACCGTCCCTGCGGCGGATGGGTGCGCTTTTTTGTGCCTTTTTAGGGCAACAAGCAAAAAAGCGCGTCTGCGTGCGCCGCGCATTTCTTTTTTCGATTATACTACAAAACGCCGCAAAATAAAAGAGATTTTATCAAAAAAATGCACATAAAAAATCTTACGCTGAAAAATTTCAGAAATTACGCCGACGAAAATTTCACATTCACCGACGGGCTGAACGTGCTGTATGGCAGGAACGCGCAGGGCAAAACCAACTGTGCCGAGGCCGTTTTTTACCTCTGCACGGGCGTATCCCCCCGCGCCAGAAGGGACAGACAGCTCATCCGCCAGGGTCAGACGCGCGCAGAAATTTCTGCCGTGGCCTGCGGCAGGTACGGCGATGTGAACATCTCCGCCGCCATATTCGAAAACGGTCGTGAAATAAGGGTCAACGGCAACAAAATCACAAAAAATGCCGACCTGCTCGGTAATATTTTCAGCGTATTTTTCTCCCCGTCGGAACTGCGGCTCATTCAGGACGGTCCCGATGAGCGGCGAAGATTTCTGAATATTTCCATATCCCAGCTGTCGCGCCCGTACTACACGGCGCTTCTGAGGTACAACAAAATTTTAGAACAGCGCAACAACCTTTTGAAGGACAGGGACACGGGCCTTATCTACGACACCCTCCCCGTGTGGGACGAACAGCTTGCAAAGTACGCCGCGATAGTAGTGCGCCACCGCACGGACTTTGTGACCCGCCTTGCGCCGATAGCAAAGGAGGAGCACCTTCGCCTCACCGACGGCGCGGAGGAGTTGGAAGTCCGCCAGCAGAAAAAATACGCGGGCAGCGACGACGAGATAAGGGACGTAATATTTGACGAACTGAAAAAAAATTATGACCGCGACGTCCGCCTCGGCTTTACGAGCTGCGGCCCTCACCGCGACGACCTTGATTTTATCATAAACGGACAGGACGCAAAAAATTATGCGTCCCAGGGACAGACGCGTACGGCGGCGCTCTCCGTAAAGCTTGCAGAAATGGAAATTTTCAGGCAGCTTTCGGGCGAATACCCCGTGCTCATTCTCGACGACGTGATGAGCGAGCTCGACCTGCCCCGCCGCAAGAAACTTGTGGAGTGCGCGCAGGGCATGCAGACCATACTCACCTGCACGCACGCCGAAAGGGTGCTCTGCGGCAGACAGTCCAACAAAATACGCATAGAGGGAGGTGCCATAAAGCGATGAAAGCCGACCTGCATATTCATTCATACTATTCCGACGGAATGCTTTCCCCCGCGGATATTGCGCAGACGTGCGTGAAAAACGGCGTGGGGATAGCCGCGCTCACCGACCACGACAATATGAACGGCAGCGAAGAGTTTGCCGCGGAGTGTGCCCTGCGCGGCGTAAAGTGCGTGCGCGGGATGGAAATTTCTGCGTACACGGACGTAAAGGTGCACATCCTGGGCTACAATTTAAACTCCGATTGTCAGACCTATAAAGATTTTGAAAAATTCGTATGCGACGGCGCGCTTGCGCGCACGGCGGACATACTTTCCAAGCTTAAAAAGAGGGGAGTAAGCCTCACGTTTGACGAGGTCATACGCGAGCGCAGATGTCCGCTTTCGCCCGTCCACACGATGTATGTGGCGCGCGCGGCGGCAAGAAAGGGGTATTCGTCCTCGCCCTCCGCGTTCTACATGGAGATGCTTGCGCCGGGCCGCCCCGCCTATTCGGACGCGGGCAGACCTACGCCCGAGTACGCCCTTTCAACCATTTCGGAGTGCGGCGGCATATCCTCGCTTGCGCACCCCGGGCGGTTGGACCTTTCAAACGAGGAGCGGCTGAAGCTCATAAAACGGCTGTGCGACTGCGGTCTGCGCGGCATAGAAGCCGTCTATTCGGGACATACTGAAAAGGAGACGGCATACTTTAAGGAGATCGCCGCAAAGTTTTCTCTTCTGGTTACGGGCGGGTCGGATACGCACTACGCGGAAGGTTCGCGCGCGATAGGTACGCCTGCTTTCGTGCCCGATGAAAAACTTCTTTC
>ERZ1090863.524-NODE-524-length-20696-cov-9.392956_pt1 | contig 20696 bp, 19 predicted proteins | sample MGYA00478480_ERZ1090863 | MGnify/ENA primary metagenome ERZ1090863 (study PRJEB33644, sample SAMEA5815746) | chicken gut metagenome | biome: Chicken; feature: Gastrointestinal Tract; material: Caecum | place: Ireland | collected 2019-01-01 | study: A study of the...
AAAGCGAATACGAGCCGATCGAAAATAATTGATCGTAAAATTTTTATTTATAATTAACAGATCCTATCTATAATAATTGTAATGACCTCGGGAGTGCCCGTCGTTCGTTACCGCTCTTTGGCTATCATTCCTTTATATATACGGTGATAGCTAAGCTATTTACAGATAACATTGTTATCGATAAAATGGTTTGCGTTGAGCGGGCGCGGCGACCGTCGTACGGGGAAAGCCGACTTGCGGAAAGCGTGGGGAAAGGACGGAGCGGGAAAAGGAGAGGTCGGAGCGAAGAGTATGACATCCATTGAGAAGCTGGCGCATAAATTTTCCAGGTTGCCCGGGGTGGGGGCAAAGACGGCGATGCGGTATGCGTATGCCGTCGTGAGCATGAGCGAGGCGGAGGCCGCCGAGCTGGCGGGGGCGATAACGGACGTCAAGAAGAACGTGCGGTATTGTCCGATATGCGGCAATTTCACCGAGGACGACGTTTGCGAGATATGCCGCAAGCGCGATCCGTCCGTCATATGCGTGGTGACCTATCCCAAGGACGTGGCGGCGATGGAGAAGGCGCACGCGTTCCGCGGCGTGTATCACGTATTGCACGGCACGATATCGCCGTTGGAGGGCAGAGGTCCGGACGACATACGCGTCAAGGAGCTGCTCGCGCGGCTGAACGGCGTGAAAGAGGTCATACTCGCGACCAATCCCGACGTGGAGGGCGAGGCGACGGCGATGTACATCGCGCGCATAGTCAAGCCGTTGGGGATAAAGGTGACCAGGCTGGCGCAGGGCATCAGCATGGGCAGCGACATCGAATACGCGGACGAAGTGACGCTCTCGCGCGCGCTGGAGTCCCGCGTGGAATTGTGAGAGGCGGGGGAAGAAGGAGTTTTACATCATGGACAACAAGGCGTTATATCGCATAGGCTACGGCCTGTACGTACTGACCGCCCGCGAAGGCGGTAAGGATAACGGTTGCATAGTCAATACCGTGATGCAGGTGACGAGCGATCCGCTGCGGCTGGTCGTCGCCGTCAATCATGCGAACTACACGAACGGCATGATCGCGCGGACGGGGAAGTTCAACGTTTCCGTCCTCAACGAGAACGTGACGTTCGACGTGTTCAAGCGGTTCGGGTTCGCTTCCGGCAAGGATACGGACAAGTTCGAAGGTTTCGGGTATGCCCGACGCGGAGAGAATGACGTGCTCTACGCGGACGCACCCTTCGTCAATGCCGTGTTCGAGTGCCGCGTGACGGACATGACGGAGTTCTCCACGCATACGCTGTTCATCGCCGAGCCGACGAACGCGTTCGTGCTGAACGACGCGCCGACCTGCACTTACGACTATTACCGAAAGAACGTCAAACCCGCGCCACAGCCTGTCGTCAAGGGCAAGACCGTGTGGCGCTGCACGATCTGCGGCTATGAATACGAAGGAGATGAGCTCCCCGAAGGCTTCGTATGTCCGCTCTGCAAGCACCCCGCATCCGATTTCGTCAAAGTGATCGGGGATCGTACGTAAAGGAGAGGAAAAAGCAATGAGTTACGATGCCATTCTGATGGGCCTTATCTCTCGGGTCCAGAAACTCGAACTGCAGGTCAAGACTCTGAGCGACAGGCTCGCAAGCATCACAGGCGAGACCGTGCTGCCCGAGGCGGGACGTCCCGACACGGAATACGCCGCCGAGCTGCAACGTACGGGGGAGGAGATAGGCGCTCACTCCCTCCGCAAGGTGCCGACGCGTACCACTCCGCCCACCAGCGGCGTGAGCACGACGCCCCCGCCTTCGTCCTATGTCCGCCCCGCGGGCAAGGTCACGACCATGGACGTGCGCGACTACATCGATTTTTGCAGGCGCTACGCCGCCGAGCACGGGGAGTCTTCCGTCGTGCTGCGCAGCGGCGAGGTCCACAGGTTTTTGCGCATGCGCAATTCCATGCCTTCGGTGTGCAACGCGATGTACACCAGCATGAACGACGGCGACGAGGTCCTCGACTCCTCGCCCAGCGGGTACTCATCCACGCTCACGATACGCTTCAACGTGCAGCATGAGTGACGTCCCCGTCCGACCGATCGTCGGCGCGCCCGTGAGCCGCAGAAGTTCCGGACGCGCCGACCTTTTTTGTCCTTTGACCGCGTTTTGCCGCACGCCGAACTTTCGGGAGCGGCGCGGGTGACGTCAAAGTCCTTTACTTTTGACGCGTTTGTCTGTATAATGTACGAAAAAGAACGGGGCAGACCCCCGAAAGGAGATATGTCTATGCTTGAAACGGGCATGAAGGCCCCGGAGTTCACGCTCCCCGACAAAAACGGCGACATGGTGTCGCTTTCCGATTTCCTCGGGAAAAAGGTCGTGCTGTATTTCTACCCGCGCGACAACACTCCCGGATGCACGCGCCAGGCCTGCGCCTTCGCCGCGCGTTTCGACGCGTTCGCTCGGAAGAACGCGGTGGTCGTCGGCGTCAGCAAGGACGGCGTGGCGTCCCACGCGCGTTTCGCGCAGAAGTATTCGCTGCCCTTCGTCCTGCTCTCCGACGAGTCGCTGGACGTCATCAAGGCGTACGGCGTGTGGCAGGAAAAGAAGCTCTACGGCAAAGTGAGCTTCGGCGTGGTGCGCACCACCTTCGTCATAGACGAGCACGGCGTGATAGAGCGGGTCATGAACAAGGTCAGCCCCGACACCAACGCCGACGACGTGCTGGCGGGCCTGTGAGCCTCCGCACCCACTCTTACGGTGTATCATGGATAACAGAACATACCCTTCGGTCGCTCTCGACCGTGAAAGTTTCGCGCCCTTCGTCGGCATACTCTTCGCCGCGCTGGGCGGCGCGCTCTCTCTCGCGTTCGCGATCATGAGCCTCTCGGGCGTCGGTTCGGGCGGCGAGGGCGAGCACATCTATTCCGCCGGTCGGGACGCGCTCTACGTCGCCGCGGGCGGTCTGCTGGTCGTCGGCGCGGTATACTCCGCCATCGCGATCGTGCTCGCGCGCCTGCGCCCCCGCCTGAACGCAATGCTGCTGCCCGTCGCCGCGCCCGCCGCGGTCGCGTTCCTGCTCGCCATGATAGCGGGCATCGCAAACAACGGGCAGTACACCACCACGGTGGAAATAGCATATTTCGCGCTGTCAGTGCTCTCCTGCGCGCTCGTCGTCCTGCGTCTGCGCGGCGTCGTGACGTTCAAAAAGGCCGTGATAGCGCTCGCCGCGATTGCCGCGCTCTCCGTGTTCTGCGTGTTCGTACCCGTCATCACGCGCGACGTGTCCGTCGCCGACGCGACTTACGACTACATGCCCTACGTCTGCGTGTTCCTGTCGTTCCCGCTCATCGCGCTCGGCCTTAGGGAGGTGCCCGATCATGACTGACGACGAACTTCGTTCCGCAGCGCCCGAGCCGGATAAAACGCCCGAGCCCGAGCCGGAGGGCAAGCGCAACCCCATAGCCGGGTTCTTCAAGGGCAAGGCGGGCGTGATAGCCGCCGTGGCGGCGCTGGTCGTCGTGGTGGCCATGATGGCGCTGGCGATATACTTCGACGGCGACGTGTACGACAAGGCCGCGATGGTCTGGATCGCGGCGTTCATCATCGATCTGGTGTATTACCGCAGCGTGCGCAAGGGCGCGGCGTCCTTGGTCGCGCTGATCGTGACGGGCTTGATGTCCGTGGGGTTCGCGGTGCTGTACGGCCTGGAAGTGGGAGGCATACTGCCGTGAACGAAGCAACGGAAAAGAATACCGTCGTCCGCACCTTCCCGATAACGGACAACGACGTGGATTTCCGCAAGCGTTACGACGTTTGCAGTCTGATGCGGCATTTCCACAGCGTCGCGGACGACCACGCCTACATGCTGGGCGTGGACGCGACCACGATATGGAACGCCTACTCCGCCATATGGGTGATATCCCGCATACGCGTGGACATGACGCGCATGCCCGAGTGGCACGGCAGCGTGCGCGTGGAGACCTGGCCAATGCCGCCCGGCATCGTGCGCATGGACAGGGAAGCGACGTTCTCGGACGAGTCGGGCGAGTTCGCGCGGCTGTCCTCCGAGTGGTGCGTGCTGGACAAGGCGACGGGCAAGCCCCGCCGACCCGCGCAGGCGGGCTATCCCGTGGACATGCCCCACCGCTCCGAACGGGGCGCGGGGGAGTACGAGCGTTTCGCGCCCGTCTACGACCCTTCCGACGCGCTGTTCGACCACACCGTGCGCGTGTCCGACCTGGACATGAACGTGCACATGAACAACGTCGCCTATCTGCGGCTGGCGTGCGACGCGTTCTCCGTCCGCGAAACGGAGCGTATGCGCATACGCTCGTTCGAGATAATCTTCAAGGCGCAGAGCTTCGAGGGCGACCGCCTGACCGTCTGCCGCAAGGACGAGGACGGGCGCACCTACGTTTCCGCCTTCAAGTCGGACGGCACCCGCGTGTTCGACGTCGCTTTCGACGTCGACCGCGCCGCGTGACGATACGATAAACCATCTGCTCCGTGAGCGATAAAACGCCCGAGCGGCATTTGCCGCTCGGGCGTTTGAGCACGAGTATATGACTACATCGTTATAGATAACAGATAACATCAGTTTTTAAATATCGATAAACGTTATTAAATTTTTTAGCTTTGATTATATAAAAGGATTTGGTTCTCCTATTGCAATTCTAAAAAAGAGATGATATAATAACCTTATATTTTAAGGTAAGTTTGGATAGAAACTGACTGTGGAAAAGAATCGTCAGAATGGATCCGCACATAAGCCGGATAAAATTTATTTTATTTGGATATTAGCTTTGCAATGTTCAACGGACAGGGAATCTGCAATATGATACCGAAACTAACGAGTTCAGAGCACTTAAATAAATGCTATTAAAATGTTTTTAGTTTTATATTAACTTACAACTAAATCATTGTTTTATGTATGATGGGAAGCAGGCGATATGATCATATGTAAAATCATGAGTATCTGTTTAATGCTCCTTATACAAAGTCGGTTGATGATTTGGATGGATCGCCCGGAGGAAATGAATGATAATCAATATTGGAGATGACATATTAAAACTTTGGCCTTTAAAATTGCTCAATAAGGTATTGATTGATAAAACAACGAAAAGAAATATTTTGTGGGCGACTGATGCGTATAAAGAGTCAGGGAAGGCATACAACAGAGATCACGAAATAACACAGGATCTGATTACAGGCCGCAATGCTGACGTTATCAAGACAAGGGCACGCAAAGCGATGGAACAGCAATCGCAGCGTACAAAGCAACACGCGGAAGTGTTTACGCCGCTTTGGATAGTAAAAAAGATGAACGATCACGCGGATGAAGTTTGGTTTGGACATGCGGATGTGTTCTTTCAAGGAAATGAACCTACGGAACGTGTAGTATTTCCTTCTGAAAAAACCTGGCAGCAGTACGTCGATTCAAGGCGCATGGAAATTACTTGCGGAGAAGCCCCATACCTTACAACGCGTTACGATGTGGAAAGCGGTGAGGCGATCCCAATTGAAAACCGCATCGGCATCCTTGACAGAAAACTCAGGCTCGTCAATGAGTTCACGAAGGGAGAGGAAGATTGGCTGAAATGGGCGTACAGAGCGTTGGAAGCGACGTACGGGTATGAATTTCAGGGCGACAATGTGCTGATTGCACGCGTCAATCTGTTGATGACTTTTGAAGAATATTTGCAGGCACGTTTAAAAAGAAAGCCGACGCTTTCCGAATATTTTCAGGCGGCGAATATTATTGCCTGGAATATCTGGCAGATGGACGGGCTTGCGGGGACAATCCCCTACTGCAGAGCGGAAGACGAATATACACAGCTGAGTATGTTTGACGAGCCGGATCTGGAAGAGCAAATTCAAAAAGCGAAGAATGAGCAACCGCATTGCCAAATTTATAACTGGAGAAAAAGGGAATCTTTAGAATATTTAACATTACAAGAAGGGAGAAATATGGGAATGAAATTCGATTTTATCATAGGCAATCCGCCGTATCAGGAAGAAACGGAAAGTGAAAGTACAAGGATGCCTCCTATCTACAATTTATTCATGGAAGGAGCATATACTTTAGCGGACAAAGTTGAAGTTATAACCCCAGCGAGATTTTTATTTAACGCTGGTTATACACCTAAATCTTGGAATGAAAAAATGCTTAGCGATGAGCATTTTAGAGTGCTTTATTATGAGGCTAAAAGCGGGAATATTTTTACGAACACGGATATAAAAGGCGGAATAGCAATTTCATATAGAGATACTACAAAAGAATTTGGGAAAATAGGAACATTTACTGTTTATCCTGAGCTAAATGGAATTTTACAAAAAGTTTTATCAAAAAGTAGCCAATATGTTGATTCGATATGCCATCCCGCGTTAAGTTACGGTTTAACGCCACTTATGCAGAAAGAACATCCTGACTCGGTTGGTCGATTGAGGACAAGTGCCTTTACCAAATTAGAGGAAATTTTTTTCGACAAAGCCCCTAATGATGGGCATGAATATATCCAAATGATTGGATTGGTTGATACAAAACGTGTAATCAAATATGTCAGAAGAGATTACATCAAAACACCAGACAATTTTCAATATTATAAAATTATTTTACCTGCTTCTAATGGTTCAGGTGCATTGGGCGAAGTTTTATCGACGCCCTTAATCGGGCAGCCCTTAATCGGGCATACACAAACCTTTATTAGTATTGGTAAATTTGAAAATGAATCAGAAGCAAAAGCGGCGTTCAAATACATAAAAAGCAAATTCGCACGAGCATTATTGGGAATTTTAAAAATTACACAGCATAACCCTCCTGACAAATGGAAATATGTTCCCATACAAGACTTTACAGAACACTCCGATATCGACTGGACGAAATCGGTTGCGGAAATTGACAAGCAGCTCTATGCAAAATACGGACTGGATGAAACGGAAATCAATTTCATTGAAACGCACGTAAAGGAGATGAAATAATGGGTCCGAAAATCCGATCCTTTGAACGCGTGGTGCCGATGATCTATGCCTATAACACGCCGAGTGTGTTATACAATGAAGGCTGGACGAAAATCGGTTATACGGAAAAACAGACGGTAGAACAGCGCATTTATCAGCAGACGCACACGGCGGGGATCCAGGCGGAGCTTGCGTGGAAAGACAATGCCATGTATAAGGACGGATCGGGACAGTATTTTACCGATCACGATTTTCATGCCTATCTGGAGACGGAAGCCGCCAGCGAAAGGCGTCCGGGTACGGAATGGTTCCATTTGGATGGCGATACTTCTTTGCAATATTTCAACCGCTTTGCATGGCGCATGGGGATCGATCCTGCCAAGGAACACGCCACTTACGAACCTCGTTCCGAACAAAAACGGGCGGTAGAAAAGACGAAAGCATATTTTGAGCGTGGCGGCAAAGAGTTTTTATGGAACGCAAAGCCGCGCTTCGGTAAGACTCTTTCCGCTTACGATCTCATACGAACGATGGGATTCATGAAAGTGCTTATCGTTACCAATCGCCCCAGTATTGCCAATTCGTGGGCTGACGATTTCCGTAAATTTATCGGCTGGCAGACCAATTTGAAATTTATTTCCGACAACGATGCACTTAAGGGAAAACCGGGCGTGATGACGAGAGAGGAGTACGTTTCCTTTGTTCTGTCACAAGAAAAGGGATGCGCGAGTGGTATGGTTGCCTTTGAATCGCTACAAGGATTGAAAGGTTCTGTCTATTTCGGCGGTCAATACGATAAACTCAAGTGGATCAAAAAACTTGAATTCGATCTGCTCATTGTAGACGAGTCACAAGAGGGTGTTGACACGGTTCGCACCGACCGTGCGTTTGACAACATTACGCGCAAACATACATTATATCTTTCCGGTACGCCCTTCAAACAGCTGGCAAGCGAGCAATTCAGCGACGAACAGATCTTTAACTGGTCGTATGCCGATGAACAGGAAGCAAAAGAAAACTGGGACGGTGAGGACTTCAATCCTTATGAGTCGCTGCCCCGTCTTGCCATGTTTACTTATCAGCTTTCTCCGATGATCCGCGAAACAATCGAAAAGGGGTTAGACCTATCGGATGAGAACAATGTCGACTATGCGTTTGATCTAAATGAATTTTTTGCAACCAATGAAGCAGGGAAATTTGTCAGAGAAGAAGAAATCAAAAAATTTCTGAACGCGCTTACAACACAGGAGAAATATCCGTTTTCTACAGCTGAACTCAGGAACGAACTCAAACACACAATGTGGTTTTTGAACCGTGTGGCAAGCGCGAAGGCACTTGCGAAATTGCTTCGCGAAGATCCAGTATTCTCGGAATACGAGGTCGTTATAGCCGCAGGTGACGGACGCGAAAAAGATGACGATGAGGTTGTCGGAAAGGCCTATGACCGTGTCAAAAAAGCGATCGCAAACCACGATAAGACGATTACTCTTACGGTAGGACAACTTACCGTGGGAATTACCGTTCCCGAATGGAGCGGAGTTCTCATGCTGTGTAACTTGAAAAGCCCTTCCTCTTATATGCAGGCGGCATTCCGTGCGCAGAATCCTTGCACGCTTACAAAAGACGGTCAAAGGTATCGAAAAGATACAGCCTATGTATTCGATTTTGACCCTGCAAGAACTCTAATTATTTTTGATGAGTTCGCCAACAACCTTCTCAAAAGGACGGTCGACGGGCGCGGTACATCGGATGATCGGAAAGAAAATATAAAGCGCCTTTTAAACTTCTTTCCCGTTCTGGGCGAAGATGACGAAGGGAAGATGGTCGAACTCGATGCCGCGCAAGTTTTGTCCATTCCCCGTAAAATCAAAAGCCAAGAAGTGGTACGACGCGGGTTTATGTCCAATTTTCTTTTTCGGAACATCAGTAATATTTTCGGTGCACCGACCATTGTACAACAGATCGTTGAAAAACTCAATCCCGCGCAGGAAGAGAGCGGAAAGCGTCAGCCGATGGAGAAGATCAAAGATGTGCCCGTTAATAAAGAAGGTGAAGTGGAAATTCCGAATGAGATAGTTATCGGAAAAACGCAAAATTTATTCGGCAATAAAATCTATGAGACCATTACGCAAAGCGTTGAAGATTCCGTTTCTGCCGTGGGGACAAGCGGTGACATCGATACGATCAGCGAACAAATCAAAAACCTGACCAAGAGCGTTACACAGAACTTAACACAATCCGTTATAGCCCCTGCTTCCAGTGATTACGGTATCACAAAGGGTGCTCAAAACCGCATGGAACGTCAGTTGAAAAATGAGATTGAGGCGAAAATCGAAAAATCTCGCGGCGATTTTGAGCAGCAGTCGCGCATTGCGAAAGCCGAAATGGAAAGAAAACGCAGGGTAGCGGGATCCGAACAGGAAATGCGCCAAATCGATGCCGATTATGCCGCAAATATGGAAAGCGCACTCAAATCATTTGCCGATTCTGTCCGGGAAACAGTGCAGGATACGATCCAAAATAAGCCGAAAGAAATTGTCGAACAGCTGGAAAAAAACAAAGCGGAACAGGAAAAAATTTCAGTGGAAGACAAAGTCCGCGATCATCTCCGCGGCTTCTCACGCACAATTCCCAGCTTTATCATGGCGTATGGAGACGAAAATCTTAAACTATCCAATTTTGACGAATACACCGAAGATGACGTCTTTTTGAAAGTTACAGGCATTTCCGAAGAGGATTTCCGTTTCTTGCGCGACGGAGGCGATTATACCAATCCTGAAACAGGAGAAACGGAACATTTTGAAGGCCATCTTTTTGATGAGGTCGTTTTCAATGATTCCGTCGCCGAATTTCTGAAAAAGAAAAACGAACTCGCCAATTACTTTGACGAGTCACATGACGAGGATATTTTCGATTATATTCCGCCCCAAAGAACAAATCAGATATTTACCCCGCGCTGGGTGGTAAAGAAAATGGTCGATCTGTTGGAAGAAAATAATCCAAAATGCTTTGACGATCCAAACCATACCTTTGCCGATTTATACATGAAATCGGGGCTATATATCACGGAAATCGTCAAACGCCTGTATCGCAGCGAAACGATCAAGAAGGCATTCCCCGACGACAAGGAACGCATTAGGCACATTCTTCGCAAGCAGGTTTACGGGATGGCCCCTACAAGAATCATTTATCTGATTGCGACAAACTACATTTTGGGCTTTGATCCCGAATTAAAAAACGAAACCAAAAATTTTGTCCAGGCTGACTCAGCAGAAGCCTCAAAATCCGGAACCCTGCAACAGCTTGTGGATGAAAAGTTTGGAGGAGATCAAAAAAAATGACTATAGATTCTTTGGAAATCATTGTGTTGACATGTGTTTTTGTCGCGCCTGGTTTTATTATCGATGGAGTTATAAAAGCTTTTTGTCCAACTACTCCACCTAAAGAAGGAATACAATTGTTGCGTTGTATAATTTATAGCGTATTGCAATGCGCTTTATTGAGTTGGTGTTACTTCTTGATATGGTGGGAATTTAAAGAACGTAATTTAATTCTATTTATAATACTGGTTTGCATCATAACACTAATAGGAGCATTACTAATCGGGACCTTATTTGGTATCTTGAAGTCAAAACAGCTGTTACGCATTTTAGCCAGAAAATTGAAATTTAATGTTAATTATCCAATACCAACAGCGTGGGATTATTATTTTTCCAAACAAATCGGAACACATTTAATTGTAACATTAATTGATGGTACGACCCTTTATGGGTATTGGGGAGGGGATTCCTATTGTTCTTCTTCTGCAGATGGGCGAGATATATATATTGAAAAGCTATATAGGTTTAATGATCAAAACGGCGAATGGACGGAGAACAAAGAAAGTCATGGAGTTATTATTAACCAAAACCAAATTGAATATATCGAATTTGTAAGTAAAGGAGACAAAAATGAGTGATAAAAGTTTAAAAGAAGGCTATTATCAGCTTCAAGATCAAAAAACAAATACTCAAAAGTATAGGAATAACGGATATCAACCTAAAAAAGGACCTATACCGCCACCCCCCAAAGGAGGAAGTAGTGCCGTCACACCTAAAGCACCAAAAAAATAGAATTTTGCATGTTATTTATTAAATGTATCTTGTCAAAATATGTTTTTCGCGGCAACGGGACGGCGGTCAGCGCAGGTCCTCGTCGGGGTCGATGAGATAGTCCACCGTTACGCCGAAGTATCGGGCGATGGCGAGCAACGTGTCCAGATCGGGCTCGTTCACGCCGCGGACGTACTTGCTCACCGTCTGCTGTTTCACGTTGAGCGCGTGGGCGAGCGTGTCCTGCGAGCACCCGTTCGTCTTTATGAGTTCTTTCAGTCTTTGCGCAAAGCAGTTGTTCATATAAATATTTTACACCGAAACGGTGTAAAAGTCTTGACATACGCCGTTACGGTGTGATATACTGATCATACGTGGCGAGGATATGGCAAGGCCTCGCGCCTTGTCATGGGCGGCACCCTTCGGGGTGCCGCTTTTGTGTTTCCGCGTACGCTTTTCTCCTTGCGGTGTCTTTCGCGTTCCGCCCGTTTGCTTTACCGCGCGTTTTTTGTCCTGACCGCGGGACGGCGGCGCGGGCGGGGGAGATATGTAAAGATTTGACTTTACGCGTGGATTGTAGTATAATAACAATCGGTATTATGGAAATTTTAACTCCGCAGATAGTATGGAAGGGTTACGACGCTTCCGCATTGCCGTTGGGCGTGAGCGTGCTTGCCGACACCAAGTCGGGCGGCGAGCGCACTTTGCTGGCGTACTTCAACGGGCCGACGACCACGGACGGCGTCGCCCGCGTGTTCGTGCGCTGTGTCCTGCCCTCGTCGCGGAAGCCCTTGCCCGTCGTGGTGTACTTGCCCGACGCGGCCACCCCCGTTTCCTCGGTGGACTGTCGGGAGCTGATATCCCGCGGGTACGCGGCCGTCATCGCCGACTGGGCGGGCGAGCGCGCAGACGACCCGAGATACACGCTCTATCCGCGCTCGATGTCCTACGCGGACTTCAGGCCCGAGCGTCTGACCGAGCTGCCCGACGACATGCGTTTCAACTGCCGCACGGTATGGGCGGAGATCGCCATGCGCGCTCTTACGTTCGCGGCGGGACTGGAGGGCGTCGATCCCGAGCGCATGGCGCTCATAGGCGCGGGCGCGGGCGCGGGCGCGGCGCTCAAAGCGCTGGCGGTGGACCCCCGTCCGCAGTGCGGCGCTCTGCTCTTTCCCTCGGGGGCGCATCCCGAGGAGAGCGAGGGTCAGGACTATCTCAAATACAAGGTGGCGCTCACCGACGAGGCGTACGCGCCCATGATAAAGCGTCCAGTGCTTATGATGCTGGCGTCCAACGAGAGCGACGGCTCTCTGGACGACATGTGCGAGGTGTTCTCGCTCATACCGCGTTCGAGCAACCCGCGCCTGAGCATATCCGCGCGCGCCGACCATTCGGTGGGAGCGGAGCAGCGCGGCGACATCGCGGCGTGGCTGGATCTGTACCTGCGCGGCAAGGGCAGCGCGCCCGCTTCGCCCGAGCTGACGGCGTCCTGTTCGGAGTGCGTGTTGTATTACAACGTCAAAGCCCCCGCGGGCTCGACGCCCGAGCTGTACGTCGCCCAGGGCAGGCCGCAGCCCGCCTATCGCAACTGGCGCAAGGGCAAGCTCATCGTGGTGGGCGAGGACGAGTACATCGCCCGCACGGACATCTACGACGTCAAAGCCCCCGTCTACGCGTTCGCGACCGCGACCATGCCGGAGGGCGGCATGTCGCTCAGCACGCCCGTGCTCGTGCGCACGCCCGCTCTGCTCGGCGTGGCGCAGACCCCCGCACCCTCCGCGCGGCTGCTGTACGACGGCGAGATGGGTACGGACGACTGGATCGCGCGCTCCGCGGCGGGCGAGGAGAACCGTCTCGTCATGCGCGCGGGGCCGTTCGGCATCGAGGGCGTTTCGGACGAGCGGGGCGACATGTTCACGTTCAAGCCGGGCGACAAGTGGTCGGGCGGCGCGGAAGGCGCGCTCCTTCAGATAATGATATACAGTCCCGAGGCGCAGGACGCGGAGTTCATTGCGACCGCGCCCGACGAGGACGGCGAGCCGGAGGAGTTCTCGCACACCGTGCGTCTGGACCCCTGCGACGGCTGGCGCAAGCTCACGCTCCGCTCCGAGGACTTCAAGTCGCCCGGCGCGGTCTGTCCCGAATGGCCGTCCATAGTCAGCCTGGGCGTGCGGTCGGCCAGCCCCGTCGTCATCGCGTCCATGCTGTGGGTGTGAGGAGCGTGACCGATGGAAACAGAACGTCTGTTGCACGCCCCCGATCGCGCGGGCAGGATATGGGCGGTACTGCTCAACTGCGTGCTCGTCATTCTGATATGCGGGCTGATCACCGCGCTCATCACCGTTTACACCTTTTCGCTCTGCCTCATCGAGGGCAGCAGCATGACCCCGACGCTGACGGACGGGCAGTACGTGCTCGTGGAAAAGCACTCCGTCAGCCCCGCGCGCGGCGACATCGTGGTGTTCGCCAAGTCGGATGACACGGAAGTGCAGTACATCAAGCGCGTGGCGGCGGTGGCGGGCGACACGGTGGAGTTCCGTTACACGGGCGAGTACGTCGTGACGAGCGTCGCGGCCGGGCTGGGCGGCGGCATGAAACAGCAGCGCGAAGTCGCGCTGTACGTCAACGGCGAGCTCGTCGAGCAAGAGGGCCTGCTGCCCATGGGCGACGTCTATTGGCAGCGCGGCGGACAGCTCTTCGTCAAGATCGGGCAGTCGGTCGTCGTTCCCGAGGGCAAGGTGTTCGTGCTGGGCGACAACCGCAACGACTCGACGGACTCCCGCGACGTGACCGTGGGGTTCGTGGACATAAACGAGGAACTGCGCGGCAGAGTGGACGCGTTGCTCCCCGCCGGCTCTTTCGCCGAGAGCGTCATCAAACTTATATACGGCGTGCCTTTCGCGTAAGGCGCGCATGGAGCCTGAATTGAGCATAATTTCGGTCAGACATCTGACATACGTATACAACGAGGGCCTCGAGGACGAGGTCACCGCGCTCTCCGACCTCTCTTTCGACGTGGAAGAGGGGGAGTTCATCGCGCTCATCGGCGCGAACGGCAGCGGCAAATCCACGCTCGCGCGCCTGCTCAACGGTCTGCGCGAGCCCACCGAGGGCGAGGTGCTTGTGCGCGGCATCCCCACGACGGACAAGCGCCGAATATTCGACGTGCGCTCCACCGTGGGCGTGGTGTTCCAGAACCCCGACAACCAGATGGTCGCCTCCATTATCGAGGACGACGTGGCGTTCGGACCGGAGAACCTGGGCGTCCCGCCCGCCGAGATCGACCGCCGCGTGGACTGGGCGCTGGACTGCGTGGGCATGAAGGAGCACCGCAAGGGCACGCCCTTCCGCCTGTCGGGCGGCCAGAAACAGCGCATCGCCATCGCGGGCGTGCTCGCCATCAAACCGCGCGTGCTCGTGCTGGACGAGTCCACCGCCATGCTGGACCCCCGCGGCAAAAAGGAAGTCATGCGCGTCATCGAGGGCATCCGCGAGAAAGAGGGAATAACGGTCATCATGATAACGCATTTCCCCGAGGAGGCGGCGCGGGCGGACCGCGTCATCGCGCTCTCCCGCGGACACATAGTCATTGACGAGCCCGCCCATTCCGCGCTGTGCGACGCCGAGCGTCTGCGCGGCTACGGGCTGGAAGCGCCCCTGCCCGCAAGGCTGGCTTGCGGACTGCGCGCCCGCGGCGTGGACGTGCGCGGCGAGATAATAACGGACGAAGAACTCAGGGAGGCGTTATGTCCATCCAGATAGAACACCTCAATTACGTATACGATCCCAAGTCGCCCTTCGCCAACCGCGCGCTGGACGACGTGTCCCTCACCATAGAGGGCGGGGACTTTTTCGGCATTATCGGGCACACGGGCAGCGGCAAGTCCACGCTGGTGTCCCATCTGAACGCGCTCATACGCGTGCAGACCAAGCTCAACCCCGACTGCGTGCTGCGCGTGAGCGGCATCGACCTCGCGGCGAAAAAGCCCGACCTCAAAGCCCTGCGCGAGCGCGTGGGCATGGTGTTCCAATACCCCGAGTATCAGCTCTTCGCGGACTCCGTGCGCGACGACGTGGCTTACGGCCCGCGCAACCTCGGCCTGAGCGCGGAGGAAACGGACGTGCGCGTGCGCGAGGCGGTGCGCCTGGTCGGGCTGGACTACGACGAGATAGCCGAGCGCTCGCCCTTCGAGCTGTCGGGCGGTCAGAAACGCCGCGTCGCCGTGGCGGGCGTCATCGCCATGCGCCCCGAAGTGCTCATCATGGACGAGCCCACCGCCGGGCTGGACCCCCGCGGCAAGCACGAGATACTCGCGCTGGTGCGCGAGATAAAGAAGAGCTGTCCCACCATCATCATGGTGTCGCACAACATGGACGAGATCGCGGAGTGCTGCAACAAGGTCGCGGTGCTGGGCGAGGGCAAGATCATGGGCGTGTTCACGCCCGCCGAGCTGTTCTCCCGCCGCGAGCTCATACACTCGCTGGGACTCGAACTGCCCACCGTCACCGAGTGCGCCGCCTTCCTGGCGGAACGCATACCCGGCGTGCGGCCGGACACGCTCACCGAAGAGGAGCTGCTGGACGAACTGACGACGGCGGCGAGGAGGGGCGCATGAAAGACGTGGCTTTCGGTCAGCTCTATCCCGTGGATTCGGTGGTGCATCGTCTGGACCCGCGCGTCAAACTGCTCGTCACAATCGCATACATCGTGTTGCTGTTCTTCGCGAACAGCTTCGTCACCTTCGGCGTGATCGCGCTGTCGCTGCTCGTCGTGATATTCCTGTCGCGCGTGCCGCTGCTCAAGGTGCTCGCCAGCCTGCGGTTCATCATCATACTGCTGCTGTTCACCATGATAGTCACCGTGCTGCTCAACGACGGCGCGGGGCGGGAGGCGGAGCTCGCCGCGGGCGGGTTCTACCTCGAGTGGGGCGTGTTCACCATATGCACGAGCGGGCTGTACAAGGGCGGGCTGCTGCTCGTCCGACTCGTGCTCGTCGTCATCGGCCCCACCATGCTGACGTTCACCACCACGCCCGTCGCGCTGACGGACGCGCTCGAGAGCCTGCTCAAGCCCCTGGCGCTCATGCGCCTGCCCGTGCACGAGTTCGCCATGATCATGGCCATCGCTCTGCGGCTCATACCCACGCTCATGGAAAAGACGAGCAAGATCATGAGCGCGCAGAAGGCGAGGGGCGCGAGCTTCGACCACGGCAACATCTTCAAGCGCGCCAAGGCGCTGCTGCCCGTGCTCATACCCCTGTTCGTGTCCTCCTTCCGCATAGCGGACGACCTGACCGACGCCATGGACTCGCGTTGTTACAGCGGCTCCAAGGGCAGGACGCGCCTCAAGGTCATGCACATCCGCGTCCCCGACGTCATCGCCTCGCTGATCATGGTCGCGCTGTTCTTCTTCGTGCTGCTGGTCGTGTACAACTGGTGGGGCTGGGAGTGGGTGACCGTGTTCAACGCGGACAAGACCTGGATAAGCGCGTTCGGTGTGTGACGGCGTCCGCTCCGCGGGCGGCGGCGCCTACGCGGCGGACGTAAAAGTTTAATGATGTTTTAACGGTCGGAATGTATATTATACGCACGACCGAACAGTCTTCGCATGAGATACAAACTGACCATCCAATACGACGGCGGCGGCTATCACGGCTGGCAGCGCCAGAAAAACGGCATCACCGTGCAGGAAGCGATGGAGACCGCGCTCGAACGCATCGTGCGCGTCCCCACCGTCGTTTACGGCAGCGGGCGGACGGACGAGGGCGTGCACGCGCTCGGCCAGGTCGCGCACTTCGATTCGGAGCGCGTCTTCCCGCCCGAGCGTTACGTCGCCGCGCTCAACTACTGGCTGCCCCGCGACGTGCGCGTGACGGACTGCGAGATCGTACCCGACACCTTCGACGCGCGCAAGTCCGCCAAGCGCAAGACGTACGTTTACAAGATGTACACCGGGCGGACGGAAAACCCCCTGCGCAGGACGCGCGAACTGTTCGTGCCGAGGCTGGACATCCCCGCCATGGACGAGGCGGCGCGCGTGTTCGAGGGCGAACACGACTTCGTCGCTTTCCGTTCGAGCGGGTCGAACGCCAAGACGACCGTACGCACGATCTATTCCTCGCGCGTCACCGGCTCGCCCGACGGCGCGGAGTTCACGATAACGGGCAACGGGTTCCTGTACAACATGGTACGCATCATGGCGGGCGCGCTCGTGCGCGTGGGCAAGGGCGAAACGGACGCTGAAAGCGTGCTTCGCGCGTTGCTCTCACGCGATCGGCGGCTGGTCCCCGACGTCGCGCCGCCCTACGCGCTATACCTTAAAAACGTCGAATATCCCGATCTTACGACACCCGCGCCTCCGCCGTCCGACGAAAAACCGCGCTAAAACAGTTGTAATTTATATTTCTGCTGTGTTATAATAACAAAACACAGTCCATAAACGGAGAACTCTATTGAAATCAAGTACCAAAGGACTCATAGCACTCCTCTCTCTCGTCGTGGTGGTCGCCGTCGTCATGGTGATCGTATGGTCCACCACCCGCGCGCAGGAAGTGGGAGTCTATGAATTTTACGACGATTTTCTCTATTCCCACCGGGTGAAGGACGATTCTCTTAAGATCTCCAACGACACCTGGACTTTTTCCGTGCAGGAGAACACCCGCAGCACGCGGAATTACGTCGTCTACATCTACAGCAATTCGGACTCCGATTACCTCGTCAAGGTGGATAACTACAAGGCGGGTCTGGACCTCGCGGATGAGCTGAAGTCGCGCATGGACGAAGTGCGCGGCTCCGTCTCGGCGGACGACCCCTCCGCGGAAACGACGATAGCCGAGGCAGAGGCCGAGGTGACCGCCGAGTGGAACGACTACATCAACGCCACCCGCGCGATGGGCATAGACGCCAAGGGCACTTACACCGAGTGGGCGACCGCGTACCCCGACGGCACGTTCGACTACGGCATGGTCAACCGCTACGGCGTTTCGCCCCTCGACTATATCTATCCCATTGCGATGCTGCTCATCATGATCGTGTTCATGGTCATGATATTCCGCTCCATGCGGGGCGGCGGGGGAGTCGCCAACGACTTCGGTAAGTCCAAGGCCAGCGTCCAGTCCTCGCTCAAGGTCCGCTTCTCGGACGTCGCGGGCGCGGAAGAGGAAAAGGAAGAGCTGGCGGAGATCGTCGACTTCCTCAAGACCCCCGGCAAGTTCGCCGGCGTGGGCGCGCGCGTCCCCAAGGGCGTGCTGCTCGTCGGCCCTCCCGGCACGGGTAAAACGCTGTTTGCCAAGGCCGTCGCGGGCGAGGCCAACGTCCCCTTCTTCTCCATATCCGGTTCGGATTTCGTGGAGATGTACGTGGGCGTGGGCGCGAGCCGCGTGCGCGATCTGTTCGCGCAGGCCAAGAAGAACCAGCCCTGCATCATCTTCATCGACGAGATAGACGCTGTCGGCCGTCAGAGAGGCGCGGGCCTGGGCGGCGGTCACGACGAGCGCGAACAGACGCTCAACCAGCTCCTCGTCCAGATGGACGGTTTCGAGTCCAACGAAGCCATCATCGTCATGGCGGCGACCAACCGCGCGGACATCCTCGACCCCGCGCTCATGCGCCCCGGACGTTTCGACAGACAGATATACGTACAGGTCCCCGACGTGCGCGGCCGCGAAGCCATATTCAAGGTCCACGCCCGCAACAAGCCCATGAGCAGGGACATCGACTTCCAGGTCCTCGCCCGCATGACCAGCGGGTTCACGGGCGCCGAGATCGAGAACCTCCTCAACGAGGCCGCCATCCTGTGCGCGCGTGCCAACCGCACGCAGATCATAATGGAAGATATCTACGAGGCCATCGACAAGGTCATCATGGGCCCGCAGAAGAAGTCCCGCCTCGTCACCGAGGTGGACAAGCGCATCACGGCGTACCACGAGGGCGGCCACGCCATCGTCGCCAAGAAGCTCGCGCCTTATTGCGACCCCGTGCAGGAGATATCCATCATACCTCGCGGCAACGCCGCGGGCTACACCATGAGCCGTCCGGACAACGACGACGACCACATCACGTACAAGAAGCTCACCGCGCGCATCGCCATGACGATGGGCGGCAGAGCGGCGGAAGAAGTGGTCATCCAGGACATCTCCGCCGGCGCCTCGGGCGACATCCAGCAGGCGACGGCGCTCGCCCGTAAGATGGTCACCGAATGGGGCATGAGCGAGGTCGGGCCGGTGTACTACGGCGGAGACAAAGAGGTGTTCCTGGGCCGCGACTACGGCTCCAGCCACAGCTACAGCGATTCCACCGCCGCCAAGATAGACGAACAGGTGCACAAATTCGTGGAGGACGGCCACGCGCTCGCGGTCAAGATCGTGGGCGAGAACCGTAAGCTCCTCGACACGCTCGTGCGCGTGCTCATCGAAAAAGAGACCATCTACGCCGGCGAGTTCGACCTCATCATGGACGGTAAGAGCGCGGAAGAGGTCATCAAGGTCATCGACGAGCGCACCTACCGCAACTTCGGCAACAAAAAACAGGATGGAATGGTCATCGCCGAGCCGCCCCGCACGGAGCAGCACCTCGGCGGAGATAACGATACGATAAAAGGATAAGAACGAAAATGTCTTCCAAGGTAAGAAACATCATAGCTATCACGGTGGGCGTGATCGCGGTCACGGCGATAATCGCCGTCATCGTGCTCGCGAGCATCCGCATCCGCCCGCTCGAATACGACAACGGCAACGGCGGCTGGCTGACCGACCGCGAGTCCGTGGTCGTCTGGTATGGCGGCAACATGCTCAGCGGCGAGAACGCGGACGGTAAGCTGTCCGGCTACGGCGAGGAGAACGGCGTGTATTCCTACGACGACCTCTTCGACATGATGAGCTTCTCGCTCTTCACCGCCTGCCTCCAGGGCAACTACGGCTTCGGACTGTCGCTCTCGGATACTTCGGACATACGTAAGAGCGAAGTGACCGTTTCCGAGCTCAAGACCGTGGTCTCCGAAGCGCGCGGTTCCGACGCCGAGGGCTACACCTTCTTCGTGACCCTGCCCGAGGCACGCACGCTTTCGGTAAGCGACGACGCGGGCCGCACGGGCGAGGTATCCTACGACACCGTGATGTTCCGCCTCACCACCCGTAACAACTGGGTGGCCAACGTGGAGGCATACGCTTACCTCGCGCACGACCTGAACGTGTCCACGGACGAAACGGGCGCGGACAGCAAGGTATATTACAGTCTGACGTTCGGCGCTCGCACCGAGGGCGTGATGGACACGCTGGACGCGATCTACGACATCACGTCGGACGCTCCCGCGACGGACGACTCCACGGACGATACCACGGATGACACGACGGATGGCTCCACCGACGGCTCCACCGACGACACGACGTCAAACGGGACCACGGAAGAGAGCTCGACTACCGAGTGATGAAAAGGGATGCGTCAGCATCCCTTTGGGTTTAAGAGGCGGTGCATTTATGCACCGCCTCTTATGTTAGGGACGGCGCATAGCACATCTCTGACGGGCTACGTGCTCGGTCACATACTCCGCCTCACGCTAACGCCTGTTCGGCGACGGAAGTATGCTCCCTCGCCTGTTGCCGCATAAGCCCCACTCTACGCCGTCCGCGGCGCGGACAACGCATAGCACGCCTCTGACGGGCTACGTGCTCGG
>ERZ1090863.526-NODE-526-length-20672-cov-6.082408_pt1 | contig 20672 bp, 19 predicted proteins | sample MGYA00478480_ERZ1090863 | MGnify/ENA primary metagenome ERZ1090863 (study PRJEB33644, sample SAMEA5815746) | chicken gut metagenome | biome: Chicken; feature: Gastrointestinal Tract; material: Caecum | place: Ireland | collected 2019-01-01 | study: A study of the...
TATACAGAACAGTGTTCCATAAGATATTCATGATTACCCACATCTGCGATCCTGCCTTCATCCAGGACTACGATCTGGCTGGCATGTAAGATGGTACTGATCCTCTGGGCAATGATCAGCACTGCCGCTTCTTTTGTCTCTTCTTTCAAAGCCTCCCGCAAGGCTTTATCTGTCTTAAAGTCCAAGGCTGAAAAACTGTCATCAAATACATAAAGGCCGGTCTTCTTCATCAGGGCTCTGGCAATACACAGTCTCTGCTTCTGCCCTCCGGAAAAATTTGTGCCTCCCTGGGCCACTTTTGTCTCCAGACCCTGAGGCAGATTTTTCACAAAATCAGCCTGAGCGGTCTTCAATGCATGGAACATTTCTTCCTCTCCGGCCGTTTCTTTACCCTGGGCCAGATTTTCCTTTATGGTCCCTGAAAAAAGCCAGGCTTTCTGGGGCACATAAGAAATTTCCTTCCGCAGCCCTTTCTGGGGAAGACTGCGGATATCCTGTCCTCTGAACAAGATCCTTCCCTGGCTTACATCATGGAATCTGAGGATCAGCCTGGCTATAGTAGATTTCCCGCTTCCCGTACTTCCAATGATCGCCGTAGTTTCTCCCCTTCTGCAGGTAAAACTGATGTTTTTCAGTGTGTTTTCTTCTGCATCTGAAAAACAAAATCCCACATTTTCAAAGCGCAGGATTTCCTCTCCCTCTTCCTCCGGCCGGGCTGCACTTTCCTCTGTGTCCTGTATTTCAGGCACTGTCTCCAGCACCTCCTCCATACGGCGGATACAGACTCTGGCCCTTGGAAGGAGGATGATCACCATCTGTGCCATAATAATATAAAACAGAATGAGAATCGCATATTCTGTCATGGCTGTTATGTCCCCGATCTGCATAAATCCCCGGCCGATACGGTTTCCTCCCAGCCAGAGGATCAGGACAATACACAGATTGATCACTGTAAAAGCCGCCACATCCAGTCCTGCAAAAAGCATGTTTGCCTGGATGGAAGACTCTGCATAGTCCTCAAAGGTTTTCCTCATTCTTCCCTCTTCCCGCCGCTCTTTGTGGAAAGCCCTGATCACCCGGACTCCTGTAATATTCTCCCGGAGGACTACATTCATCCGATCCAGGAACCGCTGGAGCCGGTCAAAAATTTCCGATGCTTTCCTGGTCACAAACAAAGCCAATACAATGATAAGGACCGTCACTCCGATAAGCAGCAGCCCCATCTGAAAATCTATGGCAAAAGCCAGAGAAGTGCCCATGATACAGACCACCGGAACAGGGACTACCATCTGAATACACCAGACCACGGCCTGCTGGATCACATTAATATCATTTAAAGTCCTTGTGATCATGGAACCGGTCCCAAATTTCTGAAAATCCTCTCCTGAAAATTCCAGAGATTTGTCATATACTGCATTTCGCATATCCCTGCCAAGTTTTGCAGACAGATCTGCGCACAGGTAACTTCCCCCAAGAGCTCCTGCTCCTGCAAGAAAAGCGATCAGGATCATCTGACCGCCTTTTTCCAGCATATAGTCCAGGCTTCCTCCGGCCACGCCTATATTGACCATATCTGCCGTCAGTCTGGGGATCAGCAGGCCGCCCGCCACATCCAGCACTGTTACCAGTAATGTAAAAAAGCATAATCTTTTATACGGTTTCATAAACCGTAATACCGTCTTCATAAAATCCTCCTGTTATGTCTCTCTCTTTTGTAATTGTCAGATTTTTTCCGCTCCTTCTTTCATGTATCTGGTATACTTCCGGAGAATCTCCGTGATCTGTTCCTGTTCCTGTACTTCCAGCTTTGCAAAGACCTGATGCTCCAGATCCAGCATCCGGTCTACGGTCCTTTTCACAAAGTCTTCCCCTTTTGCTGTGAAAGAAAGAGTCTTGTTCCTCCTGTCACCGGGAGCCGGCGCCATATAAAGATATCCCTGTTTTTCCAGGTTCTTAATAGCAGAGTTTATAGTCTGCCGGCTCATAGACATTTCCTCTGCGATCTCCGATTGGGTCAACTCCCAATCTGCTTCCCGCATGGTACACAAAATCCACATGGCACTGTCGGAAAGCCCAAATTTCAGTGCCAGTGTATGATAGATATCATCTACTTCTTTAGAGGCACTGATAAATTCCTGATATCTTTTTTCCGATTCTTTTTCCAATTATTCTCCTCCTTGTTTCCAAAAATAATCCGAAATCGGAGCATGGAAAGTATATTACGATTTCGGATTATTGTCAAGACATATCTTATTATTTCAGCCAGCTTACTTTTAAGCTGTTTTCCTTTAAAACGCAGAAACTCCTAAATATAAGGGGTTTTTCTTTGTTTTTCCCCTTATATTTAGGAGTTTTTATAATCACTCTTTTATTCCAGAACCCAAGCTCGTCCCTTTCCCTGTCAGCATTCAGCCGGTCCCAAAGCCGCAGTCCGGCCAGCGGCATTCCTCGCAACCCAGACACAATCCTCCATTTCCAAGCCTGGTAATATCCTTCCTGGAGATCCGGACTCCTGCCGCGATCCTGGGCAGGACCAGATCGAAGATCGTGGTTTTTGCATACATGACACAGCCGGGCAGCCCCATAACCGGCGTCCCATCGGAGAAATAGGCCAGACAGAACATAGCTCCCGGAAGTACAGGAGCTCCATAGGTAACTACCTCAGCCCCGCTTTCTTTTATAGCTCCCGGCGTCTGGTCGTCGGGGTCCACGCTCATGCCTCCTGTGGCTATGATCAGTTCACATCCCCGGTCCTTCAGCTTTCGGATCCCTGCTGTGATCTTTTCTTTTTCATCTCCCACAGTGATATGATCTTCTGCCTGTATACCGTATTGCTCCAGTTTGTTTTTAACTACTGGAGTAAAGGTATCCCGGATCCTTCCATAAAATACCTCATTTCCGGTGGTAATGATCCCTGCTTTCTTCAAACTGTAAGGCAAAAGCCGGCAAAGAGGCTTCTCCCCTGCCGTCTTTTTGACCAGCTCCATTTTTTCCTTTTTGATCACCAAAGGGATCACCCTGGTCCCCAGGAGTTTATATCCTTTTTTCACCGGAGTATTACTTTGTCTGGTAGCGATCATCACCTGTTCGATCTCGTTGACTGCATCCAGTCTTTCCACATCAACCGTAAACAGTCCGTCGCAGGCAGCAGTCAGTTCAATCTTGCCTTCTTTAACTTCAGAGGGGATCATATTTTCTCCCCCGGAAACCCGGCACAGGATCCGGGCCGCTTCATTTTCATGGTAGACAGTATCATCTTTTTCCCATACATAGAGCTGGTCTTTTCCCATACTCAAAAGAACGGGGATATCTTCCTCTGCGACAATATGCCCTTTCCTGAACCGGGGGCCTTTGGAGACCCCTTTGATGATCTGGGTCAGGTCATGACAGAGCACCTGTCCTACCGCATCTTCTGTACGTATTAACTTCATATCTCATCCTCCTGTATCTGCTCCGGATAAAGAAGCAGAACATTCTGAGGGGCAATGCCAAGCTTCTCCGGCATGATCCTCGGGTTTCTGTCCTTAGGCAGTCTCCACCAGAGATCCCCGGTCCCCTCCTTCTGTCCCGCATATCGGAACAGGATCCTCATCTCGAAGGGCTCTTCCCTTTCTGATGAATATATAACCGGGAAGACATTTTCCCGGGCTTTAGGGTTAAAATAATGAGCCCTAAGCCCCACCGCGCACACATCCTCTCTTACCGGCTTTCCTGTGCGGAGACAAATGCCCCATTCCGGCACTTCCACTTCATATTCTCCAATTTTCCGGGCGCCGGCGATATTTTTACATCCCGTAAGCATTGCTCCCGCACGGCTGCCCGGATCTGCGAAAAGTTTTTTTGTTTCATCGGTTTTCAGGATCCGGCCCTTTTCCATGACTGCCGTCCGGCCGCAGAGATAATAAACTTCATCCCGGCTGTGGCTCACCAAAAGCACATCTTTTCCGTAACCGGCAAGAATATCCTTCACCTGTATCTGGAGAAGTTCCCGGAGATAGGAGTCTAAAGCGCTGAAAGGTTCATCCAGTAAAAGGACTTCCGGTTCGCTGACCAACATCCGGGCCAGCGCAGTTCTCTGCTGCTGGCCGCCGCTTAACTGGGCCGGATATAATTTTCTCTGTTCTGAAAGATCCATTTTTTCCAGCATATCTTCCATTTTTTTCTTCCGCATTCCCCTGTCCTTTTCCGCGGACAGGCCGCAGAGAATATTTTTCTCCACAGTCATATTAGGAAACAATGCGTAATTCTGAAAAAGGTATCCTACCTTCCGATCCTGGGGCTTCAGGTTGACCTTCTTTTCGCTGTCAAAAAGCACCCTGCCGTCCAGGACAATCCTTCCTGCATCCGGCTTTTCAATTCCTGCGATCGCTTTCAAGGTCATACTCTTTCCGCAGCCGGAAGCTCCCAGAAGCCCGGTAATACCGCCAGGATGCTCCAGATCTACTGCCAGCTGAAAATCCCCCAGTTTTTTCCGGATATGGACTGACAGACTCATCTTCTTCCACCTGCCTTTCTGTTCCGGCGTTCCAGCATATTTACTGCCAGCAGGATCACCGTGGATATAACTACATTTACTATAACCCAGAGAAAGGCTTCCTGCTCATTATTTGTCCTCCAAAGCTGATAGACTGTAGTGGATATAGTGGCAGTCCTTCCCGGTACATAGCCGATCAGCATACTGGTGGCTCCATATTCTCCCAGTGCTCTGGCGAAAGCCAGGACAGTCCCTGCTAAGATCCCCTGGCGGCAGGCAGGCATCCGGATCCTCCAGAAAATATAGGTATTGGAAAGTCCCAGAGTCTGGCCGGAGTAAGCTAAAGTTGTATCAAAGCTTTCAAAGGCCCCTCTGGCCGTCCGGTACATCAGCGGAAAAGCCACCACAGCTGACGCTACAATTCCTCCATACCAGGTCATAGCAAACTGTACGCCGAAATTTGCCAGAAATTTCCCCAAAGGTCTTTGAGGTCCCAGCAGGATCAGCAGAAAATAGCCGCATACTGTAGGCGGGAGCACCATAGGCAGGGTTAATATCACGTCCAGTATACCTTTGACGCCTCTGGGAAGCCGGGCTATATAATAAGCCGCCAGGATTCCCAGAAAAAATACAACTATGCAGCTGACCGCCGCGATCCTCAGAGAGTTCCAGAGGGGATACCAGTCCATCATCCTTCTTCCACCCTGGAGAAGCCTACCTGTTCAAAGATTTCCATGCAGGGATCTGTCTGCAGAAAATCCAGGAAAGCCTGTGCCTCCTCCGGATGCCGGCTGTTCTTCATAACAGCAGCCGGATAGATTACCTGCCCGCACATCTCCGGTGTGGCGTAATCAGAAGCAGTAAGTCCTGCAGAGTAAGCATCTGTACAATAGATCACACCGCAGTCTACAGCACCTTCGGAAACCTGAGTTGTTACTTCCTTTACATTGCTTCCATAAGAAATCAGACCGTCAGCAGCCAGCTTTTCTTCATCCAGTCCATAATATTCCAGAATCTTCCGGGTATACTGTCCTACCGGCACATCGCTGTTTCCCATTCCCAGCAGGATCGTCCCCTCTTTAAGAGCCGCCGCCATATCATCAAAAGTTTCTAATGGCACGCTGCTGTTTTCGCTGACACAGAGCACTCCTTTATTCTCCAGAATGTCAACTCTTGAGTCCTTCATCACCAGATCAAGACCTTCTGTATTCACAGATGGGTCTGCAGCGCTGTCCATCTGATCCATCTGGGTCTGGCCTGCAGAAATAAAAAGATCGCAGGCAGCGCCCTCCTGGATCTGAGTCTTTAAAGTTCCTGATGAGTCAAAATTAAAGATCAGGTCCACCTCCGGATGCTCTTCCTTATAAAGTTCGCTGATATCCGTAAGAGTTTCTGTAAGAGATGCAGCTGCAAATACTGTCAGTTCCACCTCTACTCCTTCATCAGCAGTTTCTCCGGTCTCAGAATCTGTTTCTGTAGAATCAGTCTCCCCTGAAGAAGATTCTCCTGTGCCGGACGTCTCTGTGCCGTTTCCCTGTCCGCAGGCTCCCATAGCCAATGCCATTGTACCTGCCAGCAGTACTGCTAGAACTTTTTTTCTCATTTGCTTTCTCCTTTCTTATTCAGAAATTTTATATACAAAACGTGGATTTACACGCTTTGCCCTAAAGCTATCAGAAAAATAAAGTCTTCTCACTTGTAACCCAAAAATATTCGGCAAATCTCCGAAAATTGTATACTAATTATAGCAATCTTCTCCTGTTTTCTCAAGGAAATTCCTCTATTTTAACAATTTCTTCTCCCCGGACCAGATAGCTGTCTTCATTGTTTTTTCTCCATCTCAGATCTTCTCTTTTGTCTCCAAGGAAAATCAGTTTTTGATCTTCCGCCGGATCTGCTGTTTCAAAGAATCTCTCCTTTTTATTCCATGGCGTAATGATCTCCCCGTATGCTCCGGGGAGATTCTCTGCATAATAAAGTTCATTGGCCAGCACCCGGATCCCCTTGTGTGAGAATCCCCGTATCTCCAGCCAGAACCGGATCACATTTCCCAGTCCGGCGGAGACGATCCAGACCGGAAGATCTTCTTCACTGCAAAGTTTCAGAAGCTCCAAGGTCTCCATCCGGGGAGGCAGCAGCTGTGCCGCTTTTCTCAGAGTTTCTTCACTGATCCCTTCTCTTACATACAGTTCCATCTGCTCCCGCCACCAGTCCTCTGCCATTTTCCTGAAGGTTTCCGTCTCCTGGCCCTTCTTTGCCTGGCTTAAAACAGATTTTCCCAGAGTCTGAAAAATCTTGTCCTTTCCCATAGCCAGTCCGGAATCCTCTCCCAGTACATGGACCGCCCCGTGAAGGGAACTTCCGGAAAGGGTAAGGGTTCTGTCAAAATCCGTTACCAGGATCCCCCGGCTCCGGGACAGCGCCTTTTTTATCTTCTCCATTTTTCCCGTCTCCATAATACCGCTCCATAACCGCATCTGCAGCCGCCCAGGCAGCCCTCTCCGCTTCTTCGTAAGCTTCCAGCATCTTTCTCCCTTCCACTGTGAGGGTAGAGCCGCTTTTTCTCATCCTATGCAGCAGCTGTATTCCCAGGGCTTCTTCCGCCTGACGGACAATCCGCCAGGCCTTGCTGTAAGCCATTCCCATATGTCTGGCCGCCAGGTTTAGGGAACAGAATTCATCCACGCCGTGGAGAAGGTCCGCCACTCCCCTGCCAAAATATTCATTTCCCTTATCATCTTTGCGTTTGATCCGCAGCCGGGCGATATAATAAAACTCATTCATCTGCTTTCCACCTGCCTGTTTCTGCTATTTTCTCTATCCTCAACTCTGCGTTTTCCCCGGTAACAGGGGCCGTCTTCAGATCCCGCCTGTTTCCAGATACTGCCAAGTCTTTTTCCTTTCCACTCTCCGGGAAGAAGTCTCTTGATTTCTCCTTCCCTGTCCTCTGCTGTTGTCAGCCCTTCTATCTCCAGCTCTTCTCCTTTTCTGGATATCCGGTAATCCACGATCCAGGGAATCTGGAATATCACGTCATCCAGCTCTTCCATTTCTTTTTCTGCCCCCATCCGGCTGATCCTGTCCAGCCGCCGCAGACAACAGCCGCAGGGACATGCACCCGGTAAAAAACGAGTTCTGTCCCCTGTACGGTAACGGATCAGAGGCATTGCTCTGGCTTCTGTCAGAGTGATCACCAGCTCTCCCCATTCTCCTTTGGGCACTCTTTTCCCCTTTTCATCTACGATTTCCCCGATAATATCATTTTCTCTCAGATGCATACCCTGAAAAGCCGGACAGGTAACCGCTCCTCCCAGTCCCATTTCTCTGGATCCATAATGGGGATATAGTCTGGTCCCCAGGATATCCTCGATCGCCTTTGTCACTCCCGGCGGACAGGCGTCGCCGCTGACCAGCCCTCTTTTTATACTGCCAGCCGGTCTCAGCCGGAGCAGAGACAGCAGCAGCACCGGCGGACCTATAAAGGTATCCGGCTTTTCATTATCTAAAATCTCCAGCAGCTCTTTAAAGGTATTCAGATTGCCTGCCGGTACAGGTACAGCCCTCAGTTTTTCCACCCCTTCCCGGATCAGTTCTCCCAGTCCCCTGTTCCCCGTAAAAGGCATAGCGATCATAGCTTTCTCTCCCGGATAGATCAGCTCGGAAAGTCCCGCTGCAAAAAAGGAGACCGTCCGCTCATTGTCCTCCGCTGTATAAAACACCCTCTTTCCAGGTCCTGTGGTTCCCGAAGTTTCCCAGCTTCTCACTCTTTCGATCTCTGACTGGCTGACCAGGACCATGGAATTTCCCTGTTTCCTCAGATCTTTCTCTGTGGTGAAAGGCAGCGATTCCAGGTCCTCCAAGGCCTTTAACTGCCGGGGAAGGTTCCTGTAAAATCCCTGCCTCCTGTATTCTCTCTCAAGAAGCCTGTTCAGTTTTTCCAGCTGAATGTTATCCACAGCTTTTCTATCCAAAGTCTGGATTCCTTCTTTCTCCCGGACCCAAAGGTCCAGTCTGGCTATATTCATCGATACAAAGTCCTCCCGTCAGATCCTGTCAGATTATAAATGCAGAAAGGCACCATTCCATACCGGCTGTCGGTTTCCAGTATATAACAGCGGCGGAGACGGTCCAATTCTAAATTCCAGGCGTCCTGAAAGAGCATTCCGGAAACCGCCAGAGTATTTCTGTGCATTTCTTCCAGAAATTCATCCAAAGAAGAAGTATCCAGAGTCAGTCCCGCTGTGGATCCTCCGCAGCAGCAGGTCTCTTCCCGGGGCTTTTCTCCGCAGCAGGAAGCTTTCTGATCTGCCTCCTGGCAGCAGCAGTCATCAGTCCCGCTCCACTGGCGGGCCACAAAATCCCGGGCCTGCTCTGAAGCACCGGAAGCCCTGGGTTCTCCATGGGCCAGAAGTTTCATTGAGCCGTCTTTCTGTTTCAGATAATTGGCCTGGAAAGTACAGTAAGGGTTGGTGGCTCCTCCTCCGGTAAAATCCCCTGCATGGATCCACCCTTCTGTCTGGTCTTCCATAAGTGCCAGCATTTTCGGGATCGTGATCCGGTAGCTGCCCGCCGGCTCGCTGCATCGTCCGAAGTAGCTGACCGGCTGAAAATGAACTCCTCTTACCGCAGGCATCCTGCTTTTGGCATAAAGGAGGATGTCCCCTGTCTGGTCTTCATTGACTCCGGGAGCAATGACCGGAACCAGGACTACTCCTAGACCTGCTTTTTCACAGGCGTCGATAGCTTTCTTTTTTATCTCCAGCAAAGGACGTCCTCTGAGAACCTGGTATACAGAATCTTTCAGTCCGTCAAACTGGAGAAACACACAGGAAAGCCCCGCCTTCTTCAGCTTCTCTGCATATCCCGGCTCTTCTGCCAGACGGATTCCGTTAGTATTCAGCTGAAAAAAAGTAAAGCCCAGGTCCTTTCCAAGGCGGAGAATGTCTTCTAGGTCCTCCCGGACTGTAGGTTCCCCTCCGGAAAGCTGAAGATTAAAAGGCCCTCCGTGTTCCATCAGATATCTCATCTGTTTCTCCAGCTCTTCAAAGGGCACATCCCGTCCCTTTGGCCCGGACCCTGCAAAGCAGGTAGGACACTGGAGATTGCACCTTCCTGTTACCTCCAGCAGAACACAGCAGCCCCGCCGCTGATGATTTTCACAGAGTCCGCAGTCCAGAGGACACCCTTTCTTTTGAGGAAGGGCAGCAGGAACTGAATCCGGAGGAAGGATCGTTTTCCCCCAAGCCTGATAACTTTCCAGCGATCCTTCCCAGATCAGTGCCTCAAACTTTCCATGTTCCGGGCATTCTTTCACCAGGTAGATTCCATCCTCTCTCTCCACTTTTCCTGCAGGCAGGACTTTCAGACACTGAGGACAGATGCTTTCCCCCGGCTCTGAAATATAGATTTCCTGGTCTTCCATCCACTTTTCCATCTGTTCTTTTTCTGTCTCCCAGTTGTCTGCCGTATAATTGATCTTTACAACTTTTTCCTTCAGGATCCCCTTCACTTCCAGTCCGCCCTTCTTTGCGGAGAAAACCGGACGGCGGAAACTGTGGTTTTCTTTTACTTCAAAGCCCTCCAGCCTGACGGACAGCTCCTGTCCGGTAATAGGCAGTTCATATTCATAAGTCCTGGCTTCGGCAAAACAGTTTTCTGTCTTTTTCCACTTAAATTTCATCTTTTAGGTCTTGCCCTCCCTTTTCAGGATATTTCAATGAGATTCCCTCATAGCCGCCACAGCCTCCAGCACCCTGTCGGCGTCTGCCTTTTCTGTAAACCGGGACAAACTCAGACGTATAGTTCCTTCCTCCATTCCCAGGTTTTCCATGATCATAGGCGAACAATGAAGGCCTGTCCGGCAGATAATGTCATAGCTGCCGGATAAAATATCTCCCGCATCTCCCGGATGCCAGCCCGGAACAGTAAAGGAAACCACCGGCGTTACCGGAGGTTTTGGCCGGATTACCCGGCACCCCAGCTTCTCCAGACTCTCTTTCAGATATTCAAGGATTTCTTCCGTCTTCTCCTTTTTTAAAGGATTTTCCGCCGTCCACCGCAAAGCTGCCAGAAGGCCGTGGTATGAAGGCTCGTTCCCGGTGCCTGCCTCCAGATGGAGAGGCATTTCTTCCGGCATTTCCCTGAGGTCGCTTTTTACGCCTGTGCCTCCCAGCACATAAGGCCTCAGGGTCAGTCCCGGCCGGACATAAAGCCCCCCGGTTCCCTGAGGGCCAAGCAGATACTTGTGTCCTGTAAAAGCAGCCATGTCCACACCCCATTTTTCCAGCTTTACAGAGATCCATCCCAGACTCTGAGATATATCCAGAAGCATAGCAGCGCCGACGGCTTTAGCCATGGCAGTAAGTGTCTCTGCATCATTGACAGCTCCCGTCACATTGGAAGCATGGATCAGCGCGCACAGCCTGGGCCGGTACTTTTCCAAAGCCTTTTTCCACATTTCAGGCTCCATCCGGCCGGTCTTATCCACATCCAGATAGATCACCTGGATCCCCTCCTTTTCCAGGCGGTGCAGAGGCCGGAGTACTGCATTATGCTCTGCCTTTGTAGTCAGCACTGTATCTCCCGGCTCCAGAGGGAAACCGAAAACAGCCTGGTTCAGCCCCCAGGTAGAATTGCTCCCCAGAGCGATTCTTTCCGGACAGCCAATTCCCATCAGAGCTGCCAGTTCTTCCCTTGCCTGATCAAAAATATTAAAATCCCGGATTCCTCCTCTTCCGGCATCTCCGGGGAGATTTTTCAGGGCTTCTGCCATAGCCGAAGCCACACACTCCGGTTTCGGCCAGGAAGTAGCCGCATTATTCAAATATATTTTGGGTTCATAATCTTTCACCTGTCATCACCTCAAATTCCTTTATCAGCCGACGGCAGATCTCTATATCCCGCAGAATCCTCTTTTTTACCTCTTTTTTTTCTAAAGCTTTCCTGTACCGCTCTTCCAGAGACACACGCCTGCCCTCCATGATCAGTTTATCCGCCAGGCATACCAGCGCTTCCTCTGTGCAAAGAGTATCCGGCTCCTTTTCAAACCCTCTGTGTGCTCCTACTATCTTTGCAAGAGCCAGGTATCCCTTCTCCTCCAGAAATTTTTTTCCGGCTTTTTCATGGAAAGGCTCCAGTCTCAGCACATCGTGGAGATACCCTCCGCTTCTGCACAGTTCCATGTCCAGAAAAGCTCCGGCATCGATCAGGCTCTTCGCCATCCAGGCCGCCATTTCCCCTACTGCCAGACAATGGGTCCGGATATGAGCCGGCAGAGAAACTTCATCATAGAACTCTTCACACAGTTCCCGGGAGATTCCCCTGTGCTTTCTGGCATAGTCCTGGATCTGAGCCAGGTCCTTCCGGTTATCAGCGTCCATCTGAGCTCCCCTATCTTCTGCTGTGACGATTTCCGTTTTCATAGACCGGAAAGCTCCCTGGAGTCCCTGGCCGCCCTGATAGTTCAAGGCTTTTCTGCAGCCTTCAGGGAACAGAAAAGGCGGGTGAAGGGTTCTTCCCCCTGCTCCGGGGATCAAAGCCTCAGTTCCCGGCTTGGCCCCGGAAATCCCTTCCGCCAGTTTCTGGAAAGTACCTGGCGAGGTCAAAGGGATATCCCCGGGGAGAATGAATACTCCGTCCTTTTTATCCGCCGCTTCCAGCCCCAGCTTCACAGAAGCCAGCATATCCGTTTCCTGCCAGCGCCGGTTTTCTATGATCCTTACACCCATGGGCTCCAGAACTTTCTTCACCTCATCTCCCCGATATCCTGTCACCACAGTGATGTCTCTGATCCCTGCATTACTCATGCTCTGAACCGTCATAGCGATCATGGGAAATCCATTTATTTGCAGCAGAGGCTTAAATCCTTCCATCCGTCTGGATCCTCCTGCCGCCGGGATCAGTCCTGCTCCTTTCATGGAATCCCTCCTTTTTCCTGGAGCAGCTCCACACATTTGTGATACACTGCTTCCACCAGCTCCGGGCACCGCTGAAATTTGTTTCTTGGGTCTCCGTCCAGGATTTCCCGGCAGCTGCACCCTCCATATTTGCTTTTTGTTGTCTCTTCAAACCACTCCGCCAGCCTTCCGATCAAAAGCGCAGCCTCCGGATCTTCCAATTCTTCCGCCTCTCCTTTTCCCAGAAAGTAACTCAGAAAGCAGCAGCCTCCCGTAAGAGCGCCGCAGACTCTTCCTGAAAATCCAAGACCTCCGTTTAATCCCCCCATGGCCCGGACCAGATCCGGATCCTCTTTTTCTTCCGATTCCAGGGCCAGGATCATTAAGATCTGGGCGCAGTAAAATCCCTGCCCTGACAGTTCCAGCATACGGTCAAATAAATCCATTTTTCTCTCCTTTCCTGAGACAGGCCAGAAAGTATCCGCACCCGGCTCTTCCTGCCTCTCTGAAGAAATCCACACAGCTTTCCTCTGCATTTCCGTTCCAGAGACTTTCCAGAAAAAATTCTCTCCATGCTCCTGTTTCGTCCCTGGCTTCTTCCAGGCGGAACCCAGCTTCCTCAAAACCATCCTTCCAGCAGTTCCATGTCAGGGGCTTTTCCATTGACAGACAGGGCGCGTTTTTCTTATGAAAAAAAACATCTGACACCAGCAGGCAGCCGCCTTGTTTCAGCACACGGAACGCCTCCCTTAAGGCGGCGCCGCCGCCTCCGCAGCCGGAAATACTGCATTCTGCCAGACAGCAGTCAAAACTCTCCTCTGCAAAGTCCAGCTTTCTCATATCCCCTGGCTCCACGTCCGGACCTGCCGGGTTCAGGTCTATTGCTTTTACTTCAAATCCCAGAGATTTCAGATATCCCGCTGTATCTCCCCCGCCGGCGCCCAGTTCCAGGATTCCGGCAGGAGGGCATATTCCTGATAGATCCAGAAGGCGGACTGTCATTTCTTTTCCCCCGGGATGAAGGCCGATCATTTGTCCTCCAGGCTGCGTTCTACAGAAAGGACCTTGCCCACAGCCAGTTCCTCCGGCACATAAATGTATCCGCATTCCGGACACACCGGCAGTTCTACAGGAAAGGCATTCCCCAGATAACTGAACACTGCTTTTCCTCTGACCAGTTCTCTCCTGCATTTATGACACATCAGTTTTCCCATGGGATCCATGGAATAGTAAGTCTTTTCTCCCATTCCGCCCTCCTTTACTCCACTGTCATCCGATGGCTGTAGGCTCCGTATACCAGATAGCCTTTCTCTGTCTCTCTGAACTTTACCCAAAAGGTAACGTTCCCGATCCTGGCAGATGCAGCCAGCCATCCCTTCTCGGGATCTTCCACCGCTTCTCCCGAAGCTTCATAAGCCTTCAGCACAGCTTCTACGTCGCTTTTCAGGATCATACGCCTATCCATTTCTTCTTCCGCTCCATTTTCATAAAAGACCGGCAGCATGATTTCCCTCCTTATTTCTTCTTTCCAGATTTCTTCCAGCAGTTTTTCCTTCAGTTTCAGACGGTTGGCTCTCCGCTGGGACAGATCCGGCACCGGACCCGGACCTGTTCCATAAGCCAGTTCCAGGATATGTACAGAATCTGCTCCCGCTCTGGTCAGCTGATCCCTGCAGGCCATGCAGTAGGTCAGGATCTTCCCGGAAGTCCTGCCGGCTGCAAAAGAAGCCTTTTTTTCAGACATTTCCGGATTTGCGAACCGGACCATCCCTCCGTATCCGCAGCAGGGAGAAAGATCCCCCGAAAATGGGATTTCCTCTGTTTGACACCCCAGAGCCGCCGCAAAGGCCCTGATCTGATCCTGGGTCTCATGATCTCCTCTGGCTCCGCAGGCATCCTGTATGGCTACTGTCTCCTCTGTCACAGGATCTATTCCCAGTTCCAGAAGTACCTGCCATATTCCTGTGACAGGAATTTCCGTCCTTTCTTTTAAAATCTTCATACAGGTGGGACAGGCGCAGATCACTTCCGTCTCTCCCATCTCTTTCCAGGCGCTGCGGATTTTCTCCAAAGCCTCCTCTGCCAGATCCTCTCTTCCTGCCCATTGGGACAAGGCCCCGCAGCAGCCAAGGATCAGTCCCACGCCCCCCGAAAGCCGTTCTGACAGATCTCTATAAGCTGCTTCTACAGTATCCGGCGACACTGCCAAGGCCTGACATCCGGGGAAGAACAGATACCTGCAGCGGTCATATCCCGGCTGAGGCCTGGCCAGAAACCCTTCCCCCAAGGAAAACTGCTGATCCAGGAGTCCGAACTCATGAGCAGAAGGAGGCATTTTCTCTGTCTCCACCATGATCTTCCTGGCCATCTGGCACACCTCCGGATAATCAAACCCCTTAGGACAGGCAGCTTTGCACTGGCCGCACAGGTCACAGGCATTGATCATCCCATTTGCCATATGATTTCCCATGACAATGGAAAGATTGTTATAAATCTCCCGGACAGCTCCCCTGGGATTCCGCTTATACTCCTGAAGATATACGCAGCCCTTTACACATTCCAGGCACTGGCACTGGATGCAGCGGCCTGCTTCCGCCTCAGCCTGTTCTCTGTCAGGGTTCTCTGGTCCGGCAAGGGCCCGGCTTCCTCCCACTCCATCCATTGTCACATATAAACGGCTTTCCTCAGGCCCAGGCGGTCTGAGTCCTTCCGGAGATGCTCCCTGGAGATACCGGTCAGCCTTTGCCGCTGTATATTTCGCCCAGGCCAGTATCCAGACCGCAGCCTCTCTTTCTTCCCATTTCTCTTCTGTTCCAAAGGTATTTTCCGGAAGACCTCCGCGCCAGAGATCCGGCGACAAGCAAAGAGCATCCCCCTGTTCCGCCCATTCTGAGATTTCCTCTTCTGCCCCTGTTCTTATTTTTTGTGTAATCCGGTAGAGAGCCAAAGAAGCGGAGTCTCCCTCAGCTTCCTCTTCCGTCAGATTCCAGCAAAGCAAGGGCTCCTTCCTATTCTGACACCGTGTATACCAGAAGATCTCATATCCCTTTTTCCCCAGTTCCCAGCAGCAGGCCAGGGCAAAGAGATCATCTCCTGCCACGATCACTTTTTTATTCTTCCGCGGGATCAGAAAGCGGCTGCCTCTTTCTTTTCCTCCATACAAAGCGCAGGCTTTTTCCAGAGCCTTCATCTGGATCCCCTCTCCTACCCGTGACAAGGCGCAGGCCTCTTGGCACATCCCGGGGCAGGACCTTGCCAGAAGATGGAGAAAAGGAGTAACTCCGCGAATGACCCCTGCGGCTTTTCCAAAATCTCCTTTCGCCCCATAAGCGCAGATAGTCCGCACATCCAGATGAAGGGGACACGCCGCGGAACACCCGGGGGGATCCTCTCTGGTACACACTGCCTCTCTCTGATGAAGCTCTTCCTGGCCGAAAGCCTGTTTCATTAAATAATGTTTTCCCACAAATCCCCGATCCTTATGTTCCATATTTTCTCTCCTATATTAATTATCTATTTCCAGAATAATATATGGGTAAAAGGTGCTGCCGCACTAATCAAAATCGACTAATGCGACAGCCCCTCTGTTTTTTATTTTTCTGTCATTTTACAGAGCGTCCAGCGCAGCTTTCACCACTTCCGGTCTGGCCGGAACTCTGGTGATCCGGGCTCCCGTAGCGCTGTAAATGGCGTTCAGGATTGCCGGATGAGGCGCCGCCAAAGGTCCCTCGCCGCAGCCTGCGGCTCCGTATGGCCCAAGGGGTCTGGGATGATTTTCCTGATAAACCAGTTCAATATCATCCGGGATATCATTAGGATAAGGAATTCCGCACTTCAGCAGGCTGGTATGCTTCTTCAGATCTTCAAAATCCTCTGACAGGGCCAGACCGATACCCTGGGCGATAGCTCCCATTACCTGTCCGTCCACAACGGTTTTGTTGATTATGGTTCCGAAATCTGATACCATGGTAAATTTCACAACCTTTACCTTGCCTGTCTCCATATTTACCTGTACCACAGGAAGGTTGATACAGTACATATACACAGAGAAAGGATTTCCCTGGGCTGTTTCCTGATCGCAGTCTGTACATGCGGTAGCCACCCATTTGCCCTCATACTTTAACGGAAGTTTTTCTTCTACCATTTCTTCATAGGTACGGTAGGTTCCGTCTGGTTTTCTCATGGCGTTCACCAGCATCTCCGAGGCAACCCGCACTGCGTTTCCTGTCATAACATTAGAACGGGATCCTCCTGCAGGTCCGGAGTTCGGAGTCTTTCCTGTATCATTCATCACCAGCCTGATCTGGTCCGGAGTAAAGCCTGCCTGGCGGAGAGTTTCGTGGGCATGGGTAAGGGTGCCGATATCTGCGCCCTGTCCGTGATCTTCCCAGGAATCATAAATCGTTACCGTGTTATCCGGATTCAGCTCTGCCCAGGCCTCTGAAGAGTCCACACCGTCCAGTCCGCATCCATAAACCCCCAGTGACACTCCGGCTCCGTATTTGAACTTGCCGTTTTCCCCTTTTTCCTTGTTCAAGGTTTCCGCATAAGCTTTATTCTTCTGGTAATAAGGTCTTGCCAGATCATACAGATCTTCCAGACAGTATACGTCCGGCTTGCATCCGTTAGGAGTGGTAGACTCTGCGGATTCTTTGTAGCAGTTCATGGCTCTGAACTCAAAGGGATCGATCCCCATCTTGGCTGCCATCATATCCATAGCGATATCGCCGCCCATAAAAGACTGAGGCGCGCCGTATCCCCGGAAAGCAGCTCCATATGCGTGATTGGTGCAGACAGTGCGTGACCTGTTCCGGATATTAGGAATATCCACTCCGGCCCCCACAAACTGGCTGAGACGCATAGTCAGCAGGTCTCCGAATTCTGAGTAGGGACCATGGTCAATAAGGTTGTCTCCTTCCAGGGCCAGGATCTTTCCTTTCTCATCAGCCGCCAGCTTAATGTGCATAAAGCCCGGGCTTCTCTTTCCTGTATAAGTGATCATCTGGTACATATCAAAGTTCAGCGCCACCGGACGTCCTGTGACAAGCGCCGCCACACCTACCAGAGCTTCGATGGTTGGAGAAAATTTATAGCCAAAGGTTCCTCCGGCATGGAGCTGTATCAGCCGCAGTTTTTCCGGCTCTACCCCTATTCCTGCACAGATCATGGCATGGTGGAGATGGATGCCGATGGATTTGGAATGGATGGTTACTCTTCCTTCCTCATCTATATAGGCATAAGCCACATCCGGCTCAATAGGCATATGGGGCTGGCGGGAGCAGTAGGCGTCCATTTCTATCACATTGGGAGCCGTCTCCATAATAGGCGCAGTGTCTTCCCCTTTTATACAGTTGGTTTCATAATAAACATTCGGCGTGCCCGGATGGATTTCAATAGCGTCGGGATCCATGGCCTCCGGCGCGGACATATAAGCAGGCAGCAGTTCCAGATCAACCTTCACATGTTTGGCCGCTTCTTTTGCATGGGCTACTGTATCCGCACATACCATAGCGATGGCGTCTCCATACTGGAACACTTTCTCGTCGCAGAGAATGGGACGGTCCCAGCCGTCTCCTTTATTTGTAGGGAAGGTAATAAGTCCGGTGATCCTGTTCTTGCCGGGAACATCCTTGTATGTAATGATCCTGTATACGCCTGGCATAGTTTCTGCTTCTGAGGTATCTATCCCTTTGATCAGTGCGTGAGATACTTCCGCCTGGACCAGGGCGATCTGGAGAGTATCCTCAGGAAGTGTCTTAATCTCATCTGCTCCGAAATCCCAGGACCCCGTAACCTTTGCCGCCGCTGAGGGCCGGGCATAACTGGTCCCCAGGATCCTATTGTCTGTAGGCTGGAACATCAGATCTTCTTTTGTGATCTCCCCCCGCAGTACACGGGCCGCATCCATAACTGCGTCTACTAAAGGCTTGTATCCCGTACAGCGGCAGAGATTCCGGTTCTTGTTAAACCATTCCCTGACCTCTGTTCTGGATGGTGCGGGATTATTCTCAAGAAGCACCTTTGCGCTCATAATAAAGCCCGGCGAACAGAAACCGCACTGGGCGCAGCCATGAGCGATCCAGGCTGCCTGCAGAGGATGAAGGTCCTCCAGCGTCCCGATTCCCTCGATGGTCTCGATCTTGGCATAGTCAGGCACCTTAGATATCTTGGTAATACAGGAACGAGTCACTTTTCCGTCCACGATCACATTACAGGCGCCGCAGTGGCCTTCGCCGCAGCCGATCTTGCATCCTGTAAGAAGAAGCCTGTCACGGAGTACTTCAGCTAAGGACTCCTGTCCCTCTACGACCAGGGTCCGCTGAGTGCCGTTAATGATAAGGATTTTTTTTATCATCCTTCCACCTCCTTATTTTGTTGGGTAGTGTCAAAAACTACCTGTTTTTTTGCTCCAAAATATAATAAAAACCTTGATTTTAAGGGAAATCTGAAATAAAAAGAGCATTGACCTCCCTTTTCTGGTATAATGTCAATCGCCAAACCAACATCCTAGAAAGGAGCCAATGCTCATGGACATTATACTATACTTACTATCTATTATTCAACATCTTTACCAGCAGAACTGCTGGCTGATCAACTTTATCTGCAGATATATCCCTCTCAAGCAGTGGGCCTATGAGGATTCCCATTCTCCCAAATATCAAAAGTTCAAAGTCGATGAACTGCCGCATATCAAAACCTTTATCAAACAGGACTGGCAGTTTCTCCTCGAGTACTACCTTTGGCGCTACGGAAAACCCGTCAAGCCTGTGCAAAGACGAAACGGCAGGTCCATCCCGGAAGATATCGTCTGTCCTCTCTGCGGTGCCCCACATCATTTCATTTACGATAATAACGGCGGCAAGGGCCAATATCAGTGCAAGGTCTGCGGGCAGACATTCTCCTCCGGTGATCTCGTGACTGCTCCTTTTCGTCTGCTGTGCCCTCACTGCGGGCATTCCCTTGCGCCTAAGAAGGAGCGCAAACACTTCATTATCCACAAATGCGTGAACCCGAAATGCCCCTGCTATCTCCGTAACCTGAAAAATGTAGATGCGGAAGACCTCAAAGAACCTTACGGGAAAAACAAACATAAGCTTCACTACATCTACCGTCAATTCACGATAGATTTTTTCAGCATGGATCTGAATACCCTGCCCAAGAACGCTTCTTCCCTGAAATTCAGCAGGCACAATGCCCATGTCATGTCCCTGTGCCTGACACTGCATATCAATCTGGGTCTGTCACTGCGCAAGACCAGCCAGGCACTGAATGACCTCTATAACATTCAGATCTCACATCAGCAGATCGCCAACTACTGTAAGACTGCAGCCGTCTGCGTCAAACCCTTCGTCGATCAGTATCCTTATCGTAAGGGGGAAGCCTTTGTGGCTGATGAAACCTACATCAAAGTCCGCGGTATCAAAACCTACGTCTGGCTCATCATGAATGCTGCCTGTCGTTCCATCATCGGTTACCAGGTGTCCGATAACCGTGGAGTTGGTCCTTGTATCCTTGCCATGCGCATGGCCTTCCAGGGACTTAAGAAGCTCCCTGAAAACTTCAAATTCATTGCTGACGGCTACAGTGCCTATCCACTTGCCGCCATGGAATTCGCAAAGAAGTTTGGCAAAGACTTTACGTTCCAGATCACCCAGGTGATCGGACTTACCAACGACGATGCTGTGTCGAAAGAGCACCGTCCGTTCAAACAGATCGTGGAACGGCTGAACCGGACCTATAAGGCTTCTTACCGGAAGACAAACGGCTTTGACAACATCGAAGGTGCCAGCTATGATCTGGCTCTCTGGGTTGCCTACTATAACTTCCTGCGCCCACACAAACACAATCACTATAAAGTTCTTAACGAAGTGGAAATGCTGCAGGGTGCCGACAACATGCCGGGCAAGTGGCAGCTCCTCATCTTCCTGGGACAGCAGACCATCCTGAACATACAGGAAGATGGAACTGCAGCACCGGAGCGGAGCTGTTGTCAATAGGACCGTGGAATACCGGAACAGGCGGCGCAGCCGTCTGTGAGGATATGCCGCGAAAGTCTATTGACATAAAGCTCTCGGAGTATCCTGTCCAGCAGAAAAGGGAGCACTGCGCCCTTTTCCTGCCTTCCGGCGAGGACGGGTCCGGGCAGAGCCCGGGGGGTGAGTCAGAGGGCTGACTCTCTGCGGGTTTTCACAGCTATACTCTGGGCCCTTGGAGAGCCTTTTGGCATCTATATCTGCAATTTTCAAGGTTCTTTTGAGCCTATTTTTTATGGCCTATTTTTCATAGATTACTTGACACTACCT
>ERZ1090863.527-NODE-527-length-20546-cov-14.089405_pt1 | contig 20546 bp, 23 predicted proteins | sample MGYA00478480_ERZ1090863 | MGnify/ENA primary metagenome ERZ1090863 (study PRJEB33644, sample SAMEA5815746) | chicken gut metagenome | biome: Chicken; feature: Gastrointestinal Tract; material: Caecum | place: Ireland | collected 2019-01-01 | study: A study of the...
GGGGGGGGGGGGGTGGGGCCGCGGCGCGGCGGGCGCCCCACACCCCGCGGGGGGTGGGGGCGGGGGTTTTGCCGGGGGGGGCGCGCTGATTTGTTTTCTGCGGGAAATGTCAGCGCGCTTCCGTGACAGCGGGAAGCGGCGCGGTTTCTTCCTTTTGAGGCTTTCCGGAGGCGGCTTTTTCCGCAAACACCAGCAGAACGGAGTACATAAGCCCCGGCCCCATGTTGAACATATGGCAGTCGGTGAGGCTGGTGAGCAGCAGCGCCGCGATGCAAAGGAGCGTAACGATCTTTTCCGCGTTGGGGCGGCGCAGGCAGAGGACGAGCGTCTGGATGCGATGGAAGGCGTATGCCGCGAGCGCGACCGTTCCGCCCGTGGCGATGAGCTGGAAGAAGGTATTGTGCGAGCGCAGGGCGAGGAACATGCCCTCGGGAGTGCCGTCAGTGAATTCGGTGAACATGCCGTTCTCCGTCATGACGGTGCCGGGGGTCTTGTAGAATCCGACGCCGAACACGGGATGTTCCAGGAAGCGCTGCCAGCAGGCGCGCCAGGTGTCGAAGCGGGCGGAGTCGTTGAAGCCCTGCGAAATGACCGAGGCGAACAGGTCGACGAACTGCTCGCGGAATACGAGGATTCCGACGACGGCCGCGGCGAGGAAGGCCGCATAGACGACGAAATGCCAGCGGCGTTCTCCCTTTTTCGCGCCGACGAGGGTGGCGATGACACAGCCGAGATAGACGATCGACCCGAAGAGCATGGCGCCGCGGCTCTGGGTGAGCAGCGTGCCGAGGTAGTACACGGTGCCGAGGATCGTGAACAGCCAGCCGTTCTTCTTTTTGACGGCGAACCAGACGGGCGCGGGCATGCACATTGCCATCATGCACCCGACGTTGTTGTAGATGCCCCACCCCGTGTACAGGTTTCCGCGGTTGATCCCGCCGCCCGCGCCGATCACGCCGGGGTTGAAGTACATTCCCGCGATCTCGGCGAGCAGACCCGCCCCGACGACGGTGACGACGAGCGGCAGATAGCCTTTCGGGACGTTGTCCCAGCGGACGGTGAAGTAAAAATAGAAGTAGAAGCCGCACAGCGCGGCGATCTGGACAAACCCCATCAGCACGGTCTTTGAGTCATAGTAGGGCGAGAGCAGACCGCTCAGAAGATAGGCGGCTCCGAGCGCGAGGTATCCCCAGAGCAGTTTGGGAACGCCGCGTTTTTCTCCCCGCATCTGGATCGAGATGAGCCGCCCCGCCAGGACGACCACGATCACGGCGACCGCATAGAAGAGCGCGAGCTGGCCCTCCGGCTGACCGAAGAGGGAATCGGGGAACTTCGCGGGATTGTTCTTCGCCGAAAAGGTCATGTACCCGCACACCACCATCGGCGTGATGGGCAGCATATCGTCGCAGAAGAGCACGATGAGCAGCCCGAAGAAGAGATAGAGGTAGATGACGGCGATTTCGACGCCGAAGAGTTCGGAACACGCCATCAGCAGTACGGCGACGCCGACAAACCATCCCGAGCGGAAAAACGTGCGCATCGCCGCAACGGCGCGCGCGCTATTCAGTTGAGGAAACGCCTCCGTAAGCATGTTCTCATTATACTCCCGCGCAACGCGCTTGACAAGTGCTTTTGAAAAGAAAAACGCCGTTCCCGCATTTTTCGCGGCGCAACCGCTTTTTTCGCACGGTCCCGCCGTCCTTGTGTGCAGGCCTTCCCCGCGCTTCTTCCCTATCCTCTTTTTCGTGTTTTTACGGCGCGCCCGTCTGCTTGCCGACGCAGACGGGCGCGCCGTTTACAGATCGAGCGCCTCGCGATAGACGTCGCTCTTGGACAGCCCGCGGTCGCGCGCCGTGCGTTTGAGCGCCTCTTTTTTGTCCAGTCCCTGCTCCATATAGGCGCGGACGTGTTCGCGCACGGAGAGGGCGTTGAGCGGATTTTGCGTCTCCGCCGCCCCTTCGACGACGAGGACGTACTCCCCCCGTTTCTCCCCCGGCAGGCCTTCGGAGAGGAGAAAGGCAAGGCTCTCCTCGTGGATCTTGGTGATCTCCCGCACGGCGCAGGCGCGGCGTTCGCCGAATACCTCGAACATGGTGCGCACGTCGCGGTCCACGTCCTGCGGCGCGCTGTGAAAGAGCAGCGTCTCGCGCGCGGCGGCATAGCGTTCCAAAAGCGCGCGGCGCTCCGCATTTTTCTCGGGCAGGAACCCGATAAAGGTGAAACGGTCGGCGGGAAACGCAGACAAAATGAGCGCACAGAGCGCGGCGTTCGCGCCCGGGAGAACGGTGTACGGCTCGCCCGCCTCCTTGAGGATCCGACATACCTCGCGCCCCGGATCGGAGACGACGGGCATGCCCGCGTCCGAGACGATACACACGCGCTTTCCCTCCCGCGAAAGGGCGAGAATGCGCTCCGCCGCCTCCCGCTCGTTGAACTTGTGACAGGCAAAGAGCGGTTTTTTGATCTCGTACGCGTTGAGCAGACGGATCGTGTGACGGGTGTCCTCGCAAAAGACGGCGTCCGCCGCCCGCAGCGATTCCAGCGCGCGCAGGGTGATGTCTTTCAGATTTCCGATGGGTGTGGCGACCAGTTCGATCATTGCTTCCTCCTCTCGTTGGACAAAGCCGGCAAAAGATCACAGCCAGGCTTGCCCCCCTTGACCGCCGCGACCAGCACGGCGTACGGCTTTGCTCCCGTTTTGCCCGCAACGGGCGCGACTTTTTTTGTCTCCAGCCCGTGCGCGTGCAGCGTATAGATGACCTCGGCAAGGCGGTCGGCACGGTGAATGAGCGCAAACCGTCCGCCGAATTTCAGACAGCGCGCGGCCGCCGCACACAGCTCTTCCAGCGTCAGGGAGAGCTCCTTGCGGCAGAGCGCCTTGCCCGCATCGGCATTTTCAAACCCGCCGCGCTCGTAGGGCGGATTGCACAGAATGAGCGAAAACGCCTCGACGTAGCGCGCGGGGATGTCCTGAACGCGCACGTTCTCCACCGTAAAGACGTCCTCCAGCCCGTTGAGCGCCACCGTGCGCGCACTCATCTTCGCGAGCGCCGTCTGCATCTCAAAGAGCGTCACGTGCTCCACGCCCGTGTTCTCCGCATAAAAATGCAGGCCGACAATCCCGCTCCCCGAACAAAAATCCGCGACACGCTCCCCCCGTTTTGCGCGCAGAAACCGCGCCAGCAACACCGCGTCCGACGTGAACCGATAGAGCGCGGTGTCCTGCAAAATACGATAGTCCCCGATGAGCAGCTTTTCCTCGACTTCCATGCCGTCCCCCGAAAAGAAAAACCCGTGGTCGGCTTTGAGCGTATCCACGGGTTTTTTCCTGCTTCTCACAGAATGTCACCGCGCCTTTCGCGGGAATCCTGTGACCTCATTCACTCCGCCTTGATCGCGCCGACGGGGCAGCCGTCTTCGCAGGCGCCGCAGTCAATGCACACATCGGGATCGACGACATACTTGTTGTCGCCGGGAGCGATGGCGTTGACGGGGCAGGTATCTGCACATGCGCCGCAGGAGATGCATTCGTCCGAAATAACGTGAGCCATTGCGATAACCTCCGAAATAAATCTATGTGTGTATTATAACACAACTTTGTCCGTTCGTAAAGTCTTTTGCCGAATTCGCTTCCGCTTTTTCAGGAATTTTTCTCCGTCGGCTCCGCGGGCGCCTGTACGAGTGCGCGGTCGGGTTGCGACGGCTTTCCCGCCTTCGGATTGTCGGACTCGGGACGGCGGGAAGGCTGACCCGAGGGCGCGGGAGAGCGGTGCGGACGCATGTTCTTCCCGCCGTGCCTGTCGCCGCGCGGGCCGCGTGCGTCGTTTGATTCGCGGTCGGGCTTTCCGTGTCCGCCGCGGGACTTGTCCGTCCGCGGACGGGCATTCTGTCCGCCGTGTTCCTTGGGACGGCCGCCGCGTTCGGGACGATCGGCGCGTTCGGGACGGTCGCCGCGCGGACGCGCGTCGCCTTCGGGGCGAGAACCGTCTGCCGCCGCAAGCTCGTCCTCCGCCGAGGGAAGGGGAGCCTGTTCCGTTTCCGCGCGCTCCTTCCCCTCTTTGTCCGCCTTGTCGGGCATCTGCTCGCCGCGGCGCACCTGGTCGGCGGGGAAATCGCGATAGACGTACACGCCGTCCTTTTCGATCCTGATGCGCACCTCCATCTTCAGCATATTGACGGAGACGACGCTGCCGCGCCCCTCCGGCGTGGAGACGTTCGCCCCGAGCTTTGGCACCTGTTTGCAGACCGAGGCATAGTACTCGTCCTCATAGGCAAGACAGCACATCAGTCTGCCGCACAGCCCGCTGATCTTGCCGGGGTTGAGGGAGAGGCCCTGATTTTTCGCCATCTTGATGCTGACCTTTTTGAAATCGGGCATACAGCCCGCACAGCAGACCTCCCGTCCGCAGGGGGCGATGCCGCCAAGAATGCGCGCTTCGTCGCGGATGCCCACCTGCCGCAACTCGATGCGCAGATGGAACACGCTCGCTAGGTCGCGGACGAGCTCGCGGAAATCGACGCGCCCCTCCGAGGTGAACGTGAACACCACCTTGCTGCCGTCGAAGGTAAATTCGCAGTCGATGAGCTTCATGGGAAGTTCGCGCGCGGCGATCTTCTCCTTGCAGATGCGCATTGCCTCGGGACGGCGCGCTTCCTGTTCGGCGAGCACCGCCTTGTCCCGCTCGGTCGCGATGCGGATGACGTTTTTAAGCGGCTGGACGACCGATTCGTCCGGCACCTCGCGCAACGGATCGACGACGATGGCATATTCCAGGCCGCGCGCCGTCTCCACGATGACGCCCTGCCCCTGTTCGAGTGTAAGGCCGCCCGCGCCGAAATAATAGGGCTTGCACCCCTTTTTGAATCTGACTACGACAACCTGTGCCATATTTATGACCTCCTGTCAAGTCGGGCGTTTCCCCGACGGATATGAAGGGTCTGCGCCGCGCGCCCCTTCGATGCGCAGAGCCAGCGTGAGCGCCGCCTGCGCGGGATTGGCATTGAATTGCAGTTCGCGCTCGGCGTCGGCCGCATAACGGAGCGCATGAACGGCCGCGCCCGCCCCGTACCGCGCCGCAAGCGGTGCGATCTCTTTTTCGGGCAGGACGAGGTACTGCCGCTGTCCCGCCGCGCAGAACATGACGTCGCGCAGGACAAGGCGCACCGCCGCAAAGAACGGCTTGCCCCGCTCCCCCGCCGTCCGACAGAGCGCTATGCGGTCCTCGCCCGCAAGAAAGCGCTCGGCAAGGCGGAAGTCCTCGCCGCCGCCCGCGAGCAGCTGTTCGGCGACGGACAAGATCCCGCCGCACGCGGCCGCCGCGGCGTCTGTGCCGGGCGATGCGGCGTGCATCCGCCTCAGCGCCCCCGCGATCGCCTGTTCGGAGAAGGGCTCCACCCGCCGCACGTTGGCGCGCGAGAGCACGGTCGGGAGCACGGTGTGTTCCGCCGTCGCCCCCGCGAGAAAGAACACGCCCTCGGGCGGTTCCTCGAGCAGTTTGAGCAGTTTGTTCTGCACGAGCGGCGTGACCGTCTGAAAGGCGTCCAGCACGAAAAGCTTCTTCGTCCCCTCGACGGGCCGCAAAAGGCTCTCGTCGGAGATCTCGCCCGCCAGGTCGGCCGACAGCTTTCCGCCCGCCGAAGGATAGATGAGACAGTCGGAATAGCTCTCCTCGTCGATGAGCCGCGCCGTGCGCGACCCGTCCTCCGCGCCGAAAAACGCCTTGGCGCACTCCTTCAAAAAGGCGCGCAGATAGACGGCGTCCGGAAAGAGCACGAGCGTAAAATGTGCCTCGCCCGTCCTTGCCCCCTCCGCGAGAGCGCGGTATGCCGTTGTCGTGCGAAAGAGCTGCTGCATATCATTCCTCTTCGTAGACCGTGATCCTGCCGTCCGTCAGCCCGAACGTGTGCCGCGCCTTTTTCAGCCGCGCCGCCTTCTCCGCGGTGATCACTTCCCCCGCGGCAATCAGCGGAACGCAGGGCGGCACGATGCCGCACGCCCGCGCACACGTCCGCCCCGCCGCCTTTTCAAGCTCAAGAAGGACGCACTTCCCCGAAGCCCTGCCCATGCGGGCGGGGGACGCCTCGGTCGGCGCGCGGGGAAGTCTGCGCGCAAGACGGACGAGCGTTTTCAGCTCCCGCACCTTCGTCGCGGGCGAGAGATAGAACATGAGAACATTTCCGTCGTTGAATTCGGGATAGACGCCGTGCGCTTCCAGATAGGCCTCGGCGGCGTCCGCCGCCCCGCCGAAGGGCAGGACGATCTTGCTCCAGTCGTCGTTTTCCAGCGCGGAAAGCGCCGCCTTCGCCCGCGCCGCCGCCCGCTCGATGCGCGGATTGCGGGGGAACTTGACGGCATATTCGATGCTGGCGAGAATGGGATAGGAGGGCGAGGAGGTGCGGAAATACCCGACCGCCCTTTCAAGAAGGGACACCCATGCCCCCCGCGCGGAGACCACCGCCCCCTGCGTGAGTGCGGGAAGCGACTTATGCACGCCGTCCACCCAGAGATCGGCGTACCGCCCCGCATATTGCGCCGTGCCGTGCAGATGCGATCCGTGCGCGCCGTCCACGGCGAACGGCTTGCCCTGCGCGTCGCACAGCGCGCGCGCCGCCGCAAGCGGCGCAAAAAATCCGTAGTAATCGGGAGAGGTGAGCAGGAGCGCGTCCGCCTGCGCAAGTCCCGCCGCGAGCGCGTCCGCCGTCGGCTGTGCGGGAAACCCCTGCGCGCTGTCCTGCGCGAGCAGAACGGGCGTCAGTCCCATCACTTCGCACGCGTGAAAGACACTTTTGTGCGCATACGTCGGCACGCAAATGCGACGGCACCCCGCAAGTCGCAGGGCATAGAGCATGGAAAAGACGCCGCAGGTCGACCCGTCCGTCAGGAAAAAACTCGCGTCCGCCCCCAGGACGGAGGCGACGTCCGCCTGCGCCGCGGCGATCACGCCCGTCGGGTCGGTAAGGTCGTCCGAATAGGGCAGCTCGGTGATGTCCGCGCCCGCCCGCTTATGCCCCGGCGTGTGAAAGGAGATGTGCCGCTTCTGCGTGCGCAGCATCTGCGCAATGTGACAGCGCATCACCGGTACGTTTCCACCAGATAGCGCAGGAAGGAGACCGTCTCGAAATTGAGATCCTCCCCGAAGAGATAGCTGTTGTAGAGCACCACGAGATTGATGTTCTCCGTCGTGCGCTTGCCCTCCGAATCGGTGTAGTAGACAAGGTCTTTCAGCCCGTTCAGCCCGCCGACGTCGATGCCAAGATGCAGCGTCCGCACGGAGCCGTCCTCCTCTTCAAAGTCATAGGCCGTGTGCGAAAGCGTGCCGTCTTCAAAGACCCCGCGCACGAAGAGATAGTCCTCGCGCAGCTTTTTCAGACGCGCCTTCTCCTCCTCCACGCCCATCGCCTTCTGCTCCGCCGTGCGGTAGCGCTTGTCCTTGTCGTTGCGGCGGGTGAAGCTCTGCTCGGGCGACGTCGTTCCGTCAAACGCATCGTCCGTCTCCCAGTCCGCCCCGAAGAACTCCGCAAGATAGTCCTCGCAGAGCGCCAGATAGTATTCCGTGTCGTAGATCGCCGCAGGCGCCGACGCGTCCGCATGCACCGCGCTCCCGCCCGCAAAATTGTACAGCTGTGACTGCTCCGCAATCTTGGGCTGTCCGTTTTCGTCGAGAACGTATTCGCCGTTTTCGTCCGTCTCGTACGTCGGGTTGTCCGTCATGAACATGACCGTCCCCTGTCCCGCCGCCCGACGCGCCTGAAAGACCGAGTCCGCATAGCTGTTGCCCGCAAAACTCTCCGCCGTCGCCGTCAGAACGTCGTAGGAGAACACCTTCTTCTCCATGAGCGCGTCGCCAAGATCGGAGAAGTTCTCCCCCGCCTGCACGTCGGTGTATGCGTAGATCCCGTATTCCTGATCCTGCCGCGGACGGGTCGCCGTCATCGTGAACAGCAACACCAAAACCAGCACGAACGCAAGGATCGTGCCGAGCATCTTCAGCCAGTCATACGATATGAGATTGCCAAGCCTCTGTCTGGTAATGCGTGCGTCCATCCGTCCCTCCTTCTCCTCGCACGGCCCCGAATGTGCCAAAAGGCACGGAAAGAGTTCCGTGCCCCGCGCTTTATTTTTTGGGTTTCATCGTGGGGAACAGGAGGACGTCGCGGATGTTCGCGCTGTCCGTGAGCAGCATGACGAGCCGATCCACCCCGAATCCGAGCCCGCCCGTGGGCGGCATGCCGTATTCGAGGGCGTTCAGGAAGTCCTCGTCCACTTCGGCGTTGGCGCCCTGCGCGCGCTTCTTGGCCGCCTGTTCCTCCATGCGCTGGCGCTGATCGATGGGATCGTTCAGCTCGGAGAAGGCGTTGCCCATCTCCATGCCGCAGATGAAGTATTCAAACCGTTCGGTCATCGCAGGATCCTCCGGCTTGCGCTTGGCAAGCGGACTGATCTCCACGGGATAGTCATAGACAAAGGTGGGCTGGATGAGCTTGTCCTCCACGAAGGCGTCGAAGAACGCCGCGAGGATATGTCCCTTGGTGTCCTTGCCCGCTTCCGTCTCCACGCCGTGCGCCTTTGCGGCGGCACGCGCCTCTTCGTCCGAGGCGATGGCGGAGAAGTCCACGCCCGCATATTTCCTGACCGCCTCGGTCATGGTCAGGCGCTCCCAGTGCGAAAGGTCGATCATGTTCCCGCGGAACGGCACCTGCAGCGTCCCGCATACGCGCTCGGCGACGTGCTTGTACAGCCCTTCGATGAAGTCCATCATGTAGCGGTAATCGACGTACGCCTGATACATCTCGATGGTGGTGAACTCGGGGTTGTGCGAGGCGTCCATGCCCTCGTTGCGGAAAATGCGCCCCACTTCGTACACCTTTTCGTATCCGCCGACGATGAGCCGCTTCAGATACAGCTCCGTCTCGATGCGCAGGTACATATCGATGTCGAGCGCGTTGTGATGCGTCTTGAACGGACGCGCATCCGCGCCGATCTCCAGCGTCAGAAGGACGGGCGTCTCCACTTCCATGTAGCCGTTCCCGTCAAGATAGGCGCGCACCTCGCGCAAAATGGCCGCGCGACGGCGGAAGGTCTCCCGCACGTCCGCGTTCATGATGAGATCGACGTGCCGCAGACGGTACTTCATGTCCACGTTGGTGAGACCGTTGTACTTCTCGGGCAGCGGAAGAAGGGACTTCGTGAGCATCTCCAGATGGGTCGCGTGAATGGTCACCTCCCCCGTCTGCGTCTTGAACACCGTGCCGCGCACGCCGACGATGTCGCCGATGTCGAAATCCTTCTTGTATGCCATGTACACGTCTTCGCCGACGTCCTGACGGGTGACATAGATCTGAATGTCCCCCTGCGCGTCCCGAACGTGCGAGAACGAGGCCTTGCCCATCACGCGGCGCGACATGAGCCGCCCCGCGACGGATACCTCTTTGCCCTCCCATGCGGCAAAGTTCTCCTTCACGTCGCCCGAACGCGCCGTGACGGCATACTTGGTCTTGAGATAGGGGTTATGCCCCTCCTCGGTGATCTTCTTGAGTTTTTCGCGGCGAATACGCGCCTGCTCGATGAGTTCGCTGCCGTCCGGAGCGCTGTTGATCTTCTCTTCCATAATTTTTAGCCGATTGTCTGTTTCTTTGAATGTCTGCTTACTTGATCGAAAGGATCCTGAGTTTGTAATCGCCGTTGGGCGCCTGCACGGTGACCGTCTCGCCCGCCTTTCTGCCCATGAGCGCCGCGCCCACGGGGGACTCGTTGGAGATGATGTTCTTCATGGGATCGGCCTCGGTCGTCCCCATGATGGTGTACTCCACGTCCTCGTCGAAGTCCATGTCGTGTACCTTCACCACCGACCCGAAATGTACGGCGGAGTTGTCCGCATTCTCCTCGATGACCTTCGCGTTCTTGATCTGGAAGTCCAGCTCCTCAATCGCAAGTTCGTTGGCCGCCTGTTCGTTGCGCGCCGCATCGTATTCCGCATTTTCCGAAAGATCCCCGTGACTGCGCGCCTCGGCAATGCGGCGGACGATCTCCTCCCGCTTGACCTTCCGAAGATACTCGAGTTTTTTGACAGCCTCCTCGTACCCCTGCTGCGTCATGAGAAATTCTGCCATCTTTTTTCTTACCCTCGCTTTCTTCCGCCCCTCTGCGGAAAATCTAAAATTGACCCCCGCAACCGAAGTTTTTGCGGGAGTCTCCGAAAGACCCGTGACTTCCCCAGGGGGAAATCACGGGCTTTACCGTTCTATATTATATGGCATTCGCGTGAATTTGTCAACCGCTTTGCCCTGCGTTACGCGTTTTTCCCGATTTTTTCCACAAAGCGCGCCATGCGCGCCGCCGCCTCTTTCAGCTCGGCCATGCCCGTCGCATACGAGCAGCGCACGTGGTATTTCCCGCACGCGCCGAAGGCGTCCCCCGGCACGACGGCGACCTGTTCCTCCATGAGCAGCCGCTCCGCGAACTGTTCGCCCGTGAGTCCCGTGCGCTCCACCGACGGAAAGGCGTAGAACGCTCCGCGCGGTTCAAAGCAGGAAAGGCCCATCTCCCGAAACGCCCCGACCAGAAAACGGCGGCGCTTGTCGTACTCCGCGCGCATGGCGGCGACGGCGGAAAAGCCGTCGGCAAACCCGCCCGCGAGCGCGGCGACGGCGGCGTGCTGGGCGACGCGCGGCGCACAGAGCATGGTGTACTGATGCACCTTCAGCATGGCGGAATCGAGCGCGGCAGGTGCGCAGGCATAGCCGATGCGCCAGCCCGTCATGGCGAACGCCTTGGAAAATCCCGAAAGCAGCACGGTGCGCTCCCGCATCCCGGGAAGCGATGCGATCGAACAGTGCGCGCCGCCGTAGGTGAGTTCGGCGTAAATCTCGTCCGAAATGACGAGAAGATCGTTTTCCTCGATAACGGGCAGGAGATTTTCGAGCTGCGCGCGCGTCATGACGGCACCCGTCGGGTTGTTGGGGTACGCCAGAATGATGGATTTCGTGCGCGGCGTGACGGCCGCCCGCACGGCCTCGGGCGTCAGGATGAAATCGTTTTCCGCCCCGCACTTCACGGGGACGGCAACGCCGCCGCACAGGGCGATGATGGGCGCGTACGACACATACGCGGGGTCGGGCACGAGCACTTCGTCCCCCGCCTCGCAGGTGGTGCGCAGGACGAGGTCGATCCCCTCGCTCGCCCCCACCGTGACGATGATGTTCTCCGCGCCGTACGTCACGCCGAACCGCGTTTCCAGATAGCGCGCGATGAGCTCCCGCAGTTCCTTCAGCCCGCGGTTGCCCGTATAGGACGTGTATCCCTTTTGCAGCGAGCGGATCCCCGCCGTACGGATGTCCCACGGGGTCACAAAGTCGGGTTCCCCCACGCCGAGGGAGATGGCGTCGGGCAACGTCTCCACGATGTCGAAATATTTGCGGATCCCGCTGGGGCGGAGCGCCTTCGCCCGCTCGGTCAGAAAGTCTCTCATGCCTGAACGGGAAGTCTCCCCGTTTTGTCACGTTTTGACGTAAGCGCTCCCTCGATTTTGTACTTCTTCAAGATAAAATGCGTCGCCGTGGACAACACGCAGTCAAAGGTGGATATGCACTCCGACACAAAGCGCGACACCGCCTTGATGGAGTTCGCCTCCACGATGACGAGCAGATCGTACGCCCCGCTCATGAGATACAGCGTCTTGACTTCGTCGTGCGCGGCGATCTCCTCCGCGATCCCGTCAAATCCCGATCCGCTGCGCGGCGCGATCTTCACTTCGATGAGCGCCTCGACGCATTCGTCCTCTTCTTCGTCCAAATTGGCGATCGCCGTGTATTTCACGATGGTGCCGCGCTTCTCCATGGCACGGACGGCGTCCTGCACCCGCGCCTCCTCTTCGCCCAGCATCACGGCGATCTCCCTGCAGTTCGTGCGGCAATCTGCCTGCAGAATGCCCAGAATGTCCCGCTCCAGCTTGTTCATGCGCTCACCTCCGATCGATTCTTACAAGTTATTATACAGGACCCCGCCCCTCCTGTCAAATTCTATTTGCTTTTTTCCCCAAACTTTCGTATAATAGTCCTATGTTCCGCATCTGGGGAAAAGTATTAAAAGACGGCCATATCGTCCGTCAGGTCACCTACGAACGCGAGGAGAAGTTCTCCTATTCGCGCTTCTTTTCCTATCTCACCGATATCTGCGACGCCCTCGACGTCCCTACCCCCGTCCTCCTCAAACCCCATATCTTCAACTACGCCAAGTTCAATCACGTCATCTTCCGCCCCTCCGACTTCATGGAGGACGTCCCCTTCGACCGTTTGGTCCTGGAAAATATCCTGTGACCCGCCGTCGGAAAGGATTTTGCTCCGCCGCCCGCATGCGGACGGCCTGCGCCGCGCACGCCGCGGCTTTTTTCTTGCCCCGACCGTCGGGACGGGGGCGCTTCGTAAGATCGGAACGCGGGCGGCGCCAACGGCACGGGCGGCGCGCACGGACGGGACTCGCGTCATGCAGGGTGCAAGCAACGGGCGCCGCGCGTAACGCAAGGCGCGATGGCGCAAGGCGCGCCGAGCGGCGGGCATCGCGGGCGGCGAACGCAAAGCGGAGCCCGACAGGATGCGCCGAGCGGCGCAAAGGGACGGGACAGACGGAAAAACGGCGCAGACGGGCAGATGAAATTTTTCTGCGGCGGCTGAGCGAAAGCAAACTCTGTTGACAAAATATACATTTTTTGTTATGATAAAAAGGAGGATTTTCCTGACGGGCGGTAACGGAATGCACGAGAAACGAGAGAAACGAAAGACCCTCTGGGTCAAAAAGCGCCATGCGCGCGTATTTGCCTTTTTGCGGTTTGCGATGGGCGGGTTCATGCGGCTGAAGTATCACTATCGGGCGGAAAAGGCGCCCATCCGAAAGGGGCCGTGCCTGATTTTGCACAATCACCAGGCGACGATGGATCCGTTTTTTGTCTCCAAGGCGTTCCGCTTCCCGATCTATTTTGTCTGTTCGGACGATCTCTTCAACCTGAAGGTCTCCCCCCTCATCCGCTATCTGGCGGCGCCCATTCCGAAGTCCAAGTCCGTGAGCGATCTGGCCGCCGTCAAACATACCCTGCGCGTTCTGAAAGAGGGCGGCGCCGTCGGCATTGCGCCCGAGGGAAACCGTACGTTCAGCGGACGCGAATGGGAGATCTTCCCCGAAGCCATTGCAAAGCTCGTAAAAGTCGCCAACGTCCCCGTCGTTTTGTTCAACCTGTGCGGCGGCTACGGCACCGACCCCCGCTGGGGACACAGCATCCGCCGCGGGACGAAATACGTCGGGCGCGTCAGGCGCATTCTCTATCCCGACGACTACAAGAATCTGTCCGTCGAGGAGCTGTACGCCGTCATCAAAGAGGGGCTCAACGTGGTGGACGCCGACTCCGGCGAACGCTACAAGAGCCGCAGGCGCGCCGAGTTCATCGAACGCGTGCTCTATCTCTGCCCCGTCTGCAATCGGATCGGGACCATCTCGTCCAAAGGGACGCACTTCGTCTGCTCGCACTGCGGCACCAAGGCCGAATACACCGAACAACTGACCATCTCGCCCCCCGTCGCAGGCTTTTCCAAGATCTACGAATGGTACGACTGGGAACGCGAAAAACTGCCCGAACACCTGCTCGCGGGAGAGACGCTCCGCGACGAGGGCATCCGCTTCATCGACAGCGTCAAGCTGAAACGAAAGATCTTCCTGGACGGCCACGCCGTCGCCATGGACAAAGATGTCCTCACCGTTACGGGCAAAACGGGGACGTCTTCCTTCCCGCTCGCCGACATCGACGCGATGGCGGCCGTCGGGAAAAAGAAATTCAATTTCTATTACCACGGAAAGATCTATCAGATCAAGGGTCACAAGCGCTTTTGCAGCGTAAAATATGTCCATGCCTTCAACGGGCTCCGCACCATAAAAAAAGCGCAGTCGGCAAATTCCATTTCGGAGGAACAGCAACCAACATGAGTTTCGCAGACGTCGGGATCTGGACGTTCATCATGATCATTGCGACTTTGCTCGCAAGCATGCTCATCGCCAGCATCCTCAAACACTTCATCCCCTTCCTGCGCAAGACGCTCATTCCCGTCTCCGTGCTCGGCGGCATCATTCTGCTCATCATCTCCACCGTCGTCTACTTCACCGCAGGGAAATACCTCTTCAACCTGTCCGTCTACGGCGACGGCTCCGACGGCGCCGCCTCCGGCATGGAAGTGCTCGAGATGATCACCTACCACTGCCTCGGCATCGGGTTCATCGCCTCGGGTATGCGCGGGTCCAAGAAAAAATTCACCAAAAAACGCGCCGTCGAGATCTTTGACTCCGGCGTCACCACCGTCAACGGCTACCTCATTCAGGCGTTCGTCGGTCTCATCATCACCATCATCGCCGTCTGGGTCTTCAAGACGCCCGGCATGATCTCCGCCGCCGGCATTCTGCTCGCCTTCGGCTTCGGCCAGGGCACGGGACAGGCCCTCAACTACGGCACGATCTACGAACAGGACAACGGCTTTGCGGGCGGCGCCAACTTCGGCCTGACCGTCGCCGCGCTCGGATTCCTCGTCGCGTGCATCGGCGGCGTCATCTACATCAACGTCATGCGCAAAAAAGGATACATCAAGATCGATTCCTCCGTGCGCCGCTCTACCCTCGCCGACTACGAGGACGAAAACGAACTCCCCGCCGTCTCCTCCGTCGATAAGATGACCGTGCAGGTCGCCATCGTCCTCGCCGTCTATGCCGTCTCCTACGGCATCATGGCAGGCCTCTCCGCCCTGCTCTCATCGGCGTGCTCCTCACCGTCCCCGCCAAGGCCCTCCTCAACAAACTCTACGACAAGGGCATCGTCAAAAAACGCATCGTCAACAACTACATGATGGACCGCCTGAGCGGACTCGCCTTCGACCTCATGATCGTCGCGGGCGTCGCCGCCATTCAGCTCCCCCTCCTCGCCGACTACTGGCTCGTCCTGCTCCTGCTCGCGCTCTTCGGCACCTTCGTCACCTTCACCTATACCAACCTCGTGTGCAAGAAGCTCTTCCCCTCCTATCGCCATGAACAGTTCCTCGCCTTCTTCGGAATGCTCACCGGAACCGCCAGCACGGGCATGATCCTCCTGCGCGAGATCGACGGCAGCTACCGCACCCCCGCCAGCGAAAACCTCGTCTACCAGAGCCTGCCCGCCATCGTGTTCGGCTTCCCGCTCATGTTCCTGGCCCCCTGGGCCGCCGAGAGCAATATGACCGCGCTCATCGTGCTCATCATCATCGGCGCATGTTTTATCGTCCTCAATGTCCTCCTGTTCCGCAGGAGCATCTTTCGGAAACAATTCGCCCGCGCCGACGCCAGACACGCGGCGTTGTCCGAAGCACAAGGCTCTGCCGACGCCTCCGCAACAGACGGCACAGAGGACAGCTCGGAAGACGGCACAGCAGGCGGCTTTACGGGCGGCGCATCCGACGGCAACCCGTCCGACAATCCTCCTTCCGCGCCGGACGATCCGACGCGGAACGGCTGATCGTTCTTTCCGATTGCATTTCTGACGCCGCCGCGGGGATTTTCCCGCCGCGGCGTTATTTTTTTTCAAAACGCACAAAAAGTCGGCAAGAAAATGACCCACATTTTCTGCTGCACGCTGCTCATTGTCTTCGGCCTGGGCGCCTGTCTCTGGGCGCTGACGGGCATCGACGTCCTGCGCCTTGTGACCTCGGGGAATCTCCCCCTCTACCGCGCCCTTCTTTCCCTTGCGGGCATCGGCGCGCTCTGGCTCCTCTTCTGGCTGATCGCCTTCCGCCCGACCCGCTCTCTGCGCTGAAAAACGCTTGACGCCTCTTGGAAAATATACTATAATACCCTCACACGGAAGGTTTTCGGTCAACACTTCCGAATAAAAAAACCGAGGTTTTTTCATGTTCAAAAACTTTTTCACCGCAAAGCGCATCTGCCGCGCCGGCATCATCGCCGCCCTGTACGTTGCGCTCACCTATGCCTTCGCGCCCGTCGCATTCGGCGTCTTCCAGATCCGCCCCGGCGAAGCCCTCACGCTGCTGCCCCTCTTCTTCCCCGAGGCAATTCCCGCCCTGTACGTCGGCTGTCTGCTTGCCAACCTCGCCTCCCCTTTCCTCGTCTATGACCTGACGATCGGGCCGCTGGTTACGCTCGCCGCCGCCGTCTGCACCTACTTCATCGGCGTGGCATTCCGCAAATACGCGGGCAAGGGCGGCGCCGCTCTCAAAATCGGACTGGGCGGAATCTTCCCCGTTCTCTTCAACGCTTTCGTCATCCCCGCCGTCATCGTCTTCCTCTGCAGCGAGGGACAGGACGCCACCGTCGGCGCCTATTGGCTGACATTTGCCTCCTTCCTGCTCACTGAGACGGTATGGGTCATCGGCCTCGGAACGCCCCTTTACTTCTTCGTCACGGGCATGCAGAAGAAGGGCGTTTTCGTCTTCCTGAACGGAAAGAAAAAGGCCGCTCACCCCGGCGCGGACACCTCCGACGCCGCCAAGGCGCCCTCCGATCCCGCACATCCCACGCCGCAGGCGTAACCGCGCCCTTATCCGCGCATACGGCGCCCTGCGGCCCCCGCACGCCTGCACACGAACAGGCGGCAAGGCATCGCAAAATGCGAGCCGTCCGACAGCCGCGCCCCTGCGCGCGCATGCAGACAGGCTCCCATATTTAAGGAGACAAAAAACGCCCTCCCGCGTTCCGACCGAAGAACGCGGGAGGGCTTTTGTTTGCGGCGGATATCTCCGCCCTTTTGCCGACGCAATGCGGTTGTGCCGCGCATTTCGGCACGGGCGCATTTCGCCCCGTTTGTTTTTTAACGTGGCACGGGCGCCCTGCCGCATACCGTGGCACTGTCCGACGGAGAGAGGACGGCCTGTTCTTACAGAAGCATCGGCAGGAGGGCGCGCAAATCGCCGATGACCGCCTTGACGCGAACCCCGTCCGGGAGCGGACGTCCGCGGCGGTTGAACCAGACCGCATCCATGCCAACGGCGTTTGCGCCCGCGACGTCGGAGGCGAGCGAGTCGCCGATCATGAGACAGCGGTCGGCCGTGACGCCGAGCGCGTCGAGCATATGCGCGAAAAAACGGACGTCCGGCTTGATGACGCCCATCGGCTCGGAGACAAACACATGCGCGAACAGCGGCGCGAGCGCGGACAGTCTTCCCGCCTGAATGGCGGCGATGCCGTTGGTGGCAATGCAGAGCGAATATTGCTTTCCGAGCGCGGTGAGCGCCTCCAGAGCGCCGTCGACAAGATGCGCGGGCAGCCCGAGCGCGGCGGAAAAGGCCTGTTCTGCCGCGTTTTTCTTCGCCCCGAGGCCGTACATGGTGTCCATATATGAGAGAATGGCACGGACATGGGTATGGTACAGCGCATGATAGCGGTCGCGCAACGCGGGAAGATGGACGTCGTTGAGACCGAGTTCTCCCCAGTTCTGTGCGGAAAACGCCCAACACGCCTCTACCATGTCCGCCGTCGCACGAATCCCCGCCGCGGCGAACGCCGCATAGAAGGCGCGCCGCTCGTCGGCGTCGAAGTCGATGATCGTATGATCGGCATCAAAAATCAGATATTCGTATGCCATCCTCTTGCCTCGTCACGCTCTGCCGCCGCGGGCGTCTTGCCCGTTTCCCCGCGCGGACACAAGTTACCAGTCCTGCTTTTTCAGGCTCTTGTCCTTTACGTCGTCGTACTTCTCGAAATACGTCCGCTTCCACGCCGCAGGCGAAGGCGCATCCTCTTTCCCCTCGCAAAAGGCAAGATACTCCTCCAGCTCCTCGGGCGTAAAATCCCCCTCGGAGATCTCGCTGTCATAGCGCGCAAATAATTTCATGAGGTCATATTGCGACATCGTTCGCTCCTTTTTTACACAGTTCGCGCACAGTTATCCACATCCCGTTTGTGGACAAGTGGAAAACTCACCGATATTGGTTGCTCTGCGCGTCATAGCTCCGCCCGAGCGCCGCAAGCCGCCCTTCCAGCTCGGCACGGTCCCACTCCAGATCGTCACAGAGCGCGTCCGGCGAATCGAATTCATCGCGCAGTTTCAGATTGACAAAACTCAACAACATGACAGGATCGGTCATCATTTTCATACAACCATTATACCACAACCCGCGCCAAAAGGCAATCGCGCGCTTCGGTGATTCGCTTGACATTTCCCCCGCAAGAGGGTATAATCGGTGAAAGACTACTCGAGGAAGTGCCATGGATCGCTCATTGGAAGAACAAGTCATCACGGCCTGGGTACGGCTCACGGGCGTGCTCAAAAATACCCGCATCACCAAGGGCATGGTCTATAACGAGGCCATTGTCATGCTCGTCGCCTATAACCGCTACCGCGAGGACGGAGAAGGTCTTGTCTCCTTCAAAGAGATCGTCTCCGAAACCTGTATGCTCAAGTCGCTCGTCAACCGCACCATCGACTCCCTCGTCGCAAAAGGCTACCTCGTCCGCTGCGAGGGAAAGGACAAACGCACCACCTTCGTCCGCATTCTGCCCGAACATATCGGCGGCTATTTACAGGTGCATGACCATTCCCTTGCCCTCGCCGCGCAGATGATCGACCTCATCGGCAAAGAGGACGCCGAGGCGTTCGTGCGGATCGCCGAAAAGGTCGCCTTGAATCTCAAAAACTGATCGATCGCCTCTGATCGGACGATAAAGCACGCGCCTGCGGGAATTTCCCGCAGGCGCGTGCTTTTCCTATGCCGCGACGCATGGCTTGATATATGGCGTGCCACGGTGCTTGCATATGCGCGGGGCGCCGCCATATGCTCGGAATAATCCGACATATTTTGCGCGATACAAAGTATTTGGCATGCGCCAATGTGCGCGGCGTGTTACGGTGTGCCACAACGTACTAAATCAGCATGTTCAGGGTCGCCGCCATGGTCGGCATGCCGCGGGGTGCCGCAATGTACTGCGGCGTGTCACAATATCGTCGTCGTACTCCGACTTGCGCACATCATTGTCTTTTGATTGGCAGGCAACAGATCATGCTCGCGGCATGCAACGTCACAAAGCCGAGGGAACGATAAAAAGCCTCGGCGGTTCCCTCCGAAAACAAAAGGAAGCGTTCATAGCCTGCATAGTGCTTCTGCGCGCGGAGAAGGAGTTCTCTGCCGATTCCCTGTCGCTGAAAATCGGACGCAACGAGAAGATAATGAAGGTATGCCGCCATTTCGCCGTCGTCCATGGCGGCGAGAAGCCCCACAAGGCGCCCTTCTTCCCGCGCGGAGATCACCAGCGAAAATCCCTGCATCGATCTTGCCAGCCGTGCGGGGTATTTCGCCTCCTCCCACTTTACCGAAGAAAAAAGAGTGCCGAGTTCCTCTGTCGTAAATTGTTTGTCCTCCGAATATTCGATCATCCGCTCTCCCTCGTACCTTTCTTTTCTTGCATGGGCCGACGCATTCTGCAAGCCGCCCCACCGGCGGCCGGGATCACAGACCGTCGGTGAAAAATCAATCTGTTTTCCTGCGTTCGGGAGAAACGTCCTCCGCGCGCAAGCTGCTTGCGCACCAGCTCTTTTTTCCGCAATGCGGACATTTCAGGCGGCGCTTTCGGAAGGTGTGCAGCCCGAGAATATATGCCCTCAGCGTCGGAACAAATCGCTTTCCGCACGCGGGACAGGAAAAGACCTCCACGCTGACCGCGACGAGCAGAATGGGCGCAAGGACGGCACAAATTCCCAAAATCGCACAGACGATGAGGAGAATACGCGTCCAGACGGGCAGATCGCACAATGCCGCCACGAGGACAAGCGCAAGCGCGACGGCAATGCACACGATACATGCCGCGTTGCAGACGACGGCCTTCGTCGCGGACTTGGTACGATCGCGCGCGAGGTCGAGAATGTTCTCCTCGGCTCGGACGCGGTATCCCTCTGCCGACAGCCGTTCGCCCGAGAGCAGTTCGTTGACCGTCACGCCCAGAAGCTCGCACACGGGCAGCATGAGCGCGACGTCGGGCAGGCCGCGCCCCGTCTCCCACTTGGAGACCGTCTTTTCGGAAATCTGCAGCTTTTCGGCAAACTGACTCTGCGTCCAGCCGCGTTCCCGCCGCAGCGCTTTGAGAAAGTTCCCCGTTTTTATCTGATCCATCTGTCCCTCCTGCCGCGGCGCACGGCCGCGCATTGCCCGCTCGTGCCGTTTTTACGACACTCCCAGCATAGCACAGATCGCGTCCGTTTGCAACCTCCGCTCCGTAGAGTTTTCTGCAAATCCTGCCCTTTGCCACGCTCTCCGACGTTTTGTTTTCCGCAGAGTCCCGAATCCCTGCGTTCTGCAATGCACTCCGCCGTTCTGTTTTCTTGCAGAAGTCCCGATTTCTGTTTTTGGCGTGTGTTCTCTTTTACAAGGTTCCGCGTTATTGCCTTACGGCGCCCCATGCCGCCAAGCGCTTCGGATCAAAAGCGCATTTTAAGAAAATAAAAAAGAAACGGACCTCAACCGAAGTCCGTTTCCGTGTCTGAAAGGCGGCAACAACCTATCCTCCCGGGCCGTTAGGCCGAGTACTTTGGGCGCGA
>ERZ1090863.528-NODE-528-length-20411-cov-9.394675_pt1 | contig 20411 bp, 8 predicted proteins | sample MGYA00478480_ERZ1090863 | MGnify/ENA primary metagenome ERZ1090863 (study PRJEB33644, sample SAMEA5815746) | chicken gut metagenome | biome: Chicken; feature: Gastrointestinal Tract; material: Caecum | place: Ireland | collected 2019-01-01 | study: A study of the...
CAACATATTTATTAATAAAGTTAATCCATGTTCTTATTGAAAATGATGGAACAAAATTTTCTTTTTCGAAAGATAGTAATTATAAAATAATATAGGTAAATAAAAATGACCAACTTTGATTTTTTGAAAGGGGAGGCGGGGTTTGAATCCTTTGCCGACGTAGCCATTTCGGCGGAAAAACTTTATAATGTGGATACCGATTCCTGCGTGCTCGCCTGTCGCAGGGCTATGGAGTTCGCCGTAAAATGGATGTATTCGGTGGACAAGGAATTAAAAGCGCCCTATCAGGATACGCTCGTCAGCCTCATGGGCACGGAGGAATTCCGCGACATCGTCGGCGCCGACATTCTGCGCCGCATGGACTTCATTCGCAAAGTTGGCAACAACGCCGCCCATTCTGGCAAAAAGGTCACGAAGGAGCAGGCCGCCCTCTGTCTTGAAAATTTATATTATTTTATGGATATGGTGGCATATTTCTATGCCCAGAACTATACCGAGGGCGCTTTTGACCGCGAGTTATTAAATGTGTCTAAGGAGCAAAATGCCCCTGCATATGCCGCAAATACCGATATCGACCTTGAAAAACTCATTGCCGAAAACAGGACTTTAAAGGAACAGCTCACCGCCCGCAGGGAGGAGCAGCAGATTACATATACCCCCAAGCCGCTCGAACTTTCGGAATACGCCACCCGCAAAATTTACATAGACGTAATGCTTGCCGACGCGGGTTGGACTTTGGGCAAGGATTGGCTCAACGAGGTGGAGCTCGAAGGTATGCCCAACAGGAGCGAGGTGGGTTATGCCGACTATGTGCTGTACGGCGACGACGGCAGACCGCTCGCCCTAATAGAGGCAAAGCGCACCTGTGTGGACGTTGCCAGGGGCAGGCAGCAGGCAAAACTATACGCCGATTTGCTCGAAAAAAAGTACGGTCGCAGACCGATAATATTCCTTACGAACGGTTTTGAAACGCGCATATGGATAGATAAATACTATCCCGAGCGCAAAGTTGCGGCGATATATTCCAAGCGCGACCTCGAAAAGCAGTTCAACCTGCTCTCCATGCGGTCGTCGCTCAAAAACATAACAGTAAACCCGCAGATTGCGGGCAGGTATTATCAGAAGGCGGCAATCAAGGCAGTGTGCGAGGCGTTCGGCGCGAAGAACCGCCGCAAGGCTCTCTTGGTTATGGCTACGGGCTCGGGCAAGACGCGCACGGTCATTGCGCTTGTGGACGTGCTCTTGCAGCAGGGGTGGATTAAAAATATTCTCTTCCTCGCCGACCGCAATGCGCTCGTCACGCAGGCAAAGCGCAATTTTGTCAATTTGTTGCCCGATTTGTTCGTTACAAATCTGTGCGAGGATAAGGGCGGCTACGACGCGCGATGCGTTTTCTCCACCTATCAGACTATGATGGGGTGCATTGACAGCGTAAAGGACGAGGAGGGCGGCAAGCTCTTCACCTGCGGTCACTTCGATCTCGTGATTGTGGACGAGGCGCACCGCTCAATTTACAACAAATATAAAGAAATTTTTAATTATTTCGACGCCTTTCTGGTCGGGCTAACCGCCACGCCCAAGGACGAGATAGAAAAGAATACTTACGACATATTCGAGCTTGAAAATAAGGTGCCAACCTATGGCTACGAACTTGCGCAGGCGGTTAAGGACGGCTATCTCGTCGACTATGTCTCGGTCGAAACCAAGCTCAAATTTATCGAGCAGGGCATAGTCTACGACGATTTGTCCGAGGAAGACAAGGCAGTTTATGAGAATACGTTTGAGGATGAAAACGGCGAACTGCCGCAGAGCATTTCGTCGTCCGCACTCAACGAGTGGGTGTTCAACGAGGATACCATACGCGAAGTTCTGCATATTTTAATGCGCGACGGACTGCGCATAGACTACGGCGAAAAACAGGGCAAGACAATAATCTTTGCAAAAAATCATGAGCACGCCGAAAAAATTCACGAAGTGTTCGGCAGGGAATATCCGCAGCTCACCGGTTATACAAAGGTTATCGACAATTACATGACATACGCGCAGAGCGCGATAGACGAATTCTCCGACCCGAAGAAGCTGCCGCAGATTGCAATTTCGGTCGATATGCTCGATACGGGCATAGATATCCCCGAAATACTCAACCTTGTTTTCTTTAAAAAGGTTATGAGCAAGGCTAAATTCTGGCAGATGATAGGTCGCGGCACGCGCTGCTGCGAGGGGCTTATCGACGGCAAGGATAAGACTAAATTTTACATCTTCGATTTTTGCGGCAATTTTGAATTTTTCCGCCTGAATAAGGGCAAGGCGACAGCTACACAGATTGCTTTGCAGGGTGCAATCTTCCGTTTAAAGGCGCAGATCGCCTTTAAATTGCAGGATATTGCCTATCAGACGGACGAGCTTATCGCTTTCAGAAAGTCGCTCGTCGCCGATATGGCGTGCAAGGTGGGAGAACTCAACAAGGATAACTTTGCCGTGCGCCAGCACCTTAAATATGTCGAAATGTATTCCGATGAAAATAATTACAATGCCCTCACGTATGAAGACACTTTGATTATGGGTGAGGAGCTTGCTCCGCTCATATCCCCCGATGAAGACGAGGTTTCGGCGGTGCGCTTCGACGCGCTGTTATATGGAATAGAGCTCGCCTATCTTGCAGGAAAGAAGTATGCGCGCGCACATTCCGATTTGATTAAAAAGGTGAGTGCGATTGCTGGCGTAGCAAATATTCCCGAAATTATGGTGCAGTCTGAACTTATCGACAAAATTCTGCACTCCGATTACTTGCAGACGGCAGGTATCGGCGAATTCGAGTATATCCGCCAAAGCTTGCGTGGACTTATGAAGTATGTACCCGCCAGCTACAATGTGGTATATATTACCAACTTTGACGACGAGATTTTGTCAACCGAGTGGAAAGAGTCGGATCTTGAAAACGACGATTTGAGCAACTACAAGGCAAAGGCGGAGTTTTATATCCGTCAGCACCAGGATGAGCAGGTCATCGCCAAGCTCCGGGGTAATATCCCGCTCAACGCTGACGACATAAAGTCGCTCGAAAAAATCTTGTGGAATGAAGTAGGCAGCAAAGACGATTATGAAGCAGAATACGGCAAAAAGCCGCTCGGCGAGTTCGTGCGAGAAATTGTCGGGCTCGATATGTCGGCGGCAAAGGAGGCGTTTTCTAAATATCTCAACGATGCCGATTTAGATTCGCGGCAGATATATTTCGTAAATCAGATAGTGGAATATATAGTGCAAAACGGCGTTATGAAAGATTTGTCCGTTTTGCAGGAGCCGCCTTTTACCGATTACGGCAGTATAGTTGATGTGTTCAAAGATGTGTCTGTTTGGCTCGGCATAAGGGGTGTAATTAATCAGATTAACGCTAATGCCGCCGCGTGAGATGTAAATATTTTACGGGGTTTATAATTATGGAAATAGCTATTTCAACAATAAGTTTAATTATAGCCGCTAAACAATGACGGTTCCTGTATTTACTTACAGTTTATCCGCTTTTGCGTAATTTTCTCTTGTATCTTCAAAGCAACCGCGCGGGGCAGGAATGTCTTTCTTGTTATGATTGAGTTCAAACTGCCTGCTACGGGCAATGTTCTTGCGGAAATTCATAAGTTCACTGTCTGTTTTCCTGAAACAGGCGGCTTTTATGGTTTGTACTTGCCATATCTGTCTTTACCGTAAATATCGCTTACACACATTCCTTTGAACTGATATAAAAAGCAGATTGCAAGTTGGGTGTAATCATATCCGGCTGTGATTGAGTAGCTAATATTTTGATGCGGTTTAAACTTTGATTAAGCCGTTATAAAAACTGAGTCTCCCGAAAAAGGGAAATACGGAGGCGGAAAAACAAGGAAGAAAACGTGAAAATCGCGCGGGGACGAGGAGGCGATTTGCGAGCGGGTTAGCGCAAACGCCGCTTCGTCGCCGCAAACTTCACTTTGAGCAATGCGCCTGTCGGCGCATTGCAAGTTTGCTCCGTTGCGGCTCCTCTTCCCAAAAAGTTCTTCGATATTTTTTGGGGACACTATTCAGTTTATTAAGTTAAAGGCGTGAGCTTGTCTGCGGCGGCCGAGCGCGAAGCGCAAGGATTCAAGACGCGGCGATAGCCGCGCCTTGAATTTTACCGCCGCACTCGTCAAAGGCAAACTCATGCCTGACCGCCTGTTTAATTTTTTGCAATGTTTTACTGCGTAATTATGAGTTGTAAATTTTTTATCGATTTTTTGAAGAATGGTGTTTTTGAAATGTAGTTATCGGATTTATTAACTGGTAAGTTTAATTGGGTTATTTTTTTGTAATTTTTAACAAGAATTGGCGTAAAATTGAATATTGACAAACAAAAAGTTTGGTGTTATACTCAAAAAAAAGGGACTAGTCCCTTTGTGCGTAATGAATTACGCACAAATAATCCTTAACTGCAAATAAAAAAATAACCAGGTAAATATGACATGTTGACAAATATAGCAGACATGTATGATTTTTCGTCATCGCTGTTTTGGTATAAAATTGTATTTTTGATTGAAATTTGCGTGGCGGGGAGCTTAATCTGCGGAAGGCTCAAATGCAAGTCAAATTTTATCCTGCGTCTGGCGGTGTCAATGGTTATTTTGATAGTCATAACCTTTGCGCTGCCGATATTGTCGTATTCGAGTTATTATACTATATTTCTGTTTTTTATGATATTTGCACTCTTTTTGTGCGGAATGAAAAGCTCTCACGACGAAAAATGGGGAAGCATAGTGTTCTGCGGCAGCTGGGCGTACACGACGCAACACATTGCTTACCAGATTTACACGCTTATAATAACATTGTTGGGCATTAACGAGGGCAATCTGTATTCGGGCGACCTTATTTCGGGTGAATATGCCTGGCTTTCCGTTACGATTTTCATTGAGGTTCATGCCGTCGTCTATGTGCTGATATGGGGAGTGACGCGCTTGAAACTTGCAAGAGTGGAGTGCCTCAATTTAAGAAAGTGGCGCCTGCTGGTCCTTTCGGTGGCAATTCTTTTCATAGATATCGTTCTGAATGCGTTTATAGTAAATAACGAAACGGCGGAATCAAAATTTGTTCTAAGCTTTTTTTGCGTTTACGGAATAACGAGCTGTGTGCTGATACTTATTTTGCAATTTTCCATGATAGACAGGGAAAAACTTGAAACCGAACTGAGAATTGTAGAAACTCTTTGGGATAAGGACAAAAGGCTTTACGAATCGCGCAAGGAAAATATAGAGTATATAAACATAAAGTGCCATGATCTTCGCCATCGCATGAGGGCAATTCGCACAAAAGGGCACATCGATCAAAGCGAACTTAAAGAAATAGAGAGAGCAATAAATATTTACGAAGAAACCATGAAGACGGGAAACGAAGTCGTTGACATAGTTTTATCCGAAGAAAGCGTTTTATGCCACAACAATAACATAAATCTGCTATGTGTGGTCGACGGCGAACTGGTCAATTTTATTCAGTCGGGAGATCTTTATTCGCTGTTGCAGAACAGTATCCACAACGCGTTCGACGCGGTAAAAGATATACAGGACGACGCCCGCAGAATTATCCGTTTTACCGTAAAGAGGATAAATGAGATGGTCTATGTGGGCGTTGAAAATTACTGCGACGGCATAGAGGGGTTGGAGTTTAAGGACGGACTTCCCGTCAGTAAGGGCGATAGCAGGCTGCACGGGTTTGGAATGAAAAGCATTTCAGCCATAGTCAACAAATATGGCGGCGCAATGAACATAAAAGCCGAAAACGGTATATTTAAACTCAATATACTGTTTCCGTACTATTTAGGGAATAAATATGTTATACTTTATGTGCTACACAATCTGATATTTTAAGTATAGGGTTGCACGCGGCATATGTGTATCTCTTTTCCCTATATACTTAAAGGATTGTGTAGCAACAGTGAGGGGTACATAGTTAATGCAGGGCGGCTCCTTGAACGGGGCCGCTTTTTTATAGCGGCAAAAGTTCATGCGCAAAAACATTGTTCCGATTTTTATTTCTTATTCTCTGACAGTAAAACAAACTGCAATTTATGCTTAAAAGTTTGCATAATATGACGCGAACCGATACTTATGTGACGCGTATATTGATAATGTTGCAAATAAACTATAAAATTATATTCGGTTCGGGGAAGAATAATATCCGTTGAGTCGCGATAGCAAACCGGACAGAGGATAAGGAGGGATGAATGTGGAATATAATGTAGCGTTGGTTGATGACGAGGCTGAGGTCTCCGAACAACTGGAGAAAATGATTGCCGAATACGGCAGCCGGACGGGAATTGAATTTGTTGTGTCAAAATTCAATAATACTTCGGAGTTTATCTCAGCACATCCGGATAATTTTGTCATAGTTTTTATGGACATAAACATCCCGAACGATATTAACGGAATGAAAGCCATAAAAAAACTCAGGGCAATGGGTTCCAAAGCCGTTGTCATTTTTTGTACGCGTTATGCGCAGTACGCCATAAACGGCTACGAGGTCGGCGCGCTGAATTATCTTATAAAGCCTTTGCGCGAGGAGGTGTTTGTCCATACGATGGATCGCGCTATGCGCGCGCTCAGGCGGCTGAACATAAATAAGATGGTGATAAAAACCGTCGACGGACAGAAGTTTGTAAATATCTCCGATATTGTATATATCGAGGTCATGGTGCATAACCTTTATTTTCATATAAAAAAGGGAGAGGGCGAGTTTGTGGTCGAACGCTCGCGCGGGGTGTTGAACGACATTGCAGACAAGCTTGCAGATATGTATTTTGCCCGCGGCAGCGCATGTTACCTCATCAACCTCGCTCATGTCGTCAGCGTTAACAAAAAAATCGTATATCTGAGCAGCGGCGACAGCCTTGCGCTCGGCAGGAAGTTTGCAAAAGAATTCATGAACAAACTGATGCAATATATGGCGGAGTTCGGTATAATAGATGGATGAGCTGGCATATAAAATAAGCAACATTATCAATATGTGCGGAGGGGAATACATATGGCAGTTTGTGGCGGTGGCGCTGATCTTTCTGCCCTGCCGCAAGCGCCGGTTGTGGGGAGTGCGGTATATATGCGGTCTCGCCTGTATAGTTCTGTCTGCCGTATTTGTGCCCATACCTTTCCCCGACAAGTGGGAGGTTGTATATTATGCCGTATATTTTGTGCTGTTCGCGGCTTTCAATGCGCTGGTATACAAGTATAAACCCGTGCAGGTGCTTTTTATCAGTCTGTGCATGTATTGTCTGCAATATCTTATCAGCTGCCTCTCTTACGCGGCTATTTTTACCGTCGTCGGGCTGAAAGGCGATTACGGTGTTTACTGGATATATTATTATATCATGCCTTTAATTATCGTGCTGGTCGACGTTATGGCGTATTTTATCGTCGTCCGCAGAATAAAGCGCGCGGGGGACATTCAGTTCAACAACAGTTTCATCATTTTCATCGCTTGCGTGTTTGTAATAGCCGCATCGTTCCTGACCTATTGGGTAAGGGTAACGCTCTGGTATCCGTATTCTTTGGCTGCGCTTATGGGGATCGGCGTGCTGCTCGCAATAATAGTGCTGATAACTCTGTTCATGAATATCAAGGCGGTATGGCTTTCGCAGGAAAACATTGTCCTGACAAAAATGCTGGAAAAGGACAAAGCGCATTACGAACAGTTGAAAATCAGCAACGAAAAGATACAGATAAAGTATCATGACATGAAAAAGCTCCAAAAGGACGGCATAATGGATTTTGAAGGGCTTTCCGGAATAAAAGAAGCGCACGAAGTCCTCGTCAACACATATTATACGGGCAATACCGCTCTCGATATAGTTCTCTCCGAAAAGTCGATGATGTGCGATCGCCTGGGCATTGACTTTGTCTGCACCGCAGACGGCTCGGCGGTCGGCTTCATGAAGCCCCACCACATATATTCGTTAATGGTCAATGCCATTGAAAATTGCATAGAGAGCGTAAGGCGCAGGGAAGACCACCGAGAAATAGAGGTGGTCGTCGTGCGCAAGGACGATATGTGCGTCATCAAAACGGTCAACTACACCGATGCTGAAAAACTCGAATTCAAAGACGGCGTGCCCGCAACGACGAATGCAAACAAAGAGGAGCACGGCTTCGGCGTGAAAAGCATGAAGGAAATAGTCACGCGGTACGGAGGCGACATAAATTTTTCGATCGATAATCACTATTTCACGCTCGTCGCCATAATACCCGTTCCGTCGTCTTATGCGAAAGATGGGCCGCGAAAACAATAAATCTCATAAAAATGAAATAAAATTTCGGTAAAACACCCCCGCATGTGAAAATTTTTCACGTCGGGGGTGTTTTGTTGTCTATGACGCCATTTGCGTCGTATGTGACGCGTATATTGACTTGCCGCGCCCGAGTGAATAAGATGATATTTGAAATAGGACGTAAAGGCCTAAAAAAAACGGAGGAATTATGTTTATGAACAAAAATTTGCGCAAAAGAATAATGGCGCTCATTGTCGGCGTCGCTTGTTCTGTGTCAGTGTTCGGCATGACCGCCTGCCAGCCCGGCGGCGATCACGGCGAAGAAAATCCGCCTGTAAGCCAAACGCAGACTTACACCGTAACGTTCGACGCCAACGGCGGAACGCTTAACGGCAAATCGACGGTCACGGTAGAAGAGGGTAAAAAAATATCCGGCGCTCCCACGGCATCGATGGACGGCTATGTCTTTGACGGCTGGTATACTGCCGCTCAGGGCGGAAGCAAAGTTGACCTCTCTACATACGAAGTAGAAGCGAACGTCACGCTTTACGCGCACTACACCGAGGATAAGGAAGAGGAAAACCCTCCCGCAGAGGATACAGTCACGGTAACGTTCGATGCCAACGGCGGCACGCTGACCGGCAGCTCCAGCGTGAAAATCGATAAGAATTCTTACGTCAATACAGCCGACATTCCCGCAGTAGAAAGGGGAGGCTATATTTTCAAAGGATGGTATACCGAAAAAGAGGGCGGCTCCGAAGTCGTGCCCGATTTCGACAGCTTCTCCCAGAACACCACTCTGTATGCCCGCTGGGCAAAATCTTACATCGTAACGTTCGATGCGGGCGAAGGCAAACTGACCGGCAACGCAACGATAGAGGTTGAAGAGGGCGACACCATTTCCGGCGCACCCACTGCCGCGCTCGAAGGTCTTGAATTCCATGGCTGGTATACCGAGGCCGAAGGCGGCACTGCGGTAGACCTCTCGACTTACGAAGTAACGGCGGACGTCACTTTGTATGCTCACTACGGACAGATAACCATGCCTCTCAAAAATCTCAAAGACCATGAGGGCAACCCCGTAGGTTACAGAATTGAAGCCGAAGATTCCAAGGCTGAGGGTACGCTCTCTTCCGAGCGCACCGACGGCGGCGAGGGTTTCATCGAAACCAACCAGGCCACGGCGAGCGGACAGGCTTCGATAGGTTATTTCGGCGTACAGGGCAACACGCTGACCTTTACGTTCCTTTCCGAGAAGGAAGGCACCGCCGAGATAGCTCTGCGCGCGGCAAGCAACAATACGCAGATGGATTTCTCGTCAGGCTTCACCATGTGGGTTGACGATCAGACTGTCACCGAAGCAGACGTAACCTTTACATTCAACGGTCAGGCTGCACATTTCGATCCTCAGGTTCTCCGCGGCGCAGGCAAAGATATGCCCATGACGTGGAACTATTACTGGGATCCCATCAGCCTCGGCGAGCTTGAGGTAAAGGAAGGTCTCAATACGCTTGTCGTTACGGCACAGGCGCAGACCGTTCCCAATATCGACTGCCTCGATATAGAAACAAATCTTGTTCTTACGTCGGCAAACGGCGATGCCGCCAGCGGTGAAGCTCAGCAGCCTGCACCTCCCGCGCCCGAGGTCGCTTATGAAGGAGATCTCGGCGTAGAGCTCGTTATAGGCGCTTACGAGGGCGGGCCCGCCGTGTCAAAGGCGATAATTGACTTCGGCAGCACCAAAATTGCCAAGGATGCCATTGCGTCCAAACCCATTACGGTAATGTGGGGAGGCGCGCTCGGCGGAAATAACGACAAAATGTATCTTTCGGATGCGGAAGGCAATGAAATTCAGGATGCGGAATCTCAATACGTAACCATCGAATACGCTGTCTTGTATTCCGGCTGGTCGTTCACCGGCAACCTGAGCCCGTTTGTATATCAGACGGTAAATAACTGGAAGGATATTTCTACTGTTTCGGTTGATATAAACGGCGTTCTCGCGATAGACGGCGTTGAATACACGTCCGTTTCCGCCGATGCGGAAATAACTGCCGACAAATCGGTGCCCGACCTTGAAACATGGGATCTTACGGGCAAGTACACCAAGGACGGCATAACGCTTACATACGGTTCTTACGGAACAGATGCGATGAAGAACGACGGGCAGAAGAATCCCCTGATCATCTGGCTGCACGGCGCAGGCGAGGGCGGCACAGATCCTTCCATCAACATTCTCGGCAATCAGGTTACCAATCTTTCAAAGGATTTGATACAGAAGTACTTTACGACTGAAACCGTAAAGGGCGCTTATGTTCTCGCACCTCAGACGCCTACGGCATGGATGGACAAGGACGGTTCGGGTGAGTACGGCACAGAGGCGGCTTCCCAATACTATGTTGCCGCGCTCAAAGCGTTAATCGACGATTATATCGCAAAGAACGGCGATATAGATATGAACCGCATTTACATCGGCGGCTGCTCCAACGGCGGATTTATGACGGTAAACATGATACTCAACTTCCCCGAATTCTTTGCTGCGGCATTCCCCGTCTGCGAGGCATACGATGGCAAATGGCTTACCGATGAGCTTGTGGAATCAATCAAAGACATGCCCATATGGTTTACTCATTCGGCAAACGACAATACCGTAAGCATCTACGAAAAGGAAGGCGATGGTTGGTTCACCCCCATAACTCCTACCAATCCTCAGAACGCGTATACCAATAACCTGTATGTGCGTCTCATAAATGCGGGCGCTGCTAACGTTCACTATTCGCTGTTTGAAAGCGTCCTCGTCGACGGCGTAAACTATGACGGTCACTGGTCATGGATTTATATGCTCAGGGACGAATGCATAAATGTTCAGCCCACGCAGGGCAAGGACGGCGGAGAGCTCACTATAAGCGACCTCGATCCCGCAAGTCAGGAAAAGGTTGAAATCGACGGCGAAGCCGTTTCGCTTTGGGCGTGGCTTGCTGCGCAGAGCAAAGCATAAACAGGGCAGCGTATAAAATAATCAAAAAAAATGCCGCACGGGCCGTTGCGGTCCGTGCGGCGATAAATTAAAAAAACAGGAGAAAGATTGTGAAGACAGGAACATTAAAGTATAGGTTTAAAAAACCTGCAATGTTTGCGGCGGCGATTGCGCTCGGCGGCATAATGGCGTTCACGCCCGTATTAAGCACTTCAATGTCTGCGAGCGCGGCAACAGACACGAGCGATTACGTTTCGCAATTCCGCACCGAAGCTACAAGCGCGGCCGATGCTCTCGCCCGCGCCAACGAGCTCAATCAAAAAATTGTCGAGGAAGGCATCGTTCTGATGAAGAACGAAAATTCTGCCCTTCCCCTTTCGGCCGGCAACAAAATCACCGTGCTCGGCAAAAATGCCGACGACCCCATTTATGGCGGCGGCGGTTCGGCTGCGGGCGCGGACGGCAGCGGTCAGGGCGGCGTGAGATATTATAATCTTTACGACAGCCTTGAAAATGCCGGGTTTGAAATCAACCCTACGGTCAGGGCGTTCTACGCCGACGACCGCGCGTCCGGTTCGGGGCGCGACGGCGGTTCCGGTACCGGTCAGGTCGCAACGCTCACGGGCGAAACTCCCCAGAGCAGTTACACCGAAGACGTAAAAAACAGCTTTTCCGATTACGATGACGCGGCAATAGTATTTCTGTCCCGCGCCGGCGGCGAAGGCGCCGACGTAAGGACAAATTACACCAGACCAGTCGCGGGAAGAAGCGATTACAACAATAACGGCGACGCCGCAACCGGCGACCATTATCTCGAACTGGACGATAATGAAGAAGCGCTCATCGAAATGGCAAAGCAAAAGTTCGATAAGGTTGTCGTCGTTCTCAATATCGCGACGTCGTTTGAACTCGGCTCTCTGAAAGACGACGAAGGCGTCGACGGCATATTGTGGCTCGGTTTTGCGGGCGGCAGCGGCATCAACGCCCTCGGCAAGGTGCTCAACGGACAGGTCAATCCTTCGGGAAGAACGGTAGACATATATGCCGCCGATTTCAAAAAAGACCCCACGTTTGCCAATTTCGCGACCAACTATACAAGTTCTTATGTGAATGAAGCGGGCGGGCGTACAGGCGTCAATTTCGTCGAATACGACGAAGGCATTTACATGGGTTACCGCTATTACGAAACCAGAGGCTACGAAGAGGGAGGGGAGTGGTACGATGAAAACGTCGTATATCCCTTCGGCTACGGCCTTTCTTACACTACGTTCGACTGGGATGTGAAATTCCGCACGAACGAGCTCGCCGAGGACGGCGACGTCGTGGTCGACGTTACCGTGACAAACACGGGCAAAGTTGCGGGCAAGGAAGTCGTTCAGCTCTATTACAGCGCTCCTTATTCCGACGGCGAAATAGAAAAATCGCACGTAGTGCTGGGCGGTTATGAAAAGACCGATCTCATTCAGCCCGGCATGAGCGATACCGTTACCATAACTATGTCCGTGCGCACCATGGCTTCGTATGACTACAACGATATGAACGCCAACGGCATTTACGGATACGAACTTGACGACGGCGATTATACCATTTATGTGGGCAAAAACTCGCATGTTTGGGCAGATTCGTCTGCGGCGTCCAAGGTCTACACGCTTGACGACGAAATTTATTACGAAACCGACGAGGTTTCGGGAACCAAGATCGAAAATCAGTTCGACTATATGAGCGACTACTTCGATGAAAATGCCGACAGCACTTATGCCGGGCATTCAAAGGTAATGTCGCGCTCGGATTTTGAAGGTACTTTCCCCCAGGCTCCCACAACCGAGGAAGCTACTCTTTCGGCGGAGGAAATACAAGGCATGACATATTCGGCGGCGACCCCCGAATATGACGAAGGAAAACCCTGGTACACGGACGAAATGCCCACGCAGGCATCCGAAACCCAGTCGCGCATAAGCGCAACCAGGATGGTGGGCGTTCCCTTCGACGATCCCAGGTGGGAAACCTTCATGAATCAGCTCTCGCTTGAAGATATGCGCGACCTTATAGTCAGCGGATATTTCTGGACGATAGAAATTCCCGAAATCGACCTTCCCCAGTCAATTACTCCCGACGGGCCCACCGGCTTTGTTCAGGGCTCGGGTTCAAACTGGGTAGGCAATACCTGTTTCTACGCGTCCCCCATAGTCATGGCGTCCACATGGAATAAAGAACTCGCCCGCGAAATGGGCGAATGTGTCGGCGAAGAAGGCATATGGGGCGGCGAACAGGGCGTCATGGGCGGCTACAACGGCTGGTATGCGCCCGGCAACAATATCCATCGCTCTCCTTTCTCGGGCAGAAACTTTGAATATTATTCCGAAGATCCCCTGCTCGCCGGCACCATCTGTGCGGAAGTCGTGGCGGGCGCTCAGTCTAAGGGCGTGTTTGTAATGATCAAACACTTTGCTCTCAACGACCAGGAAACCAACCGCGGCGATCTGTCGACGTGGGCAGACGAGCAGACGATGCGCGAAATTTATCTTAAAGCGTTTGAATACTCGGTAAAAGGCGGCGCTACGGGCATGATGAGCGCGTTCAACCGAATGGGCGATCATTGGGCAGGAACGAGCTATGAACTTCTTACACAAGTTCTCCGCAACGAGTGGGGCTTTGACGGTCTCGTTATAACCGACTGGGTCAACGGATTCATGAGGGCAGACCTCATGGTGCGCGCAGGCAACGACCTGTGGCTTGCCCGCGGTAACGCAAATACGCTGAGCATAGATCCTTCCGTCTGCACGCCCACTCATGTGGCGGCAATCAGAAGGGCGGCCAAATCGATTATATACACCGTTGTCAATTCCAACGCGATGAACCGCCTCGGCGACAGATATTCCGAAGAATTCTATACGGGCAATCAGTATGCCGTAGAGCTCGGCGATTTCGATAAGGGCGAAACGGTTACATACGACGCGGGCAGCGAAATTTATTCGGGCTATGAATACGTGCTCTCGGGCGCGCCCGAAGGCATAACCGTGGACGCCAAGACGGGTGCGATAAGCGGTGCGATTTCGCAGGATGCTTACGCCGGCGATTATGCCATGGTTGTATCTCTCAAAGACGAAAACGGTTTCATAGGACAGAGCGTCAAATTCAATCTCACCGTAAACGGCGGACTTGAATACAGCGGCGTTCAGAGCGCCGTCGTTACGACCGGTTCGTTCGCGCAGATCGACGTTTCTTCCAAGCTCGGCGGCGCAACTGTCGGATACGAAATTACGGCAGGCGCTCTTCCCGAAGGCATGGCTCTTACGGCGGACGGCAAAGTAGCGGGAACGCCGTCGGCGACGGGCAGTTATAAGTTTACTGTAACGGCAACTGCAAACGACAGCCAGCCTGTTGTGCAGGAAGTTGCGGTCGAAGTCAAAGCCCCCGGCGCCCTGACGTTTGCGGCATCTGCTCTTGCTCAGGCAGAACAGGGTAAAGAATATTCCGCCAGCGTCGGCACGGCAAGCGGAGCCGATAACATAATCTATTCGGCGTCCGGTCTTCCCGCTGGTTTGACTATGTCGGATGACGGTACAATTTCCGGTATTCCCGAAGAGAGCGGCACGTTCACCGTTAAAGTTGCGGTGTGGGCCGAGGGGTGCAGCACAAGCACGGCGGAAGTTACGCTCATCGTAGCCGCGGCGCAAGAAGAGACGCCCGGTGGCGACGAAGAGACGCCCGGTGGCGACGAAGAGACGCCCGGTGGCGACGAAGAGACACCCGGCGGTGAAGGAACCGAAGGCGGCAACTGCGCAGGCGGTGGCTGCGGCGGCGCGATAGGCGCAGGCTTTGTAGCTGTTGCATTTGCATTCGTCGCAATACTTGTCGTAGCTGCTTTCAGAAAAATTAAAAAATAATCAGACAAAGCAGTGATCGGTTTTCCGAACCCGCCCTGCGAAAGCGGGGCGGGTTCAAAAATGATATAAAGTCTGGTAAGAAAATTAACGGAGATAAAAATGAAGAAATCATTTGTAGCTATATTGCTCGGCATGGCCACCCTGTTTGCGGGGTGTTTCGGGTCTGCTTGTTCGGATCCCGAAAGTCAACCGGGCAACAATACGCCTCCCCCTGCCGAATTGCAGGAGGGAACGATAACTTTTGAAGATGCAACTTGCGAAAGTATAATTAATGAGGAAAATTCAGGAACTGTCGATGTTGCCACCGCATCCAACGGAGCTGAAGTCACGTACTCTCTGTCCGAGGAAGAGGCTGCTTCGCTTTCCGAGGCGTTCGGCGGCGCCCTTTCTATTTCACCCGACGGTACGATATTGGGTAAATATGATGAGATAAAGAGGTTCCGCGTGGATATTACTGCAAGCGCGGAAAAGTGTGAGCCGGTCACGGCGGAAATAATGATAAGCGTCGTCAATCCCCATCTCACATATTCCGGCATGACGCTCGTTGACGCCCGCCAGGGCGTCGAATATGCTGCGTCTGTCGCATATGTCGAGGAAAAGAGCGCCGAAGTGACGTACAAGCTCGACGGGCAATTGCCCGCGGGGCTTTCGATGGATAAAAACGGCACTATAACGGGCGTTCCGACAGAGGTAGGACCCGGCGAACCTTTTGCTGTAACTGCTTCGGCAAGGGGATATTCCGATACTACGGCGGAATTTGTTATCGATGTCGTGCTCGACAGGGTGAGCGAGGCCACATCAAAAATAGTCAGGTTTGAAAGCGAAACGCCCGTTGCGCTTGAAAATGCGTATATCGGCGAATATTACGTCAATCAGTCGGGCATCGCGCGCGCTTCTTCGCTCAATAATAATAACATCACTTATAAACTTGCCGACGGCAGTTCCCTGCCCGAAGGTTTCACCCTTTATTCAAACGGCGCGTTTATCGGCTCGTCCGAAGCTATAGGCGAATATACATTCGACGTGGTTGCAAGCGCGTACAAGTGCGAGGATGTGACCTGCACATTTACCTTTGACGTCAAGGCAACTATGATACAGTATTCTTCCATGAGCGGTACCGTTACTATGGGCGAACCTGCCAATTATCCTATCAATACGGCGGTGGTTGCAGAAGGCGTCACCGTGCGCTACACGATGACGGAGGCGGATGCGGCGAACCTGCTCAATGAGTATGGGCTGACGGTAACCGAAGAGGGATATGTGACGGGTACGCCCAAGAAGGTTGCGGAGCAGGTAAGCTTCAAGGTGACGGCCGAAGCGGAAGGTTATACGCCTACAACCGCAACGATGTATTTCCGCATCAATGAACCTTTGCAGGCCCCCGCAAACGGCAGATTCGAGGCGGAATATACCGACCTTACAGGCAAGCAGGGTACGGGCTACTCGGCTTCCCCTACGGGCAAAGCGCTCATCGATAAAGCCAACTCGTCTGTTTCCAACGGCGCGTTTGTCAACTATATGCACAACGATTCCATAACTCTCGAATTCGCGATATATGCCGAAGAGGCCGTTTCGGGCGTTGCCCTGTATATATGCCTCGGTTCGGAAATAGGCAACGTCACGTTCTCGCCCTCCAATCTCGGCGTTTATACATATGCCGGACAGACTGCAACGGGTGCAAAGACGACGGTTAATTACTCTCCCGTACAGGTCAACGGCGGCAACCAGGTTTACGGTGAATTTGTCGAAAGACAGTTTGGTACAGTAGATCTTGTTCAGGGCTGGAACGTCATTCAGATAGCCGTTCTCGCAAATGATCTGCGCGGCGAAGGCACGACGGGCGGTCCCGGCATCGACTATATAAGGTTTGATACGGCAGCGTCGATAAAGTGGGTTCCTCTCACATTCAATCTCGCCTGAGTTTATGGAGGATATATGAATAAATTAAAATTTGTACTTAAATACTGCAAAGTATGGCTCATCGTTTCCCTTGCGGTCATAATCGTGTTTTTCACGGCTACAATGGTAGCCACCCAAAATGATTTCCTGTCCGGTACGATAGACACCGTTCTCGGCGGCGAGGGCAGGCGCAATACATCCGGAAACCCCAACGATTACTATCGTTACACAAAGACGACTGACGAGTTCAAACAGTTTGAGACCGACCTCGAACTCAGCCAGAACGTCATTTCGTCGCGCGCGGACAAGGAGGCCGTTCACGCCGCCGCAAATAAGCTCAACGAAGAGATTGTGGGCGAAGGCGTTGTGCTTCTTAAAAACCAAAACAACGCTCTTCCCATAACCACTTCGGCGCAGGACAAGGCGCGCATAAGCGTGTTCGGCAAGAATTCTGCCGATATCGTCCTCGGCGGTTCGGGTTCGGGCGGCGGCAATTCTATCGGCTCTACATCCCTTTACGACGGGCTGCGCAATGCAAATTTTGAGCTCAACCCTACATTGGTAGACTTTTATCAAAGCAACCGTTCGGGCGAAGGCAGGGCGGATTCTCCCGCGATAGGCGCCACCGTAACGGGGCTTGCAATAGGCGAAACGCCCTTAAATATGTATTCTGCCGATATAAGAGAAAGCTATTCGCAGTATAACGATGCGGCAATAATCGTAATATCCCGCCTTGGCGGCGAGGGCTGGGATCTGCCCCGCAGGCAGCTTAATCCCGACGGAACTCCCGTTGAGGGCTCGAAGGACGGCGGACAGCACTATCTCGAACTCGATAAAAACGAAGAGGCGCTTATCGATGACGTCATTAACTGCGGAAAGTTTGATAAAGTCATACTCTTAATCAACTGTGCAACATCGTTTGAACTCGGCTTCCTCGAAGAGAAGGAGGGGTTGGACGCGGCTCTGTGGATAGGTACTACGGGCGGTAGCGGCACAAATGCCGTTGGCAATGTCCTTAACGGCACCATCAATCCTTCGGGGCATCTCGTCGATACTTACGTAAGGGATTTTACCAAAGATCCCACATGGAACAATTTCGGCGATAATCTCGGCGCAGGCAACACCTACACGCAGGGCGGCGCGGCGACCGATTATCACTACGTTGAGTATGAAGAGGGCATATATCTCGGTTACAGGTATTATGAGACCCGCTCTTATCAGGAGTGGTACCGCTTCGGCACCGATAACGGATGGTACGATGAAAACGTCGTTTTCCCTTTCGGTTACGGACTTTCGTATACCACTTTTGACTGGACTCTGAAAGAGGCGGAAAGCACGTCTACGCAGATCCCGCTCGACAAGGACAGCAACAATAAAATTACTGTCACGGTTACAGTGCATAATACAGGTAAAGTGGCAGGCAAGGATGTCGTTCAGCTTTATTATTCGGCGCCTTACATCACTAACGGCATAGAAAAAGCCCACGTCGTTCTCGGTGGAATGGTCAAAACCGACCTGTTGCAGCCCGATGAAAGCAAGGACTACACAGTAACCCTCGACATCGAGGATATGGCTTCCTACGACTACAGCGATGCCAACGGCAACGGAAATATCGGTTATGAACTCGATGCGGGGACATATACCATCTATATCGGAAGGGATGCACACTCTTGCTGGTCGTCCGATAATCCTATGTCGCTCGAATATACCGTTATGGAAGACATAGTTTATCCCATGGATATTTACGGCACGCAGTCCAATAACGACAACCGCTTCCAGGATATGAGCGATTATATGCAGGGTAAAACCATGTCGCGTTCGGGGTTCAACGCAACATTCCCCCAAGTGCCGACATCCGCCGAGCGGGAGATGAGTGAAACCGTAAACAACTCGCTTACCTATAAGTACGATGATGCGGATGGCAACTATGTGGACTATATTCTCTCCACGCAGGTTACGCCGGCAGAGGGGGAAGTTCCTCAGCTTTACGACCTTATAGGCGTAGACTATGATGATCCTCGCTGGCAGACGCTTGTAAATTCCCTCTCGACGGAAGAGCTTGCAATGCTCATCGGACAGGGCAATTTCCATACGGAATCGATCGAAAGAATAAATAAACCCAGGACTATAGATCCCGACGGGCCTGCGGGCTTTACAAACTTCATGGGCGACCCCACCGTTCACGACACTTGCTTTTATGCATCCGAGTGCATCATAGGCGCCACGTGGAATGTTGATCTGGCAAACGATATGGGCGTTATGGTGGGCCTCGAAAGCCTCGTCGGCTATACCAACGGCGACGGCCGCACATACAGCGGCTGGTATGCACCCGCGGTCAATATTCATCGTTCACCCTTCTCCGGACGAAACTGGGAATATTACTCGGAAGATCCTTTTCTTTCGGGTATAATGGGTACAAAGGTCGTTATAGGAGCGCAGTCAAAGGGCGTATATACCTTTGTCAAACACTTCGTACTTAACGACCAGGAAACCAATCGCGACAGCTACGGTCTTATAACCTGGGCCGACGAGCAGACTTTCAGGGAAATTTACCTTAAACCTTTCCAAATGATTGTCGAAGACGGCAATACGCACGGAATGATGTCGTCGTTCAACCGCATAGGCACAACCTGGGCCGGCGGAAGCTTCGCGCTCCTTACCGAAGTGCTCAGGATGGAGTGGGGATTTAAGGGCATGGTTATAACCGACTATAACCTTTCGATTGCCTATATGCCTCCCGAACAGATGATCCGCGCCGGCGGCGATCTCAACCTTTCCCAAGACTATAAGCCTGCAACGACCGTCGACGAAAGCACGGGCATGACAAACGAGGTGCAACTTGCGGCTATGCGCAATGCGGCAAAGAATATCCTTTATACCGTTGCGAATTCCAATGCCATGAACGGCATGGGCGAAGGTGTAGTATGGGTTACCACGATGGCGTGGTGGAAGGTCATGCTGATATGCATAAATGTAGGGCTTGTCGTTGCCGCGGCAGTATGGGGCTTCTTCGATATCCGCCATAAACTTAAAAAGGCAAAATCGCAGGAACAGGACAAGGCTTAATGCCGATAATCAATTAACGAAAATGCCGCGGAGGGCTTTTGCTCTCCGCGGCATTGTGTTGGTGTTGCGTCTTTCGGTAGTTTATTATTCAATTCGTTCAGCCAGTAAATCTTCTTCCGCTTTTTTCGATATAAAAATATGCACCCCAGAAGCCTGTCCGGCTTTTGGGGTGCATATCACTGGTTCCTCCTCGGCTCTTATTACTTTATTAAATAATATCTAAGCTTATTTGATTAAACGATATTGTTGTTTGCATTGCCGGCGGCAATATGCCGCGTTGATTTATGCGCTTAATTTATACCCTGTACGCTTTATTAAAATT
>ERZ1090863.530-NODE-530-length-20386-cov-36.407260_pt1 | contig 20386 bp, 15 predicted proteins | sample MGYA00478480_ERZ1090863 | MGnify/ENA primary metagenome ERZ1090863 (study PRJEB33644, sample SAMEA5815746) | chicken gut metagenome | biome: Chicken; feature: Gastrointestinal Tract; material: Caecum | place: Ireland | collected 2019-01-01 | study: A study of the...
GTTTCCAAAGGGGGGCGTCCAGCACCCCACTTTGGTCCGGGGATCCGCAAGGGGGGTGAAACTCCCTTGCGCCTGTCTTTTGCCTACTTTTCTGCAGGAGCAGAAAAGTAGGGGCCCCGCGCGGCCTGCGAAGTGCCCCGAAGGGGTAAGCGCGTCGAAGGACAAAGAAAAAGTTTAAAGAAAGGTGCAGGAGAACAGAAAACCCGGGCGGCAAAACCTAAAATCCCCCGCAAGGTGCGGCCCGAGCGCGTCGAAGGACAAAGAAAAAGTTTAAAGAAAGGTGCAGGAGAACAGAAAACCCGGGCGGCAAAACCTAAAATCCCCCGCAAGGTGCGGCCCGAGCGCGTCGAAGGAACAAATTAGAATTTTAATAGGCGTAAAGGGGATAAAAAAACACCGTTCACAGAAAAAAGCCCCGGGGGCGGCCTGAGCCCCCAAACGAAGCCCCGCGTGCGTCAAACGGCAAAGGAAGATTCAAAAAGAAATTTTACCATTTTACTTGTGCAAGATGACTGCATTTATCGGCTAAAAAACGCTGAATTTCCGCTTGCGTTTAACGTTAAACGTCAGTATACTAAGAGAAGAAACAGCGGAATCAAACGAAAGGTGGTTTTCAACATGGATAAGACTTCCTGGTGGAAAAAGAGCGTGGTCTATCAGATTTATCCACGCAGCTTTATGGATTCGAACGGCGACGGCATCGGCGACTTGAACGGTATCACGTCGCGTCTGCCGTACCTTGCGAAACTCGGCGTCGACGTGCTGTGGCTGTCGCCGGTCTATCAAAGCCCCAACGACGACAACGGCTACGATATCAGCAATTATCGCGCGATTATGGATGAGTTCGGCACGATGGAGGACTTCGACCGCATGCTCGCCACCGCTCACAGCCTGGGGCTGAAAATCGTCATGGACCTCGTTGTCAACCATACGAGCGACGAGCACGCCTGGTTTGTGGAAAGCCGCAAGAGCCGCGAGAACCCCTACCGCGATTACTACATCTGGCGTGACCCCGTCGACGGCCACGAGCCCACGCAGGTCGAGAGCTGCTTCTCCGGCAGCGCCTGGCAGTTCGACGAGGCGACCGGCCAGTATTACCTGCACCTGTTCAGCAAAAAGCAGCCCGACTTAAACTGGGATAACCCGAAGGTCCGCGACGCCGTGTTCGATATGATGGACTGGTGGTGCCAGAAGGGTATCGACGGCTTCCGCATGGATGTCATCAGCCTGATCTCGAAGTCGCCGGAATTCTTTGAGCCCTCCGAAAAGGGCCGCGAGGTCGGCGCCGCGAACGGCCCGCACGAGCACGAATATCTGCAGGAAATGAACGCGCGCGTGCTCTCGCACTACGACCTGATGACTGTGGGCGAGTGCCCCGGCGTGACGGTCGAAGAGGCAAAGAAATATGCCCGCAACGACGGCAAGGAGCTCAGCATGGTGTTCCAGTTTGAGCTCATGGATGCCGATGGCGGCGAGACCGGCAAATGGAACGACCGCAAGCCGCAGCTCTCCTATGTGAAGGAAAACCTCACGAAGTGGCAGCTCGGCCTGCGCGGGTATGCGTGGAACAGCCTGTTCTGGGACAACCACGACCAGCCGCGCTGCGTGTCGCGCTTCGGCGACGATTCCACCGAGGAGAACCGCGTCCATTCGGCGAAAATGCTCGCGACCTGCCTGCACATGCTCCAGGGCACGCCGTACATTTACCAGGGCGAGGAGCTCGGCATGACGAACTACCCGTTCCAGTCGCTGTCCGAATGCCGCGATATCGAGGCGGTCAATGCGTATCATGAATTCGTCGACGAGAAAAAGCAGTTTACGCCCGATGAAATGATGCGCTATATCCGCAAGGCCAGCCGCGACAACGCGCGCACGCCGATGCAGTGGGACGCGACCGAAAACGCCGGCTTCACGACCGGCACGCCGTGGATCGCCGTCAACCCGAACTACAAGACGATCAACGCCGAGGCGGCATTAAAGGACCCGGATTCGGTCTATTATTATTACCAGAAGCTCATCGCGCTGCGCCACACGCTGCCGGTTGTGACGGACGGCGACTACACGCTGCTCGACACGGACGACCGTCTGTACTGCTACACGCGCGCGGATGAAAGCCAGAAGCTTCTGATCTGCTGCAACTTCTCGAAGGACGAGGTCCCCTACGAGGTGCCGGCGGAATTTGCAAAGGCGAAACTTCTGCTGTGCAATTACGAGGAATATCCGCAGGATACCCTGCGCCCGTATGAAGCGCGCGTCTATCTGCTCGGCTGAGGATCCAACATTTGATAGATTCGATAGAAACAAAAAAGAAAGCGGACGCATCCGTTCCCTTCACAAAGGGCGGATGCGTCCGCTTCTTTTATATTTTATAAATCCCACGAAAGCTGGCGCTGCGCGCAGGAGCGCACGGCCCGCACTTTCACCGTGTCCGCTTCAGAAAGATGGCCCCAAAGCAGCGGGGAATCGGGGTCGTGCAGCGAAGCGTGTTTTGCCGCCGAAGCGGTGGAAGCGGTCGCATAGCAGTAAACGCAGCCGCTGCGGCACGTGTCGTATGCGCCGATGTCGATGCTTTCCGCGCAGCCGCACGCGGGCCGCTGGTTCGGGTCCTTTCGCGCAGCGAGCGGGCAGCCCAGAAGGCGCGAAAACAGCGCTCCATCGACGCAGCATCCGTGCCCGATGCCATACGCCGAAAGGTCGATTTCCTCGGCGCACGTCTGAAGACGCAGCCCATACCGCTTTGCAATTTCGGAAAAGCCCCCGGCGAGCCGCCGCTGCGCGTCCGGCGGGCACGGTGCTGCGTGCAGCGGCGCTAAACGGCGGGGGGTATCGCGGTAAATATCGAGAAAACTCAGCGTACACACTTCGGTGTACGGTGAAAGGGCTTTAGCGAGCGCCGCAAACGCCCGCAGATGGAACGCTTCCGTGTAGCGCGGGCTTAAAAAAATCGGGTCATAGCGCCAAAGCACGCGCGAGGGACCGAGCCGCCTCGAGAGTTCCCGAAATGCCGGCAGCAGGATTTCCCGCTTTGCGGGCAGCCCCGGCTCGACGTCGGGCCCGTATGGCGTCAGCGTAAACTGAAACACGAACGGGTACGCGCGAAGCGCGTCGAGGCGGCCGAGCATCGGCACGGGGTTTTTCGTCCAGAACACAATCCCGTCGACGACATCGGGCGAAAGGGCAATCTTCGACACGGCGTGCGGATTGCGTGGATTGCGCACGAGCACGAAGCCCACTTGCAGGCGGTTAAAAAACCATTGCGCATATTGCGCCGGGATATCCGTGCGCCGGCTGACACTCAAAAGCATGTGCGGCCCCTTCGCGCGTCAGACGCGCGTGAACACCCACATCTGCGAGGAGAAGTCGCTCGACGCGCGCGGCAGCGGGATGCCGGCGTTCATGAGCTCATCGCCGCCCCAAATGTTGCCGGTCGCCTCGTCGCGATAGTCGGCGTTCGGGTCTAAGTGCGTGAAATACAAGGTTGCCGGGCACTGGCCGGGATGGTTCAGAATCTGGAACGACATCGCGACAACGGCGCTGCCGTCGGGGGAGATGAACTCCCACGCGGCCTCGTCGCTTTCAAACGGCGACTTTAAGCGGTGAAATTCGCCGAACTGCACGATCGGCCGGATGGATTTGTAGATGGAAACCTGTGTGCGCACGCGCTCGAGCTCCTCGTCGCTCATCTTCGTGATGTCGAGTTCATAGCCCAAATTGCCGCTCATCGCGCACGCGCCGCGCGTCGAAAGCGGCGTGACGCGGCCGAGCTGGTGGTTCGGGACGGCCGAAACGTGGCTGCCCATCGTGACCGGCGGGAACACGAGGCTCGTGCCGTACTGGATCTTCAGCCGCGCGATCGCGTCCGTGTCGTCACTCGTCCACGTCTGCGGCATATAGTAGAGCATGCCGGCGTCGAAGCGCCCGCCGCCGCCCGAGCAGCTTTCAAACAGCACGTGCGGGAAGCGGGTTGTTAAAACCTCCATCACGTGGTAGAGCCCGAGCATGTAGCGGTGCTTGACCTCCCCCTGGCGTTCCGGCGGCAGCAGCGCCGAGCCCGCTTCCGTAATGTGGCGGTTCATGTCCCATTTGATATACGAAATATTTGAGTCCTCGAGCACGCGCGAGACGGCCTCGATGATGAAGTCGCACACATCCTCGCGCGAGAGGTCGAGCACGAGCTGGTTGCGGCCAAACGACGGGTGGCGTCCGGGCACCTTGACGATCCAGTCCGGGTGCTCCCGGTAAAGGTTCGAATTGACGCTGACCATTTCCGGCTCAAACCAGAGGCCGAAGCGCATCCCCATGTCGACGACGCGCTGGCTCAACCCCTTTAAGCCGTGCGGCAGCTTCTGCAGGTTTTCGACCCAGTCGCCCAAAGAGTCGTTGTCGTCCCAGCGGCGGCCAAACCATCCGTCGTCAAGCACGAACAGCTCGATGCCGAGTTTTTTTGCGCACGCGGCGATTTCCAAAAGCTTCTCTTCGGTGAAGTTAAAGTACGTCGCTTCCCAGTTGTTGATGAGGATCGGGCGTTCCTTGTGCTTATATTCGCCGCGCACGAGGTGTTCGGCGTAGAGCTTGTGATAAACCTGGCTCATGCCGTCCAAACCCGCGGCGGAATAAGCCATCACGCATTCGGGTGTCTGGAACGATTCTTTGGGCTCTAAGCGCCAGGAGAAGTCGCGCGTGTTCAGGCCGATCTGCAGACGCGTCGAGTTAAACTGGTCGACGTACGCGCTCGCCGCGAAGCTGCCGCTGTAGACCAAGCTCATCGCGAAGACTTCGCCGGACTCCTCCGTCACGTTCGGCCGCAGCAGCGCGATAAACGGCGAGAACTGGTGGCTTGACGCGCCGCGCGTCGAGCCGATTTCCGAGATGCCGTGGGAAAGCGGCCGGCGCTCCATATTGCGCTCGTTGATATGCGCGCCCCACAGCGTCAGAAGGTCAAAATCGCTGTCGGCAAAGTCGATCGATGCGCTCGAGCCGCGCCGGACGGTGAGCGGGCGCTCCCCGCCGTTATAAAAGCGGACGCTGCGGCAGATGGCGTCGTATTTCTCCCAGATCGTGTAGGAAAGCTCCGCTTTTAATCCCGTGTACGTGTCCTGCAGCACAACGACGAGCGTTTTTGCGTCGGAAGGCATTTCGACATACGTCGCGGGCAATCCTTTCAAAGGCTCTTTGCCGTCGTAAATCGAGTAGGAGAGATACGTCAGGCGCGTGACGCGGTTGCCGTCGGGATTCTCCACGCACACAGCGGGTTCGCGGAAGTCGCCGTTGTCCATCGCCGGATATTCGCGCGGCAGCGTGTCCAGGGAGAACGTGCGGTCTTCCGGCGCGGGGTTCGGCGAAAATCCTGCGTCGTAGCGGTAAAGCGGCCGGTTTTCGTTTAAACGGCGGACCGCACGTCCCCAGTAGCGGTGCAAAAGATACCCGCGCTGCACCTGCAGCACGTAGCTGATGCGGCCATTCGTCAGATGGAACAGTTGGTCCTGCTCCCGGTAAGTGATGTTGACCATAGAGAATGCTTCCCCTTTCTGGACGCGCAAGCCGCGCCCGCGGGCACACAGCCCTGCAAAAATCGAATTCCTTCCCCCTATTATAGCAGACGGAAGTTAAAAATCCATCTTTTTTCACAAATCTTTTCGGACTTTTCCCGCGCGAAAACGCTGATTGCAAAGTACTGAACAGTTTGTAAAGGGAAGGGCAAAAACTTGACAAACTTTCAGAAAATTCATACAATAAATCTGGGTGCTTCCTTTTCTGCTTTTCAAACGATAGCGGGAAAGCGCGCCATTTTGGCGAAAAATTTAAACGGCGTTTTTTCCCTGTTCATATTTTTTCGCTATTCTATTTCATAGGCGGATTCCCAATTGAGAATCCATTGCTGTGAATTAAAAAAGGAGGGGCAGGCATTGAAGAAATTCTTAGCACGCAAATCGAACGGCGGCTCCCAGTCCTTTTCCGAAAAAGAAGTGCGCAGGATGTTCCGCGGCGGAGAGCCGGAAGACCAGCATTTTCCCTTGATCCGCACCGCGGTGTGCGTCGGGAGCGGCAGCCTTCTCGGCGGGCTTCTGGGGCTGCGGATCCCGTCGGTGACGGAAACGGGGCTTGTGCTGCTTTCAGGTGAATGGGCGGGCCTGTGCCTGCTTTTGGGGGCGGGCGCCGGGGCGCTCGTTGCGTTCGTGCTTTCGCGCGTGCGGCGGCACCGGACGTCGGTATAAAAAGGAGCACGCGGGGTTTTCCACGCGGGCGGCAGAAATTTTCCACAGGCGCACTGCGGGCCTTTTGCGGCGGCAGTGCGCCTGTTTTATGTAGAAGCGGAAGGTTCTCCACCTTTTTCAACGGGTTTTCCACATGATTGACTTGCCTGCACAATCCGGTATAATAAGAAAAGAAATGATCCACAGGGAAACGGAAAGGGGGCGTACCCGGTGAGCCGGGATGTCTATTTGATTGGGACCGGGCCAGGGGGAATGAGTGCGCGCGCAAAGGAGGTGCTTGCCCGCTGCGAAAAAACCATAGACCTCGGGCGCGAAGGCCTTTCCCCGCAAAAAGCGGCCGAAGCCGTGCGGGGAGCGGGCGCCCAGGCGAGCGCCCTTTTGCTGCCGGGCAGCGGCCTTCGGGAGATTGCGCAGCTGATGCCCCTTTTGGAGGGTTTTTCGGTGACGCCGCTGCCGTCCGTGCGGCCGGAAGACCTGTTTGCGGCGCAGCGCGGGATTCCGCCGCAGGAAATGGCGCAGTTGCCGCCCGATGCGCCGGGAAGCGCGCTGGAAGCGGCCGTGCGCACGCATGCGTACACGCTCCAGCAGACGGACGCGGCAAAGGAAGCGTGTGCGCTGCTGTCCGACCATGGTTTGGGCCAATTGCGCGCGGCGGTGGCGGAAGCGTTCGGCACGCCGCAGCAGCGCGTGACCGAAGACGTCTGCGCGGCATTGGCGCGGCGCACGTTTGGGGCGGCACTTCTGTGCGTCCAGAACGCGCACCCGATGCAGGCACCGCTGCGCACGTGCATCCCGGACGGCGACTTCGTGCGCGGCGAGGTGCCGATGACGAAGGCGGAAGTCCGCGCGGCCGCCGTCGGGAAGCTGCGGCTTTCCCCGCAAAGCGTCGTGTACGACATCGGCTGCGGCACCGGGTCGGTTGCCGTGGAGGCGGCGCTGCAGGCGAACGCCGGGCGCGTGTTCGCAATCGACAAGAAATGGGAGGCCATTGCGCTGACCGAACAGAACCGCCGGCGCTTTGGCACCTGGAATATCGAGACGATTTATGGGGAGGCGCCGCAGGCGCTCGAACACCTGCCGGCGCCCGACGCCGTCTTTTTGGGCGGCAGCAGTGGGGCCGCGGAGCCGATTTTAGAGACGGTCGCGCGCAAGAACCCGAACGCGCGGGTGGTCGCCTCGTGCGCGTCGATGGAGACGCTTGCGGCGCTGAGTGCTGCGGCCGTGCGTTTTCCGGATGCGGAAATGGTGCAGGTTTCGATTGCCCGCACGCACCTGCGCGGCGCGCATCATCTTTTGTGCGCACAGAACCCGGTCTTTTTGTTTTCGTTTACGCTTTCCGGCGAAGGAACCCATTAAAAAAGGCCGGCGGTGCTGTTCACTGCAATACAAAGGCACCGCCGGCTTTCTTTTTTTATCGTTTTTTCTGGAAACGGATCACATTCCAGCTGGCCTTGTGCAGCGGCAAAAGCCACCCGTCTTCCGCGCGCACCGCGTCGCTGCGGCGCGTGGGATGGACGGCCTCGCCCGCGGCACTGTTCTCTGCCTTTAAATCGCCGTTCTCCAAAACGATCCACTCGGCGATTTCGGATTTTGCGAAGCCGCGCAGCCGCAGCGTCAAGGGGATGTCGTGCTGGAGGTCGCGGTTGACGGCAAACACCGTCAATTCCCCGGTCTCCTCCTGTTCGACGGCGGCCGCCACCACCGCGTCGACGGCGCCGTGGCCGCTTGTCTCCACTTTTGGCGCGGACAGCAGCGGCAGCAGGGCCGTGCCGCGGCCGTACAGGCTCGCGTGCAAAAACGGGTAAAAGATCGTCTGCCGCCACGCGGGGCCGTCCGGCTCGGCCATAATCGGCGCAATGACATTGACAAGCTGCGCTAAGCACGCGATCTTCACGCGGTCGGCATGGCGCAGCAGCGTGATGAGCATCTCGCCGACCAAAAGCGCGTCCTCAAACGTGTAGTGGTCTTCGAGAAGCCGCGGTGCCACCTGCCACGGACGGTTCTGCATGGTGTCGTTATCCGAGGCCGTATTGTGGAACCACACGTTCCATTCGTCAAAACTCAGGTTTATCTGCTTTTTGCCGCGCTTTTTCGCCTGCACGAAATCGCATGTCGCGATGACCGTGCGAATAAATTGGTCCATGTCGTCCGACCGCGCGAGGAAATCCTGTGTGTCGCCGCGCTCGTTGCCATAGTATTGGTGTAAGGAGACGTAATCGACGTAGTCGTACGTGTGATCGAGCGTCGTTGCCTCCCATTGGGGAAAGGTCGGCATCCGGTCGTTCGAGCTGCCGCAGCTGATCAGTTCAATGGTGGGGTCGATCTGCTTCATCGCCTTTGCCGTCTCGGCGGCCAGGCGGCCGTATTCGTCCATCGTCTTGTGGCCGAACTGCCATTCCCCGTCCATTTCATTGCCGAGGCACCAGACTTTGATGGCGTGCGGTGCTTTGTGGCCGTTTTGCGCGCGCAGGTCGCTTAAATACGTGCCGCCCGGGAAATTGCAGTATTCCAGAAGATCGCACGCGGCTTCCAAGCCCCGCGAGCCGAGGTTTACGGTCATCAGGATGTCGCTGCCGGCCTTTTTCGCCCAGTCGGCGAATTCGTCGAGGCCGACGCGGTTTTTTTCGATGCTGCGCCACGCGAGCTCCAGGCGCTTTGGGCGCTGTTCCACGGGGCCGATGCTGTCCTCCCAGCGGAAGGTGGACACAAAATTTCCGCCCGGATACCGGACAAGCGGCACCCGCAGTTCCCGCACAAGGGCGAGGACGTCCTTTCGAAAGCCCTGTTCGTCGGCACAGGGATGGCCGGGGCAGTAGATGCCGCCGTAAATCGCACGGCCCAGGTGTTCGAGGAACGACCCGAACAGCCGCGGGTCTACCGGCGCAAGGGAAACATCCCGGTCAAGGGTCATGACAGCTGTTTTTTGATGCATAGCGTTGCTCCTTTCCGCAAAAAAGAGGGAATATCCGGGCCGCTGCCCGGATGCGTTCTGGCTGTAGCGTACCGCAGCCGTGGGCGCTTGTCAAGGCAAAAATGCCGCATCCCCTTGAGAGGAAAAGCGCGCTGTGTTATAATCAGACTATGATTGGGGCTTTTCTGTGGGAAAATGCCTCCAAAGGGCTTATAAGACGGCCCGCCTTGCGCGTGCGACCGCGCAAACCATAAAGGAGCTGTAGAGAACTATGAAATTAGGAATCGTGGGCTTGCCAAACGTCGGCAAGAGCACCCTTTTTAACGCGATTACGAACGCCGGCGCACAGAGCGCCAATTACCCGTTCTGCACGATCGAGCCGAACATCGGCGTCGTCGCCGTGCCGGACAAACGCTTAGACGCCTTGGCTGAAATGTACCATCCGCGCAAATATACGCCCGCGACGATCGAGTTCGTCGATATCGCCGGCCTCGTGCGCGGCGCGAGCAAGGGCGAGGGCCTCGGCAACCAGTTCTTGGCGAATATCCGCGAGGTCGACGCGATCGTCCACGTCGTGCGCTGCTTTGAAAACGACGACATCGTCCACGTCGACGGCTCCATCGACCCCGCGCGCGACATCGACACGATCAACGTCGAATTGATCCTCGCCGACCTCGAAGTCCTCGAGCGCCGCATCGACAAGACGAAAAAGCAGTTAAAGGCCGACAAGAAGTTCCAGGAGGACCTCGATTTCTTCGAGCGCGTCAAGGAGACGCTCGAAGCGGGCAAGCCCGCGCGCAGTGTGACTTGCACGGAGGACGAAAAGGTGCTGCTCGACAGCGTCAACCTGCTGACGAATAAGCCGATCCTCTACGCCGCGAACATGAGCGAGGACGACTTCAAAAACGGCATCGACTCGAATCATTTCCTCAAAGTCGTGCAGGATATCGCCGCCGCTGAACACGCGGCCGTTCTGCCGATCTGCGCGGAGCTGGAGGCCGAGATTGCGGGCCTCGACCTCGACGAAAAGAAGCTGTTTCTGGCGGATCTGCACCTCGACGAGTCGGGCCTTGACCGCTTGATTCAGAAGTCCTACGCGCTTTTAGGGCTGATTAGCTATTTGACCGCCGGCGAGCCGGAAGTCCGCGCGTGGACGATCAAAAAGGGCACGAAGGCGCCCCAGGCGGCCGGCAAGATCCATTCGGACTTTGAGCGCGGCTTTATCCGCGCCGAGGTCGTCGCATTTGACGACCTGATGGCCTGCGGCAGCATGAACGCCGCAAAGGAGAAGGGCCTTGTCCGCAGTGAGGGCAAGGACTACGTGATGCAGGATGGTGACGTTGTGCTGTTCCGCTTCAACGTCTAAAGATTCGGGAAAATCCGTCGGGCACGGGTTTAGATTTTAAAAAAGCGAACATACTAGGATATAACTGGTATTTCAATTTCTATCCACAAAAGGAGGATTTGACAATGGAATTCAAGGGCAGCCGCACCGAGGCGAACCTCGCCACTGCGTTTGCAGGCGAGAGCCAGGCGCGCACGAAGTACACGTTCTACGCGAGCAAGGCAAAAAAAGAGGGCTACGAGCAGATTGCGGCTCTCTTTGAGGAGACTGCGAACAACGAAAAAGAGCACGCGAAACTCTGGTTTAAGCTCTTGCACGACAACGAGATTCCCGACACGATGACGAACCTTGCCGATGCCGCCGCTGGCGAAAATTATGAATGGACCGAGATGTATAAGGAATTCGCGGATGTCGCCGAGGAAGAGGGCTTTACGTCCATCGCGGCGACAATGCGCCTGATCGCACAGGTCGAAAAGAGCCATGAGGAGCGCTACCGCAAGCTGCTGCAGAATCTCAAAGAGGACGCCGTATTCAAATGCGGCGAAGAGACCGTATGGGTCTGCCGCAACTGCGGGTATATCTATATCGGCAAAGAAGCGCCGAAGGTCTGCCCCGCTTGCAAGCATCCGCAGGCGTACTTTGAGCGCCGCGCCGAGAACTACTAAAGCACTCATTTTTGCCGGGTTTCGAAAACCGGTGCCAAAAAGCACGAAAGCCGCCAAGGCTGTGCTCCCTGTTTTGGGGGCTGGCCTTGGCGGCTTTTTTGTTTTTCTGGGCGGCTAGGGGGTCGATGAGAAACTTTAAACGCAGAAAAGGACAGGAAAAGCCACTTTGCAGGGACGGCGCCGTCGAAGGCGCAAAGCTGTTTTTCTGCAATGTTTTTTGCAGCGAAATTTTACTTTCTTTTGCGGTGCGGCGGGAATAGGACAAAAAAGCATGTCGAAATTTTGTCCTGGCGGGCAGCGCTTTCTCTATAACATTCAGAAATGTCAAGAATTCAGGAGAAAAGTTGTCAAAATAGTTTGGGAAGAAAATTTCCCGATTCTTTATAATAAAGCCAGTTGATCGACTAAACGAATCCAAAAGAAAATGGAGGGAAAGAAATGGAGAGCAGCTTACAAATAAAGCGTGCCTCAAAAGCAGCCGTAATTTGTTATGGCTTGGGCGATCTGGCTTCCCAGTTCATCTGGACGTACGTGGGAACCTATCTGACAGTTTTCTATTCGGATGTGGTGGGCCTTGCACCGGGCATTGTCACCACGATCATGCTGGTGGCAAGAATCTGGGACGGCATCAACGATCCGATGATGGGCGCCATCGCGGAGCGGACCCGGTCAAAGTTTGGCAGGTTTCGGCCGTGGATTGCTTTCGGGTGTCCGTTTTTGGCGATCTTCGGGGTGCTTACCTTTGTCAATATGGGCAACGGCACCGGCGGCATTTTGTTTTCGGCTATCGTGTACATCGTCGCCGGGATGCTCTATACGCTCGTCAACATCCCCTATGCATCGCTGGCTTCTGTCATGACCGAGGACGCGGAGCAAAGGAACCTGATCGGCACCTCCCGGTCCATCGGCATGAATGTCGGCATGATTATTGTGAATGCGTGTTCGGCAAATCTGGCGCTGTATTTTTCCGGCCCGGGGGCGGAAGTGGCGACAGGCCATGGCTATATGATGGTTGCGATCGTCTACAGCGTCCTTGCGGTCCCGCTTTTCCTCGCAGTGTTTTTCACTTCCAAGGAATACGTCCAGCCGGTGCACGACATGAAAAGCGTCCCGATCAAGGACACGATCAAAAATGTTGTCGGCAATAAATACCTGATGCTAATCTTCCTGGCAATGCTGCTGCAGATGTGCGCCTTTATGGGCAGAATCGCGATCACGACGTATTACGCCATCTATTGCTTGGGTGCGTTCTCGCTGATCTCGCTGATCATGACCATCCCGTCCATCGGCGGCGTCATCGGGTCCTTCTTTATCACGCCGATTGCCAAAAAGATCGGGAAACGAAATGCGCTGATGATGTCGTTTATCGGGCAGGGGATTGGACTGCTCATCGTCTATCTTTCGGATTTCAGCAACATGACGCAGGTGCTGATCGGGCACGCCGTCTATGGAATCTTTAACTGCGGATTCCCGCTGAGTCTCTCAATGGTGGCAGACTCTGTGGATTATCAGGAATTGAAGAGCGGCGTCCGCACCGACGGCACGGCGTACGCAACGTACGGCCTGGCGACGAAGATCGGCAATGCAGTGGGTTCTTCGTTGGGCTTTCTGCTAATTACGGCGTTCGGCTACGTCGCGAACGCAGAGCAGAGTGTGAGCACACAGAACGGGATCAATCTGACTGTAAATTTGCTTCCGGCAATCCTGTTTTTCCTCGCGGCGGTCGTCCTCTTGCTGTGGAAGAAAAAGGACGCCGAGTTTGACGCGATCCGTGAGAAGCTCAACCAGCAGAAAGCGGCAGCCTCTTCGGAAGCAGAGCATGCGTGAATAGAAAACGCCGTGCAAAAGGACCATCCAACTCTCTAACGAAAGGAACAATAAACCATGAAAAACGGAAAATTACAAGTAGCGGTCATCGGCTGCGGCGGCATCGCCAATCAAAAACACTTCCCGGCGCTGACTTCGCAGAAAGACAAGTGCGACATCGTCGCGTTCTGCGACCTCATTGAAGAGCGCGCGGTCACAGCGGCCGAGAAGTACGGCACGCCGGACGCGAAGGTCTACACGGACTATCACAAGCTGCTCGAAGACCCGGAGATCGACGTCGTCCATGTGTGCACGCCGAACGTCGCGCACTGCCCGATCACGGTGGCCGCGTTTGAGGCCGGCAAGCACGTTTTGTGCGAGAAGCCGATGGCCGCGACGACCGAGGATGCACAGAAGATGATGGACGCATGGAAGAAGTCCGGCAAGAAGTTCACGATCGGTTACCAGAACCGTTTCCGGAAAGATACGCAGATGCTCCACGCGGCCTGTGAGGCAGGGGATTTAGGCGAGATTTACTTTGCAAAAGCCCATGCGATCCGCCGCCGCGCCGTCCCGACGTGGGGCGTGTTTCCGGACAAGTCGAAGCAGGGCGGCGGTCCGTTGATCGACATCGGCACGCATGCGCTGGATATCACCTTGTGGATGATGAATAACTACGATGTGGAGAGCGTGACGGGCTCTGTCTTCGAGAAACTGGGCCATAGGAAGGAGGCAACGTACGGCAACATGTTCGGCCCCTGGGATCCGGACAAGTTCGAAGTGGAGGATTCCGCGTTCGGCTTTATCAAGATGAAAAACGGAGCCACCATTTTCCTCGAGTCCGCCTGGGCTATCAATATGAAAGATTCCCGCGAGGCGGCCACGACGCTGTGCGGCACGAAGGCCGGTGCGGAAATCGTCGGCGGCATGAGCAAGGACGGCGGCTATGACCTGATCTTTAACAAGACCGAACATGGCGTGCTGACGGAAGAGCACCTGTCTGCAGACGGGACCATCGCGTTCTTTGAGGGCGGTTCGGATAAGGAAGAAGTGATCGAGTGCAGGCAGTGGCTGGAGTCGATTTTAAACGACACCGAGCCGCTCGTGAAGCCGGAGCAGGCGTTTATGGTCACGAAGATTCTGGACAATATTTATAAGTCGGCCAGAGAAGGGCATGAGATTCGATTTTAAAGGGAGATTCCGATGAAATTAGGATTTGTCAGTGCAATTTTAGAGACAGATACGTATGAGCAGATGATCGACACCGCGGCAAAGCTTGGCTTCCGGTGCGTGGAAGTCGCGTGCTGGCCGCAGGGCAAGGCCGAGCGCCGCTACGCCGGTGTGTCGCACATCGACGCGGAGCGCGTGCTCGCGGACGATGCGTACGCGGTGCACATCAAAGACTACGCCGCCGAAAAGGGCCTCGAGATCTCGTCGCTCGCATATTATCCGAACACGCTGGACCCGGATCTCGAGAAGCGCAATGCCGCTGTCGAGCACCTGAAAGCGCTGATTCTGGCGAGCAAGAAGCTCGGTGTGAACATGGTCACGACGTTTATCGGCCGCGACCAGTACAAGACCGTCGAGGAAAATCTCGAGATCGTCAAGGAAGTCTGGCCGCCGATTTTAAAGCTCGCCGAGGAAAACGGCGTGAAAGTCGGCATCGAGAACTGCCCGATGCTGTTTGGCCCCGACCAGTGGCCGGGCGGACAGAACCTGATGACGACGCCGGCGCTGTGGAAAGAGATTTTTGAATTGCTCAACAGCCCCGCTTTGGGCATCAACTACGACCCTTCGCACTTTATCTGGCAGAAGATCGACTACATCGCGCCGATCTACGAATTTTCCGATAAAATCTTCCACGTCCACTGCAAGGATATCCACCTCTACCCCGAGCGCTTGGCGCGCGTCGGCACGATGGCGTACCCGCTCGATTTCATGGCCCCGAAGCTGCCGGGCCACGGCGACGTGGATTGGGGCAAGTATATCAGCGCTCTGACGGACGTCGGCTACGACGGCTACATCTGCATCGAAGTCGAGGACCGCGCCTATGAAGGCAGCCACGAGAAGGTCCTCGAGAGCCTGGAACTCAGCAAGCGCTATCTCGAGCAGTTTGTGATTTGAGCGGCGGAAAGGGGAAAAAGACATGGAAGACATCCGCATAGGGATCATCGGCCATGGGTTCATGGGCCATGAGCACGAAAAGATGCTCACGCATATGGACGGGATTCGTCTGGTCGGTTTTTCGGACCGGGATCCGGAACAGCTGCAGGACGTGCAGCCGGGGCTCAAGCGATATGCATCGAATGAAGCGCTTCTGAAGGATCCACAAGTGCAGGTCGTCCTGATTGCCGCGAACAATAACCAGCATCACGACCTTGTCATCCAGGCCGCAGAGGCGGGAAAGGACATCATCTGTGAAAAGCCCGTGGCCCTGAGCGTGGAAGAGCTGGACGACATGGTGAAAGCCGTCAACGCGTGCGGGGTCCGGTTTACCGTGCACCATCAGCGGCGGTTTGACCCGGATTTCCGCACGATGAAGGCGGTCCTCGACAGCGGAACGCTTGGCGACGTCTATACGATCAAAAGCAGCCTGTATGGGTTTAACGGGAATATGCACGACTGGCATGTGTATGTTTCCGAGGGCGGCGGCATGCTCTTTGACTGGGGTGTGCATCTTCTCGACCAGATCCTCTGGATGATGCCGGGGGCGAAGGTGAAGAGTGTGTTTGCGGATCTGCGGAATGTGATCAATTTTGAGGTGGACGATTACTTTAAGATCCTCCTGAAATTTGACAACGGCATCCTGGCGGAGGTGGAGCTTGGCACCTATTTCCTGACCGATAAGATGCAGGACAAATGGTTTGAACGCCATTGGATCCTGGGCGGCAATCGGGGAACGGCGTATGAAGACGGGTTCGCGCCACAGGGCAAGATTGTACGGACTTCGCATCTTCTGACGAATGTTCCTGGACAGCGCACGATGACGGCGGCCGGCCCGACGCGGTCGTTCGGCCCGCCTGCGGAGGGCACGATTCTCACCGAGCCGCTGCCGAACGTCCATACCTGCCATGAAGACTATTTTGAAAACTACAAAAAGGCGTATTTCGGAAAAGAAGAGTTCCTCGTGAAGATCCCCGAGACGAGACGGGTGCTCGCGCTGATGGAAGCGGTTCGGGAATCCGCGAGAAAAGGGTCTTCTGTCCATTTTGAATAGAGAACCATAAAAATAGGAGGAAAAAGCAGATGGGGAAAATCAAGACTTGCGTGAGCCTTTACAGCCTTCAGAATGAATACCTGACCAAACGGATGAACCTGGAAGATATCTTCCGGTTCCTGCATCAGAATCACGTGGACGGCGTGGAGTTCTTGCCGGATCAGATGATGCACGGCGCGCCGCATCCGACAGAAGAAACATTGCACGAATGGGACAGACTTTGCCGCGACTACGCGATTAAGCCGGTCATCGCCGATATCTTTTTGAACACGAATCTGTATCAAAACAGAGAACTGACCAAAAAGGAGTGCGTGGACCTTCTGATCGAAGAGATCAAGCTGGCGCACAGACTCGGTATGAAAATGGTCCGCCTCGTGTCGATGACGCCCGCCTTTGTCCTGGAACCGCTCTTGCCCTACTGTGAGAAGTACGATGTGAAGATGGGGCTGGAAATCCATGCGGGCCTGAGCTTTGACAAGCAGAAGACGAAGGATTACATCGCGGAGATGAAGCGGCTGCAGTCGCCGTATGTGGGCATCGTGGTCGATACCGGGATTTTCTGCAGGCGTGTCCCGCGGGTCATGGAAACGTACTGCAAGGCGCTGGGGACAAGCCAGGCGCCGATCGATTTTGTCAACGAACTGTTTGCACAGGGAAAGGACGGCCGGGATCTCTATGGGCCGGACGGCGACTTTGTCCCGGCATTAAAGGCGCTTTTAAAGTCGGACGCGGACACGATGTTTGCACATTTCGCGGATGGATATGAGCAGGAACCGTACAGCGTTCTGGACGATCTGATGCCGTATCTTTTCCATGTACATTTCAAGCTGTTCGAGATGACCGAAAACGGGGAATATTCCATCCATTACAAAGAGATTTTGCAGTATCTGCACGACCACGATTACGACGGCTATGTCTCCACCGAATATGAGGGGAACCGTTGGACCCTTCCCGGAAAGCCGACGACGGAAAAAGAACAGGTCATCGCGCATCAGAAGTACATCCACGAGTGCCTTAAAGAAATCCAGGGACAGGAGGAATGAAAGATGTTTGACAACAATGTGTTTCTGGAAGGAAGCTGTAAAAATACAGTGGAAAACGGGAAGACGGTTGGATATGAAATGCAGACGTATATCACGTACTACCGGGGGATTCCGCTTTCCATGGTCAACGATATCCGGGTGAAGACCGACGGCAAAGAAGTGGACCGCAAGGATATCCGCTGCAGCGTGGACAACGGGGAATACTGGTTCACGCTCGACGAAATGACAACCGTGGTCGGCCACAAATGGGAGTACGGAGAACCGATGACCGTGCGCGTGAAACAGGAGGGCGGCCTGGAAAAAGGCACGCACCAGGTGCAGCTGACGGTGATCGTCCGCACCGCGTACATCCCGGTTCCGCTGGAAGGCGTCAAGGAGCGGACGGTGGTCATCGAATAAGGCAAAAAGGGATTTCTGGAATCCTGCGGGAACAAAAAGGCCCTATCGGTCCGGGAATGGCTCGTTTATGCGGGCTGTTCCCGGACCGATTTTTATCGTCACGGAAACAAAGTATGCTATAATACAGATAGGCAAGAACCATTTTGAGGAAAAGAAAGGTGGATGGAGACGGATGGAACAGGCATCTGCGCAGAGGGAGCTCATGGAATTTGACTTTGAGGACGCGAAGTATGTGCAGGCACACAGGCATTCGGAGATAGAGCTTCTGTATGTCCTCGACGGCGCCGTCCTCCTTTCCGTGGCTGACGAGGCATACCGCCTGCAGAAGGACGACGTTGTGGTGATCAATTCCGGGGAAAAGCATGCGTACCGGGCGCAGGAACCTGTGCTCATCGGGGTCGTCCATATGCATTTTACACAGGTCAACGCGTATCTGGATCTGCACAACTACCGCTTTCAGTGCAATTCCGCGGTGGATAAGAATGAGGCGTATCAGGAGATCCGAAAGATTTTAGACAGGATCTTTCACCTGTACTACGAGAAAGAGCAGGAAAAGGCGTATTTGAACAGCTTGTATTTTTATTTGCTGCATCGGCTCATCGGAAGCTTTACGGTCCATAACAAGAAAACCGTTCCCAGCGGCCAGACGGCAGAGGAGCGGGCGCAGGAAATCCTGCTGTATATTCAGGACAATTTCCGATTTCCAGTCAGCCTCGGGGAGATGGCAGAGCATTTTCATCTTTCTGAAGCGTACCTTTCCAAATATATCAAGAAGGCGCTGGGTATGAATCTCAGGGACGCGCTAAATCAGGTGCGCCTCGCCAACGCGGTGGAGGAAATGCGCCTGCATAGAAAGCCGCTGACCCGGATCGCGCTGGACAACGGCTTTGCCAGCGCGGCGGCGTTTACCCAGGCGTTTAAAAATGAATACGGCGAACCCCCTTCTGCCTGGAAGACTGCTCATATGAAGGAAATCGCGCAGGAAGAGAAAAAGCGAAAAAAGAGATTACAGAAGAAAGGGGCGCGCATCCAGGAATATCTGGAACGCCATAGGGATCAAAAGGCAGCGGCCCCCGCACCGGCGGGCCATGTGCTGGAGGTGGACGCGGAAAAGGGGAAGCCCTATCAGAAGAATTGGAACAGGCTGATTAACATCGGTCCCATGGAAGCGCTGCTGCGCTCGGATATCCAGGAACATCTGCTGCTTTTAAAAAAGGAGCTGGGCTTTTCGTACGTCCGCTTCTGGAATCTCTTTTCTGATGAAATGCTGGTGGAGGTGCAGGGGCCGGGCGGAATCCAGAATTTTTCCCGCCTGGATAAGGTGTTTGATTTTCTGATCGAAAACCGTATGCATCCTTTTATCGAGCTCGGGTTTAAGCCGGTGCTTTTGATGAAGTCGCTGGACCGCACCATTGTGTCGCAGGAAAGAGAGATTTCGTTTTCCTCGAAAGAGCAGTTCGGAGAAATGCTGTACCGTGTCCTTGCCCATTGCGTCAACCGGTATGGCATCAATGAGGTGAACCGGTGGTATTTTGAGCAGTGGGGGGACCCGCGGATCACAGAGGGAGAGGATTTCGGAGAATACTTTGGCGTGTTTGAGACGGCGTACCATACCATCAAATCGATTTCCTCCCAGATCTCGGTCGGAGGCGCCGGATTTGGGCGGCTGTATACGACGATGGAATTCAAAGAAATCCTGTCTTTGTGGAAACAGAGAGTGTCACACCCGGATTTTATCTCTCTGTACAGTTATCCCTATATGGCCAGGTCCAAAGGCAAGTCGCTGAATGAGGACCGGATTCAGGATCCGAATTTTGTCCGCAACCAGATCCTGATGATGAAAGAGGTACAGCAGGAGGTGGCCATGACGGTGCCGCAGCTTCTGGTCACGGAGTGGAGCTCCAGCGTTTCAAACTGGAACCGGTTAAATGACAGCCTGCACAAGGGCAGCTTCTTGTTGAAGACAATCCTTGACAATCTGGAAGACGCGGAGATGCTGGGGTATTGGATGGCGACGGATCTGCTGGCGGAATATTATGACACGGGCACCCTTCTGCATGGGGGCAACGGCCTTTTGTCCGTTGACGGCATCAAAAAACCCGCCTTTTACGCATTCCAGTTTGCGCAAAAGGCGGGAGAGCTTCTGTTGGGCCGGGGGGAACATTCCCTCATCACGACCAACAACAGAAACAGCTTTGTAATTGTGTGTCACCACTATAGAAAGCCGAATTACAAGTACTTTTTAAAGAAGGAAGATGAAATCGAAGCCGAAAAGCAGTTCCTTCTATTCGATGAAGCGGAACCGCTCCCGCTGCGTTTTCGGATCCGAAATGTGAAGAACGGGAAATACCTTGTGAAAATCCGGTCTTTGGATTCCGAACACGGCAGTGTGCAGGATGCGTGGGCGCGGATGGGATACAGCGAGCATTTAAACCGGCAGGATATCGAATATCTCCGAGATATCAGCACGCCCCAGATTTTCATCCAGGAACTGGAGGTGAAAAATCATCTGCTCGAGATCAAGGCCGTCTTAAAACCGCATGAGATTCGGGCAATCCATATCTTGTTTCAGATTGAGTAAAGGGTTATTCCAACACCATTTTCGCGCAGCCGTAAATGCCTGCGTCGTTGCCGAGCTCCGCAAGGCGGAAGGAGGCTTCCCTGGCCGCGTGGAATGCATACTTCCGATAGGCGGCTTGGATGCCGGAAAGCAGAATGTCACCCGCCTGTGAGACACCGCCGCCGATGACGAAGACCTGCGGGTCGACGACGCAGCTGATGTTGG
>ERZ1090863.533-NODE-533-length-20305-cov-24.279704_pt1 | contig 20305 bp, 17 predicted proteins | sample MGYA00478480_ERZ1090863 | MGnify/ENA primary metagenome ERZ1090863 (study PRJEB33644, sample SAMEA5815746) | chicken gut metagenome | biome: Chicken; feature: Gastrointestinal Tract; material: Caecum | place: Ireland | collected 2019-01-01 | study: A study of the...
ACCGGTTTGTGGAAGCCTGCCAGATGCTGGACTATGTGGAGTATCTGGCAGATTTGCTCATTGCCGCCGAGCTGGAACAGCGGGTAAAAATCGTAGAAATACTGAACAAAGATGGCCTGATCGCCGGTTTGGAGGAACGATTGGAGAGATTGAAAAAGGAGGAAGTTACCCATGAAGAAAAACAAGCAGCCTGACGGGATGCCCGTCTGGTTCGATGGAAAAAACATCAACGAAGCCCTGTTTTGTGATGAGTTCTTGCAGACGCACAAGATCATCTTCACAAACGGGGCTTTTTTCACACCCGAAGGCCGCGTGACCGATGAACTGCCCCTGCGAGGAGAAATTTTTGAGGAGCTGAAATGCTGTGCGGTCAGCAATATTCCCCGCAAAATCAGCAACATTGTGGAGCTGATGAAGCTGGCGGCGCTGGTGGAGGATTTTCCACCGGAGCCGGACCGGATTCATCTTTCCAACGGGACGCTTTTTCTGGATGGGAGGTTTGTGGAGGGAAAACCTGAAATCGTCCGCAACCGCTTCCCTATGGCCTATAACCCCAACGCCCCGAAACCTGTCCTCTGGCTGCAATTTCTGGATGACCTTCTCTACCCGGAGGACATTCCCACCTTGCAGGAATACATCGGCTACTGTCTGATTCCCAGCAATAAGGGCCAGCGAATGATGGTCATCAAGGGCAATGGCGGCGAAGGGAAGTCTCAGATCGGCGCTGTGCTGGGAGTTTTGTTCGGCTCCAACATGAAGGATGGCAGCATCGGGAAAATATCTGAGAACCGATTTGCTCGTGCCGATTTGGAGCATATCCTCCTGTGCGTGGATGACGATATGCGGATGGAGGCCCTGCGCCAGACCAACTATGTAAAATCCATCGTCACCGCCCAGGGCAAGATGGATTTGGAGCGCAAGGGCAAGCAGAGCTATCAGGGATGGATGTGCGCCCGTCTGCTGGCCTTCTCCAATGGAGATTTGCAGGCGCTGTTTGACCGGAGCGACGGATTTTACCGCCGCCAGTTGGTGCTGACTACAAAAGAAAAACCGGCTGGCCGTGTGGACGATCCCGACCTGGCCGAGAAGATGAAAGCCGAGGTGGAGGGCATCCTGCTGTGGGCTTTTGAGGGATTGCAGCGGCTGGCCGCCAACAACTTCAAGTTTACCGAGAGCCAGCGCACAAAAGACAATCGGGAGGCCGTCAAACGAGATAACAACAATATCTTTGATTTTCTGGAATCCGAGGGATATATCCGGCTGAAAGCGGACAGTACCATCAGTTCTAAGGAACTGTATGAGATTTACCAGATGTGGTGTGAGGAAAACAATTTAACTGCGCTGAAGCGGCGTAGCTTTAGTGATGCTGTGATTGCCAATCAGGGCAAGTACAACCTGGAATACTGCAACAGGATCACCAATGCCGCCGGACGGCGGGTGTGGGGCTTTTTCGGAATTGAAGCGATTGCCAGACCCCATATAAACGGGTTTTTCCATGTTTCAAAAGATACGTACGTACCAGATGGCTGGAGGGAATAAGTTTCTCCAGCTTCTGTATGTATGTACGCAGTATTTTACCCCAAACACCACTATATAGAAAATCTGCTCATCGGTAGGGCCCATTATTAAGGATAAAAAATCAAGGCAAATGAGAATCGAAAAGTATTTGACGGTTGGAAGAAATCATTTTGCGAAACCGTGCTTCTCGAACCAGCGAACCGGGTGCATGGAATCATGGGAAAATGCACGGTTTCGAGCCAAGTCGCACGGAATGGGAAAGTCGGAAGGTGCGGGTGATGGACAGGACATCACGCCGGCAATTCTGAACGGATTTGGTGACAAGGGAATTTTTCACGACACAGCGAAGCGGTTATGCCAGAGGGCGTACCGGCTTCGCTTTTTTATCAGGTAAATTTAGGAGGATTTTTGATGATGACGGTACGCAACGAAATTAAGGCACAGATCGTCCGGGCGGGATACACCATGCAGGAGGTAGTTGACCGGCTCCATGAGGAATACGGCTGGTCGGACAGCGTTTCCAACCTGTCGGCCAAGCTCCAGCGGGAATCTATTCGCTACAAGGAGGTCGTGGAGCTGGCCGACGTGCTGGGCTACGATCTGATCTGGCAGAAACGGAGGGACAGAGCATGAGCAAGCCGCAGTATGCCATTCTCCGCTTTGCCAAGTACAAAGGGCCGGAGATCGGGAATATTGAAGCCCACAACGAGCGCACCAAAGAGAAATACGCCAGCAATCCCGATGTGGACATCAGCAGGAGCAAGTATAATTTCCATCTGATCGAGTCGCAGCGAAAATATCGTGCGGAGGCAGAGCGGCAGATCAAAGAAGCCGGTTGCCGTACACGGTCAGACAGTGTTCGAGTCGTGGAAGCCCTGGTAACTGCCACACCGGAGTTCTTTCAGGGAAACAAGAAATCTGAGATCAGAACCTATTTTCAAGAGGCGCTGACCTTTCTCCAGCAAAATCAAGACCCTAAAACAATCATATCCGCCGTGGTGCATATGGACGAGAAAACGCCCCATATGCACCTTTCTTTTGTCCCGCTGACTGCGGATGGCAGGCTCAGCGCCAAGGAGATCGTGGGAAACAAGAAAAAGCTGACCCAGTGGCAGGACAAGTTCTGGAAACACATGGTGCGGAAATATCCCGACCTCGAGCGTGGGGAAAGTGCCAGCCAGACCGGACGTGACCACATCCCGCCTAGAGTGTTCAAAGAGATGACCCGACTGACCAAGCAAAAAGCCAAGCTGGAGGAACTGCTGGCCGGTATTGGAGCCTTTAACGCAAAAAGCAGAGCTGCCGAGATTGCAGCTCTACTGGATCAGTATATCCCGGCTGTGGAGCAGATGCACAGCACCATGAAGAAGTATCAGGTCGCATTTACGGAAACCACCGTGGAGAACAAAAAGCTGAAACAGGAGAACGCTCAGCTAGAGCAATCCCTAGAGAAAGCAACCCAAGAGAGCACTTTGAAGCAGCTGGCCGATGCCAAGCTGCGGCGGGACTATGCTGACGCTGTTGCTGTACTGGATCGAATTCCCAAAGAAGTTTTTGATGTGTATGCCCGTGATAGCCACGGGAGAAAGGAGCGGCCTATTGAGCAAAATCTATGATGATCCGAAATATAATGCGGCTTTTGACCGCTGCATTGATGTAATGACAAAGTTGATGCTGAAATATGGAAAACAGGTTTTGGAGCAGCACCAGACGGCTGCTCCTGTTTCTTTGCAAAAACAGCCAGATACGAAGCAAAGCAGTTCTTTTGCTGACGCTGCTTAAAAGTTTACAATTTACACGTTGCGTAATTGTTGGGCCGATGCTATAATAATTACGCAACGTGTGTTTTTTATTTATGGAGATGATGCGATGGACTGCAAAACCAAAATAAAAGAACTGCGGGAAATGACAGGTATGAACCGTAAGGACTTTTGCAAATTTTTTAATATCCCCTATCGAACAGTAACAGAATGGGAATTGGATAACCGCCATGCGCCAGAATATGTCCTGCGTCTTTTGGAGTATTACATCCGCAATGAAGGATTGATAAAATCACCGGCTGAACAGAAACACGCCGGAGAAAGGAGTTCCAGCCATGAAAAGACGGACTAAGTGCTATATTTACACAAGAGTTTCCACCTCCATGCAGGTGGATGGATACAGTCTGGACGCCCAGAAGGATAAGCTGCGGAAGTACGCCGAGTATGAAGATATGACCATTGTCGGAGAGTATTCTGACGAGGGCTTCTCCGGCAAGAACATCCAGGGACGGCTGGAGTTCCAGAGGATGCTGAGTGACATCCAACAGGGCAAGGACGATATCTCGTTTGTACTGGTGTTCAAACTGTCTCGCTTTGGTAGAAATGCGGCGGATGTTCTCAACTCCTTACAGCTGATGCAGGACTTTGGTGTCAACTTGATTTGTGTGGAGGATGGCATTGATTCCTCGAAGGATTCCGGCAAGCTGATGATCTCCGTCCTTTCTGCTGTGGCGGAAATTGAACGTGAAAACATTCGGACGCAGACAATGGCAGGTCGTGAGCAGAAAGCCCGTGAGGGAAAATGGAACGGCGGATTTGCCCCGTATGGCTACAAATTAGTGGATGGTAAATTGGAAATTGCCGAAGATGAAGTGGAAGTGGTACGGCTTATTTACGACAGATATATCCATAGCAACGATGGGATCAACGGTGTTGCGAAGTATTTGAATGACCACGGATACAAAAAGAAAATCCGTCAGAATGGTACGATCCCCGGCTTTTCTTCCAATTTTGTGAAAGATATTCTGGACAATCCTGTTTACATGGGGAAGATCGCCTACGGCAGACGCAGAACGGAAAAGAAACTGGGAACAAGAAACGAGATGCACGTGGTCGAGCAAGACGAGTTCCCGATCTACGATGGCCAGCATGAGGCAATTATTTCGGAAGAAGATTGGAACCTGGCACAGGATAAACGGAAGGCCAACGCCTTTAGGAGAGAAAAAGTAATTGACCCGGAACACGCACATATCCTGTCCGGTATTTTGAAATGTCCCTGCTGTGGCAAAAGCCTTTATGGAAATATAGCCAAGGCACACAGTAAGGATAAGAAAACCCGCTATTACTATTACTGCAAAAATACGTTGGGCGCAACCGGACACAAATGCACATTCCGTGTGAACATTGAACAGACTGAGATGAACCGCATGGTTGCGGCAATCATTTCGGCTATGGTCAATGACCCGCAATTCTCCAAAGCAATCAAGGCGAAAATAGGGACATCTGTTGATACCGAGGATTTGGAAAAGCAGCTCGTCGCACTCCAGGCACAGCTTCGTCAGACCTTGGGCATTAAAGCAAGGCTGGAGCGTCAGATGGACACGCTGGATATTAACGATCCCTATTTCGACAGAAAAATTTTGGATTTGCAGCGGCGATATGATGAACAGTATGGTAGAATAGAAGAAATCGAGATACAGATAGATGAAGTAAAGAGCCAGATTCAGAGTATCCGGCAGGAAAAAATCTCTGGCGACAATATTTACCAACTTCTGCTGGCCTTCGATGAAGTATACGGTGCTGCCACGGAAATCGAGCAAAAAGAGTTTATGAGAGCGTTCATTGAACGAATTGACCTGTATCCAGAAAAACAGAAGGATGGAAACTGGATCAGGAACATGGTGTTCAATTTTCCGGTTCCTGTGAATGGGCAGGAAGTAACAGAACTGCCCTTGGAATCCGGGACAATGCTCGAGGCAGTGATCTTGTTGTCCAAACTTCATTCCAAGCATCATATTGAGGTCGAACTCAATATGGATGAGCTGGATTTGACTGCTGCGGAGAGCAAAGCCACCTATCAGGAGATCAAGGACTACGTCAAGGAGCAGACCGGCCTGAACGTCACTCCCCTCTACATCGCCCAGGTCAAGCAGAAATGCGGGATCATCGAGCGGGAGTGCTACAACAAACCCAAGTCAGAGAGCTACAAGCAACCCCAGTGCCCGCCCGAAAAGGAAAAGGCTATTCGGGAGGCGCTGAAGCATTTTCAGATGATTTAATACCTCAAAGCAAAACACGGATGAATTGTAAGTTAGCAATCATCTGTGTTTTTGTATTACTGCATTTTCATATATTAAGCAGCATCGTTAAACTGCCTGTTTTGACATCAAAGGTTTGACTATGAGTAGGTTAATAAAAGGTAAAAACGATTTAGCAACTATAAACCCTCGGCTTGCAAAAGAATGGCATCCCACAAAAAATCATGATTTATCGCCGTTCGATGTAACTTCCGGGAGAGGGAAAAAGGTGTGGTGGCTGTGCCCACTGGGACACGAGTATCAGGCCACTATTCGTGACAGACATAGCGATAATACTCAATGTCCCATCTGCAATGCTAAAAGTCAGACCTCGTTTCCTGAACAGGCCATTCTCTTCTATGTAAAGAAGCTATATCCAGATGCAATCAGCAGATATAAAGAAATATTTGAACATTCCATGGAATTGGATATATATATCCCCTCCATTCGTCTAGGAATCGAATTTGACGGCGCAAAATGGCATAACTCGGTTACACAGTTCAATCGTGAAAGAAAGAAATATGCCCTTTGTCGAGCGCATAATATAAGGCTTATCCGAGTGAAGGAAAATACAGAATCACGTTGGTGGGGAGTTGCGGATTTAATTTATTACATTCCAAAAGTGCGCACATACACAAAATTGGAAGAAACGATCAATGCCATACTGGATTCGATTGATCGCACTTCAAATATGTGGACAAGAACTAATCCCCTATGTTTTCACAGTTCTGTGAGAGCTAATTTAAAAAAAGACAGAGCCGATATCCTAAATTATTTAAGTGACATCAAGAACTCCTTGGCGGAAATTCGTCCCGATGTCGTTGGGTGCTGGGACTATCATAAAAACGGAAATTTATCTCCCCGTATGTTTACGGTCAGCTCAAATCAAATTGTGTGGTGGAAATGTCCAAACTGTGGTCATGAGTGGCAATGCAGTATCAACAGTATGACACGGCCTGGAAGATATGGTTGTGCAGAATGTTCCAAGAGCAGACGAGGAGTTTCATTTACCAAACAAGTTGTAAAACGTGTAGGTTCTCTTGCTGAAACAATGCCTAATTTAGCAAAAGAATGGCATCCCATAAAAAATGGGACACTATCTCCTAGCGACATCTCGTCAGGGCATTTTAAGACTGTTTGGTGGCTGTGTCCGCAGTGCGGTTATGAATGGAAAGCTAGCCCTAGTAACCGAAAGAAAGGCTCCGGTTGCCCATGCTGCAGTGGACGTGTTCCCAAAAGTGGCGTAAATGACTTAGCTACTTTGCATCCGGAATTGTTGAAAGAATGGGATTATCAAAAAAACACAAACTTAGATCCAAGCCAGCTGCTTCCCGGTAGTGGAAAAAAAGCATGGTGGAAATGTTCCCGATGTGGACATGAATGGGAAACTGTTATTGCCAACCGTACAAAAGGACACGGTTGTCCCAAGTGCTCCAAACGAAGAAACAAACCTTAATAAAAGCCTCACACTTATCAGAACAATCTGGCAAGTGTGAGGCTTTTATTAAGGTCATATAATGGAACAGTTAACAAAGTCTTCTCTTTTTTTCACGCCAATGTTATAATAAAAACAATTAAAAAGACATTCATCGCGCTAGCATTTGCCATCTTAAAAACAAGAATTCAGAAAACCGATGTCCATAATTGATGTTCTGTAAACTGGGGGATATGATCTATGTCAGATTCAAAAGCCTTTATTATTGATACAAATTTTATTATTCAAAATCAAAATTTAGACCAGGCACTTGATAAACTAAAAGACCAATTTTCCATTTACATCACACAGGTTTCTATTGATGAACGGATTGCACAGCAATGCCGTGAACTGAAAGCCCAGTTTGATGAAGCCGAAAAATGTAAGATGAGATTTTGTCACTTTGCCAACGTTACTTTCAAAAAATCGTATGAGGAAGTAAGTGAATCCTATCAAAAAGGGATTCAAAAAAAATATGAAAGCTACTTTGGTAATCATATTATCCCTTTTAAAAAGGACGGTAAGATGTTCTCCAGCATCATAGAGCGATGCAATAAAAGACTTCCTCCTTTTATAGCAGACAAGGGTGCCAGCGACAAAGGTTTTAAAGATTGCTTGTTATGGCTTTCTGTATTAGACTTCTTTAAGGACAACGGCGAAAATAAGGTTGTATTTATCACCGATGATAAAAATGCTTTTAGAAATAATGTCGAATTTCTTCAAAGTGAGTTCTATGAAGCAACTAAAAAAACAATTGAAATACACCCTAATACATATTATAAAGAGTTACTGAAACAACCTGAAAAGCCTGAAGTTGTTCCCAGTGAAGTGCCCGAACAGCTCCCTAATCTAGATGATTTTAGAGAAGAGGTCGAAAAATCCATTGAATGCCTACGAGGAGTAGACTGGGAAAACTACTTTGGCAATCCCCAATGGTCGCAAACGTTTACTACTTCTGTGCCCTTCGATAAGGAATATATTAAAAAAATCTTTGAAGGATTGAATGCAGTTATTTTGGAACACATTCTGGAAAAAAATGTTCCAGCTTCAAAAGTTCTAGATTTTGATGGTAGAATTACAGATTTAGATACAGAAATTCCAATGTCAAGCCTTGAACAAGCTTTGAGAATTTACCAAACAGTTCTTTATCACTATCCACAGTTCCGTGACCAGTTCTTTGAAGCTGCTGCCAAAATACTAAACCACAATTATAAAGCATTACCCACTTATACTCTTATTGAAGACGACGACGATGACTTACCCTTTTAAAAGGTGGTAGAAAATGTTTGCAGTAAGCACTTATGAAGAAGTTATTGATCATGAGCGGTTTGTTGAAAATCAGGAAATTGTGGTTCTTTTATTTGTGAAGCCAACGAATCAGGACGCTATGGATATTGTTCAAGAATTCGAATATATCCACTATAATTCATCAAAATACTGTTCAATTTATGCCGTTGGCTATAGCAATGATTTTCAAAAGCAATCAGATCCTCATTATAAAAAAGTTTGTAAAATATTAAATGTCGATTGGTATTTCAGCAGTAAAGCATTTGTAGAATTTAAGAACCATCTAGAGGGTCGAATTAAATGGAGATATTCTGGGGAAATCGAAATTCTTATTTTGCAAAACAATACTGAAAAAAGCGATCCCTTGAATTTTGTAAACTATGTTTCCATTGATGTAAATAAAGGTTTGAAAGAGGGTTATTTAGATTCTTTTCAAAGATTTATGGAATCACTTATTCGAAGTGCAAAAAGCTCAGTTACAGCAAAAGAAGCAATGTCGGAAATTAGAAAAAGCAGACTGCGTATTAAAGATATTATTATAGAAGCAATCGGTGATTCTAAAAAGGTTGCTACTCCAGTAAAAACAATAATAAAAGATAGATTGTTCTATCGATGCAGTAATAGTAGGTAGCCAACGAACTCCATACACCATTGAAGATTATCTTATGGTCGAGATATTACGACGATCGAACTCAATGACTATCATGAAATCTAAAACCACATTAGAAGGCAACTCGGCCCAAATATCACCCACCCGCACATTGAAAAGAAGTTAGTCGGGCCTTTTTTAAATGTTTTGAATGATGATCTGAAACCTAAATTTCAGAACTATTTGTTAGACAGGCTTAGTTTGACTTATTTCAAAAAAGGTAATAATACAATGGAATTAGATATGATCAAACTGGTTGATGATCGGTTGGCCCGGTTGTTTCCAAAACCAGAGTTATACGACCTTTCTCCGTTTAGTATTAGAAATTTGCGTGATTGTATAATCCTATCCACTCTAAAACAAGCTTATGATTTAACTGAGCCAAAATACTCATTGAGAGAAAATCGGGGAACAGATGCTGATGATCTCCGAATGCGTGACAGTAGGAATATGGCTTATGCCCAGCATTATCGTAGCCTTCAATATAACGAATTAAAAACTAGCCTAGGCATTGAACTTCCAAAACTACTTCCTGCAGATACTCAAACCATGTCCGGAAAACTACAAGGTCATCATATTAATCGGATGCAGTATTATGAATTAAATACACTTGCCACCCCCCTGCTAAAAGCAATTGTAAATAAAAGAATTTGTGATGTAAAAAAAGTATCCAACACAGTCTTTCTGGAATACTTCCGAGATTATGACGAGCTGATCAGTCAGCTTATAGCCAAGCTTGACGGATCAGATGAGGATGTGATTTTTAGCACAATTGCGTTGTTTACTCTCGAATGGAAATATAATGTTGAACTCTTTTATTCCTGCGCGGTCCATGCTGAAAAATCAGGTACACAGGAGATTCCAATACAACGCTTGGGGCTATTATGTGCAGACCTTTCTATTCCGTTACCGTCATATTATATTCATACAGAAAGTCGATTTGTTTTGTATCGACTGAAATTAGTTCCTTCTGTATATTCCGCACCAGAACCAGCTTGGAATGAAATAGAGGATAAAATGTGGCAGTATTTAGTAGCCAAATATTATATCGAAACGGAAAAAATCCACAGCAAAGAATCAGAATTGTGTATGGCAGAATTTTTTGCCAAACATACCACACGGGCGCAATGGGCGCAATTCTTTCGAGATCATTATAATTTAAAACAGATGTACACTCCTCGTGAATGGACCCCAAAACGTATCCGTTATATGCGAAAAATCTATAATGCACTGACAAAAGATCAGCCTACCCCCTTCTAACTAAGTCCAGTTTTCCGAATTTTCGTTCTTAACACTCTTCTGATGGATCAGATACAATTAAGCCAGAACACAGGAGTAACCTCTCTTCGTGTTTCTGGCCTTTTCCTTATATCTTCTTATCCGCTATGACAAATCATCACAGAGCAATGTTTTGCCCTGTTTCGTGGAATGCCATTGGCATTCATCTCAAGTTGAAAGGAGACCATAATTATGCAAAATAAAGTTCAACACAACCTGTTCCTTGATATAGCAAACCTACTACGTTCACTGGCAAATGTGTGTGAAAATCTAGATTCCATACTTGTCGATATAAACTCTTTAAAATCATCTGCCGCAATTAAACAACTTGAAGTTGAAGTAATTCCCCCTAAAAGTACCTAACAGCTACCATCGCACAGATTAAACAGAATTGTGAGATCATCGAACAGGAGTGTTACAATAAGTCCAAGTCGAAAACTCCCAATCAGTCTCAGTGTACACCTGAAAAGGAAAAGGCCATTCGAGATGTGCTGAAATACTCTCAGATGATCTGACAACTTATCATAACTACAAAGGAACAAGCCGCACGCTCTCCGGGATAATCCTGGCGAGTGTGCGGCTTTATATTATTGCCCTATCATCTTTAGTTTTTTAGAACCACATATTGGGCATCTGTCTGGTAGGTCGCCAAATGCAATATCATGGTCTTGCATTAAGCAATCTTCACAGAGAACATATCGATTACTAAAAAGTGCATCACGCTTTGATTGCAGCTCCATTTCTATTTTATGCCTACTTGGATTATCGCCCAAAATAAAATCCGGCATTATAAACAACGATGTTTTTACTTTTAAAAAAGTATCATCCACTTCCATTTCTTTGTATGCATAACCATCGTACAAAAATATCACATATCTTCGTTCTTGTTCGTTTTGCCACTTACTATCCTTAACGGACAGAATCCAATACTGCATGATTTCCTGCAAGAATTGATTCTTTTCAGTGTCAGACAAGTCAAACATATCAATCACACTAAATAAAAACCGCAATTCGTCTTTTGCTTCATCAACATTATATAAAACATCAAATGTGATAACTTGAGATATAACTGGCACTTCTTTTGTGTCCGGCAAATCAGTGGCAACACCTGGTTTTTTTCTTAGTTTTCGTATATAAACCGGGGAAATCAAATCAGCAATCCGATCATTTTTATATCCATACAGACATTCCCCATAATCTCGGTACATTTCACTAGCATTTATTGCTTTACAGAAGCTAGAGACATAATATGTTCTTGTTGCAGTAAAATCTATATTCTTTGCCCAATCATAATCTATCCACGATGGATCTCCAAAAAGCTCGGGAACAACTTTCTGCTCCCTATCATCATTTAACAATTCTGTCTTTTTCATCCAGATCTGATGATTAACGATGCTTTCACTAGCAACACTCTTTGGCAGATACTTGCAAATATAGTTTTCATTATATCCATGTCTGGATTTTAATATAAAATTGCTTATTTGCATCATTAAGACGCCTTTTGTAGGGCTAATGTTCGCAGGTTGATCGTTTAGTTTCAAAAGCTTTGCTTCTAACTTCAAAAGCTCAAATAACTCTTCTCTGTTAAATTCCCATAATTTTTCGCTTTTGCGTCCATGCATATTACTAATGTCATATAACATTGCGGAGTAGGCATAAGTAATATTATTAATTTCTTCTTCATTACGATTTGGATGGACTAGACTTTCCACAATTTCAATCAATTGCTTGGCAAATGTCTTTTGTTTTTCGACCGTATAAATCTGGTATGCCAAATGATAAAATCTCATTGGAAGGAGAAGATTTTCTTCGAACGGATGGATGCGCAAACAATCTTCATCATGTGCTGTTGGTCCACACCAAGATGCTATTTTATAGAGTCTAGTTATTTGTGTAATAATATCATATAGATACGTTATAAGAGAATTCATCTGATAGAATTTCCCTTTTAAATATAGCGTATTAATAAGGTCAACTTCATATTCTGTGACTCTAAGTAATCCACGTGCAACGCTTTGGTTTAAATCATGCCGGCTTATCAGGGAAATCAAAATTTCCCGGTTTTTATATGTTGGCTTTTTTTCAAATTCCTTAAGACAATCTCCAAGTTGTTCTAACAAAAATTCATGTTCATTTGCTGGCCAATCGGAGGGTTTAGAACATTCATTTGTAAAATCTATTTTCATTAAGATTCCTTCTTTATTTCAATCTTTCACACAGCGGCAGCAGTTCCTCCAGCCGGGCCACAATACGCTTTTGTTCAGCAAGGGGTGGAAGAGGGAGCAAAACTTTTATTAGCTCAGTTTGGTTAATTTTAGGCATCTTAACCCGGCTAGACATTGCTTCTGCAATTTGAAAGTTAAATCCGTCAGAAAGCAAATAATACAACAGATATTTTCTATTAATATTTGTGTTCAGTGGATACATATCTGCGCTACACAATCCATCAAAGGGAGCAATTACCGCTTTTCTCAGTAGCGGACGGATCTTTGAATAGAGAATTTGTCCTGTGAAAAACAAGTGATTTGCACTAGACACCTTATCTTCCTCTACGGTATGGAAGTCAAGCAATTTCCCTGTTCCCTTTTCTATATTGTCAGGCGCAATATGCGGATAAGCTAAATAATCTGAAGGCTGTACCAAATTTGTAGCGATATCTACAACCGCTAATAGCCTCACCCACATCCAACCATCGGGAATTTCAAAGGGTTTCTCGTCCTCGGTGATTTCGGGCAGGGGCTTTTCTTTTTTGAGCTTGCCTTCTTTGATCAGGCGCTGCTTCTCGGCCTGGATCTGGGCATAAAGTTCCTGGGCGTTGCCTTCTTCCGGGCGCTGCTCCACCAGCTTGCCCTGGATGGCCTGCTGGAGGATGGATTTTTTCATATCTTCGGGGAAACGGCGGTTGAAGTCTTCCAGCTTGGTCCATGCCTGTTCATAGCGATCCACCAGGGGCAGGAGTTCTTCGATTTTGGAGACGATGCGCTTTTGTTCGGCAAGAGGTGGAAGAGGAATTAAAACTTTTATGATAGTTGAAACTGCGAGTCCTGGCTGTGCTGTTGCAGTTGCATATTGATTCAAATTAAGGGCTTTAAGAAACCATTCTCCCCATTTAACATCAGATTGGTTGAAATGGTCAACTACGACAGCATGCTCGGTTGCATAGAATTTTCCTTTAGCCACATTGATATTTCCGCACAATGCACCTTGTCGCCCAATGAGCGCAAAATGACCTTCTCGATTGAAAGAGGAAACATATCCCCGAACGCCATTTCCTCCGTAACACAAATACGGATGCTTTAAATCTTTTTGTTCATAGATATTGGCAGATGTAATATTTTTACCTGCTTGTAAGCTAAAGATTTGACCGATTCTTACCCACATCCACCCCTCGGGAATTTCAAAGGGCTTCTCGTCGTCGGTGATTTTGGGCAGGGATTTTTCTTTTTTGAGTTTGCCTGACTGGATGAGGCGCTGTTTCTCGGCCTGGATCTGGGCATAAAGCTCCTGGGCAGTTCCCTCCTCTGGGCGCTGCTCTACCAGTTTGCCCTGGATGGCAAGCTGCAAAATGCTGTTTTTTAGTTCCTGCAGGGTCATTCGGCGTTTCCTCCCAGTTTGGTGGTGATCTCAGCCAGAACGCGGTCAATCTCGGCGTTCAGCGAGGCCCGCTGCTCCTCATAGCGGTGAATCAGGTCCAGCGGGGCCAGAATTTCTTCTTCCTCGTGGGGGTAGCCGCACTGATCCAGGTTGTAGCCCAGATCTTCCGCCAGCTGCCGGGCCGTGAACTGTTTGGCCTTGTCGAAGCCGTCCACCGTCAGCTCCTGACGGTTGTCCCACCACTCCACCACGGGGTCAAAATGCTCCAGCTTCATGGGCTTGGTCTTGCTGAAATGCTTATACCCTTCGGGCATATCCAACCGATAGAACCAGGTAGTCTGGGTGGGGCCGGTGTTGTCAAAGAAAAGAATATTGGTAGTGATCGAGGTATAGGGCGAAAAGACGCTGCCCGGCATCCGAACGATGGTGTGAAGGTTGAACTCGCTGAGCAGCTTCTTTTTAATGTTCAGTTTGGCGTTGTCGGTACCGAACAAAAAGCCGTCGGGCAGGATCACCGCCGCCCGTCCGCCGGGCTTGAGCCGGTACATGATAACTGACATGAACAGGTCAGCGGTTTCGCTGCTGGCCAGATCGGACGGAAAGTGGTTTTTTACATCCGCTTTCTCGCTGCCACCGTAAGGAGGATTCATCAAAATAACGTCCACACCATCCTCAACGGTGTAGTCCAGCACATCATGCAGCAGGGTATTGTCGTGGTAGACCCGGGGATTGTCCAGGTTGTGCAGCAGCAGGTTGGTGATACAGAGCATATAGGGGAACTGCTTTTTCTCGATACCGTAGATGGAATTGCTGAAAGCCGCCTCATCTTCGGTGGTCTTGACCTGCTTGTGCAGCTCCTTCAGCCAGCTGGTCAGAAAGCCGCCGGTACCACAGGCAAAGTCGGCCATCTGCTCCCCCACCTGGGGCCGGATCATCTGGGCCATAAAGTCAGTGACAGCCCGGGGTGTATAGAATTCGCCGGCCGAACCTGCGCTTTGCAGCTCTTTCAGAATGGTCTCGTAGATCTCGCCGAAGGCGTGGCTTTCCGCATAATCGTCCAGCTGGAGATCGTCAATCGTATTGATGATCTGACGCAGCAGGACGCCGTCCTTCATGTAGTTGTTGGCCTCGGCAAACATAGTCTGGACAACGGCCTTACGGATGGGCGTATCGGCATCCACCGGCAGATTCTTTAAAGTCGGGAACAAGGTGTTGTTTACGAAGTCCAGGAGTTTGTCTCCAGTCATCTCTTTGCCGTCTTTTCTGGCTGCCCAGTTCTCCCAGCGGCAGGGCTCCGGAATGATAGATTGATAGTTTTCATCATCCCATTCCCAGTCCGCCTCTTTGGTGGCGTATACCTTCAAAAACAGCAGCCAGGTGATCTGCTCGATGCGCTGGGCGTCGCCGTTGATGCCGGCGTCGTTACGCATGATATCCCGCAGCCGTTTGACAAATCCAGATAAATTGCTCATTCGTTAAATAACCTCATTCATATAAATCTCGTTTTCCAGTTCCTTAACGGCTTTCATGTACCCTTCTTTCCCACCAAAATAACTTGCGATCTTAGCGGGTTTTCCCATTTTGAGGAAGGGGTCCAGTCGAAGGATCTCTGCCTTTTCGATTTCATAGATCCCGGTGTTCATGTACTTGTCCAGCAGGGCCTCCAGAACTTCTCGGGCCGCTGGGCTGTACTTGCTCAAGAAATCACGCTTTTTGACGTTGTTGGCCCGATCCCGTCGGGTCAGGGGCTTTTTATCAAAGGCCACATGGCAGATGAAGTCGAAGTCATCCACATCGGTCATTCCCTGCTGCTCTTTCACCTGTTCCAGGTCGATGCCGCGCTCGCGAAGAAGTTCCCGGATGGCCTCTTTTTTCTCCTGGGCGCTCCATTGACGGATGAAGTTATCCAGAGAAGCATATTTACCCAGAATATTTTCCTTGGTGTAATCGATAATGCTTTCCTGATGCAGCAGCTTGCCATCGGTGTCATAGACTGAAACCGTCTTATGAACGATACAGACTTTGCAGCCGTTCTTATCCACAATCGGTGTAGGCAATTTTTCAGGAGCATCCGGGGGTGTCGGATCTCCCTCCGGAAGCTCTTTGGGAGGCAGTTCTTTTACCTTGGCTGCTCCGAACTCCTCGTCAATTTCCAGAGGCCCATCCCAATCCGGATCGGCAAACAGGCGGGTGACATTTCGGAAGTCCATCACTGCAAAGTGGGTCTTGCCCTCTTTTTCCTTCAGTCGTGTCCCCCGGCCGATGATCTGCTTGAATTCCGTCATCGAGCCGATCATCTCATCCAAAACAATCAGCTTGGTCATCTTGCAGTCAGCGCCAGTGGAGAGGAGCTTGGAGGTCGTAGCGATAACCGGATATTTTTGGGTCACCGAAGAAAACTGTTTGATTTTCCCTTTGCCGATTTCATCACTACCAGTAATCCGAACCACGTAGTCAGAGTTCTTCTTCACCATATCCTGATTCAGCTCGGCCAGCATGTCCCGCATACGCAAGGCAGCATCCTCGGTGGCGCAGAACACAATGGTCCGGGCCATCCGGTCCGTACTCTTGAGGTAACGGGTGATCTCCGCCGCCACCTCCCGGATACGATCCTTTATGATGATATTGTAGTCGTAGTCGCTGTTGTTATAGATACGGTCTGGTATCTCGTTGCCGTAGATATCCAGCTGACCTTTCCTGGGTCGCCAACCTTCGCCGATGTTTGTCATAACATCGATTACCTTGAAGGGAGCCAAGAATCCGTCATCGATACCTTCTTTCAAGCTATACGAATAGACAGGCTCCCCAAAATAGCTCAGGTTGGAGATGTACTTTGTTTCCTTTGGTGTGGCTGTCATGCCAATTTGAATGGCATCCGAAAAGTATTCCAGTATTCGCCGCCAACGGCTTTCCTCTTTGGCCGATCCCCGGTGACACTCATCCACAATGATCAGATCAAAGAAATCCGGCTGGAATAGTTCGCGGAAGTTTTCCTTGTCATCATCCCCTACCAGCTGCTGATAGAGGGAGAAATACACCTCATACGACGTAATGGTTTCCGGGCGGTCTTTTTTCGCATTGATTTTGTGAATCGTTTTTTGCAGCGGCGCAAAGTCCTGGTCAATGGACTGATCCACCAGCATATTACGATCTGCCAGGTAGAGAACTTTGTGTACTTTCTCACTTTTCAGCAGACGATATATGATCTGAAAGGCCGTATAAGTTTTGCCTGTACCCGTTGCCATCACCAAAAGCAGCCGTTTCTGTCCCCGGGCAATGGCATCCACCGTTCGATTGATTGCCTTCCGCTGGTAGTATCGGGGCGGATATGTGCTCTGGCTGGAATAATAGGGCTGGTTCATTACCTGCTCCTGTGCAGGTGTAAACCCGGATTCCTGCTTAAATCGCTCCCATAACTCTGCCTCGGTCGGGAACTCATCCATTCCAAACTGTCGCTCGGCCCCAGTGAGGAAGTCATGCTCGGCAAAACCATCCCCATTGGAGCTGTACGCAAACGGAAGGTCCAGCATTTTGGCATAGTCCATCGCCTGCTGTAACCCTTCCGAAATTTGGTGTTTGTTATCCTTAGCCTCAATCACAGCAATCGGATTGTTTGGACTGAGGTAGAGCAGATAATCTGCCCGCTTGCCCTTCTCCCGGACCGCAAGGTTCCCCTTCAAGTTGATCTTGCCGTCTGTGATCTGAGTTTCCATCGTGATCTTTTTGCGCTCCCACTTGGAAGTCACGGCAGGGGTTATGTATTGCAGCTTGATATCTTCCTCGGTCATGTCTTTTTTCTGAAGAATCATAGTCATTGACCGGACCTCCTTTTATATATTCACTCTTCTCCCCTATTACCGATTTCGTATCCAAATAATCAAATCTATTATAGCAAAACAGGTATCACACAACAATATATAAACAAAGTCTTTATAGTAAGAGGCCAGTGAGAGTTACTCCCACTGGCCTCTTTGTATCATACAATGCTATCCCCTGTAGATTTCAGGATTAATCAAAACAATTTGCTTTCCAGTTCGCTGGGCATATCGAACCGTGAAAGCAGTTCCACCACGAGGTTCACCATTATACACTGCCAGGACCAAACCGGCATGATCCACCAGAAAACGATTGCGCTCCAGCATACAGCTCTTACTATAGTCTCTGCTGACATAAATGATGGAATCCGCTTTATCCAAAATAGATCGGTAGCAAAGTTTTGCGGGATAAGTCCATTGATCAGCCTGGGTTCTGCAAGGCAGAATACAGTGTAGCTTCAGTTCAGGGTGGGATTCTCTCAACTCAAGGACCTCCAGGGCAGCCCAAGTATCTGTACCTTCTGCCATACCAGATAAAAAGTCGGTGTATCCATTTTGGGCCAGCAAAGCTATTTCCTGCCGCAGGGCTGTTTTTAAGTGCTTACAGCCAGCGTTTTCCTCGTTATATCCCCAGGGAAACTTCCTGGGTCTATGCCCTGTAAATGCACAGGCCAATCGTACCATCACTAACCCCCCTTTTATATGGCTAAATAATGGCCATACTCTATGGCCATTATATCAGCCATAATAAAGAAAGTAAAGGGGATGATCTTATGATTTGCTACTCGCCCTTATGGAAAACGATGGCAGAAAAGCACATGACAACCTATACCCTCCGCTTCAAACATGGTATGAGCCACGCTACTGTTCAACGGCTACAGGCTGATATGCCGGTCTCTACCCACACCTTGAATAAACTCTGTGAGATTTTACAGTGTCGCCTGGAAGATGTGGCGGTATATATCCCAGATCAAAAATGACAGCTCTGCGTCTTGAATGCAGAGCTGTTTTTGGTTTTTATAAAGATTCCAAAGATTTCTCTTTGGCTCCGGGAGATTATGAGGGGGTGAGAGCCTCCTCTTAGCCAGACCATCCTGTAGCATAGTTTAGAGGATGGTCATCAAAGGGCTTAGCCCTTTGAGCCGGAAGAATCCAAAGAAACCGCGCCGGGGTTTCGTGGCACACGACTTTGGGTACAAAGTCTAGTGTGTTATACCTTTGTGCAGCAGAGAACGGCTGAGTGGGCAGCTATCTCGCCCCGCTCCCATGGCGTGAAAGGTGCCCCTGCGGGGCAGCATAAGCGACAAAGAAAAGCTGACAGTTTGTGCCTAAAAGCACAGGCTGCCAGCTTTTTCTGTCTGCGGAACAAAGGTATATAAAAGCCCCGCCGCAGCGGATTCATTTGTTTTCTTCTGGTTTGCCTTTGGCTTTTTCCCTGTTCTTGTGGACGTTGTACTGGTTCTTGCACTGGGGACTGCAAAAGGTGGTGTTAACGTGACTGCCCAAAAATGCTTTCTGGCAGTTCTTACACAGCCTCAGAGGGCGTTCATCGTCCACCAGCATGAAGCTGAACATCATTTGGATACCCAGCAGCAGGGAGTGAAAATCCCAGTAAATGGTAGGCTTGTCCAGCAGCTCGATATGGTAGCTGGGGGCAATCCCGCCGAACGCAGCCATTGCTTTTTGGTACAATTCCCGGGTGTCTTGATCTATTAGACGGTAGTCCTGGTAGTACAAGATAGAGGTGGTCAGTGTAAAGGCCCAGTCCTTGAACTGCTGGGCGACCCAGTCATAAGGCTCCGCATACTGCCGCTGGAAGCTCATAGTTTTTGCCATGGGTTCATCCATAAAGGTCATGGTCAGGGCAACCATCGTCCGGTCCCCAGAAACCTTCCAGGCGGATTCAATTCCCCGTTTCACCAAGTCCAGCTGATCAAAGGGATAAAACAAAGCCAGATATCGGTCGGTGTCCATGCATTCCTCTTTAAGGAAATGATTTTTCGGCAGGTAAACCGCCTCATAGTCCATAAAGGCCGGCGTGGTGGGCAGGGCGGTCATCAGCCCCAACAAACCGTACCGGGTGACAAACTCCAGCACTGCCCGCTCCACTTCCGCCGCCGCTCTGCGGCTCATCATCAGCATTCCAACATTCAGAGCGTCCAGCACGATGTCTGGAACCTCTTTAAGCGGGTTGTAAACCTCCGGCTTTGCGTCTTTGCCGGGGGTGATGTACCGTTTGCCGTCTTTTGCCGTTTTCAGCTCGTAGTAATCGTACCGCACCCAATGAGAACGGGATTGCTCAAACAAGTTCTTCATTCTGCATTTATTCCCCCTCAGCCGTCCCTGTCGCCAGGGGCGGTTTTCTTTTTCTGTGGTTGGTCTTATTTTCCCGCCGAATCACAACATCTTTGCCTTGTTCCTCTGCGAGGGCTGAATATTCCTCTATAAATTGGCGTTCCCGCAGGGTCAGACTTCTACCTTGCTCCCGTTCACTATGCAGGTAGCCAAACATCTGACGCTGTAAGTTTTTATGAATGGTTTTCCTTAGTTTTCGGATATTGCGGTCGGACTGCTCACGGGCTAAGAACACCTAACAAAACCGAAAAGCGATCAAAGCGGCAGCAAGGGAGAAA
>ERZ1090863.536-NODE-536-length-20269-cov-29.270407_pt1 | contig 20269 bp, 15 predicted proteins | sample MGYA00478480_ERZ1090863 | MGnify/ENA primary metagenome ERZ1090863 (study PRJEB33644, sample SAMEA5815746) | chicken gut metagenome | biome: Chicken; feature: Gastrointestinal Tract; material: Caecum | place: Ireland | collected 2019-01-01 | study: A study of the...
GGCGGGCGCCGGTCTTGGCGGCGGCTTTGTGGGCGGCATGGCGTTCGTGGGGGCGCTGGGGGCATCCTTCGCAGTGGTCGCCCTGGCCAACCTGGGCGGCCGGGCCAATACGGTCAAGCTGCTGTTGGCGGGGTCGGCGCTGGCAGCGGTCTGCGGGGCCTTTTCCAGCTTCCTGATCTATCGGGCCGACGCGGACCGCGCGGCCAGCCAGGTGGCCCGCTGGACCATGGGCAGCATGGCGGCGGCCAGCTGGCCCTCCAACGGAGTGCTGGTGCTGGCTGCCCTGCTGGGGACGGCCTTTTTCCTGACCCGGAGCCGGGCCCTCAACCTGATGCTGCTGGGGGACGACACCGCCCTCACCCTGGGGACGGACCTGCACCGCCTGCGGATGGTCTGCCTGGCTGTCACCGCCCTGATGACCGGCCTGGCCGTCTGGGCGGCGGGGATCATCGGCTTTGTGGGGCTGGTGGTGCCCCATGGGGTGAGGCTCCTGTTCGGCGCCGACCACCGGCGTCTGGTGCCCCTGGCGGCGCTGGCCGGGGGGCTGTTCCTGCTCTGGGCCGACGTGCTCTGCCGGGTGGTGCTGCCCGGCAACGAGCTGCCGGTGGGCATTTTGACTTCCATGCTGGGGGCGCCGGTCTTTTTGTACCTGATGGCCCGCAGCCGGTACGGGTTTGGAGGTGGCAGTGCATGAAACTGGAGACCCGGGGCCTGAGAGCTGCGCCCGGCGGCCGGGAGATCCTCCACGGCATCGACCTGGCAGCCCGGGAGGGGCAGTTCGTGGGGATCATCGGCCCCAACGGCAGCGGCAAATCCACCCTGCTCAAGTGCATCTACCGCACCCTCCGGCCCACGGGGGGCGCGGTCTGGCTGGACGGCTGCCCGCTGGACCGGTGCACCGCCCGCCAGTCGGCCCAAAAGCTGGCGGTGGTGGCCCAGCACAACGCCTATGCCTTTGACTTCACCGTAGAGGAGATGGTGGGGCTGGGCCGCGCCCCGCACAAGAAGGCCCTGGAGCGGGATACCCTCCAGGACAGGCAGATCGCGGCGGAAGCGCTGGCGTCCGTGGGGCTGGCCGGGTTTGAAAAGCGGATCTTTTCCACCCTTTCGGGCGGGGAGCAGCAGCGGGTGGTCCTGGCCCGGGCCCTGGCCCAGCAGACCCCCTGCCTGATCCTGGACGAACCCACCAACCATCTGGACATCCAGTATCAGCTGGGGATGATGGACCTGGTGCGGGGGCTGGGCAAAACGGTGGTGGCCGCCCTGCACGATTTGAACATTGCGGCGGCCTACTGCGATTGGCTGTACGCGCTGCAGGACGGCCGCCTGGTGGGCAGCGGCCCGCCCCGGGACCTGCTGACGCCGGACTTCATCCGCAGGGTCTACCAGGTGGATGCCTGCGTGACCGAGCTGGAAGGCCAGCTTGTGGTCCTGTACCGGCCGGGGAGGACCTAGACAACAAGACCCGCCCTGCCGGGAAACCGGTGGGGCGGGCTTTTGTCATGGGGGCGGCGGGGTCACCGGCCGCGATGCCGGGCTTTTTTCTTTTCCTGCCGGAGGGCAAACCGGCGCCGGGCTTCGGTTTCGCGCTGGGCGCGGGTGCGGCGCTGCCGCTCGGTCTTGTTTTGCTCCCGCTGCAGCTGCAGGGCCTGCTGGGCTTTGGTACCGGCGGCGCCTGTCTGCAGCTGGCTGCGGATCGCCCGCTGCATCCGCTTGGGGTTCGGCCGGCGGCTTTCGGGCGGCGGGGCGGACACCGGCGGGCTGAAACGCAGCCGGTGCCAGTTTTTTAGGTGGCGTCAGATCTGGCGCAGGGAAGGAGGCGGCTCGAAATGGACGGTCTCCAGCCCGGGCAGGCATTGCAGCTCAAAGGCAAGGTCGAACCAGAGGCGCCGGGCGTCCCGGCGGGCGTCGCTCTCGTCGCAGGACCGCAGGACGGGCGTCTGGCCGAAGGCGGGCCGGGCCGGCAGGGTCAGCAGGGCTTCGGCGCCGTGCCCTGCGGCGCGGGGGCGCAGCTCCAGGGTCCAGCCGGCCAGCCGGCAGTATTCGCGGCAGAGCAGCAGGCCGCTCTTGGTGGTGCCCAAAAAGTGGGAGCGGTTCTCCTGCTGGCTGCGCGGGGTCCCGTCCGGCAGGCCGCAGCCGGTGTCGGTGACCGAGAACACCGCCCCGCCCCGGCCGTCGGCGCGGAGGGTCAGGTCGATCCGGCCGCCCCCCGGGGTGCAGGCCCGCACCGCGTTGGAGATCAGGTGGAGGCAGATGCGGGTCAGATAGCGGCGGTCGGCCTGGACCGTCAGCTCATCCAGCCCGCCGCAGTCCAGCGCCAGCCGCACCCCCAGAGCCTTTTGCAGCAGCTCCTGCTCGGCGCAAAGGGTCTGGGCAAAGGCGCACAGCTCCACGGGCTCCCACTGGGGCGCTTCGGTCTGCTGGGCGCAGCGCAGCAGGGAAGTCAGGCTGCTCAGGTTCCGGTCCAGCCGGTTGGCGGCCACCGCCAGGTCGCTGAGAGTCTGGCGCATCTCGTCCGCTTCGGGGCCGTCCCGGTCCTGCGCAAGGTGCGACAGATACCGCTGGCACAGGGCGATCATGTCCAGCGAGCGCTGGCATTCGCTCTCGAATGCGTATGCAGGAAACCGCTCCAGAAGATCCTTTTGGAGCGCATCGGGATCTGCATGGGCCTGTCCGTCATACGCATGCGGCAGGCTGGGGCTCTCGTTCATCGGGCTGTGGTTCTCCTTCCGATGGTGCGTTGGGGGCCGGGGGCGGCGACAGCAGCTCGTCCCGGACCTCGTAGATGAATGTACCGGTGGTCAGTTTGCTGCCCTGGGGCAGGTGGTGCCTCTGCCGGAAGCTCAGCCACGCAGGCGCCTTTTTCCGGTCGAGGGCGTCGATCAGGCGGCGGATGCCGCTGTCCACCGCCTCGTCGGTGATGGTGTGCCAGTCGCCCACCTCCTGCAGGATGTCCTTGCGGATGGCAAAGTGGCTGTCGTACTGCAGCGCCAGGCAGACCGACTCCCGCAGATAGACCACGCCCACCATCTGGGAGGGCGCGCCCCAGCTGGCAAGCAGGCGGTTGACCGAGCCGGCGTTGGGCCGGGGGCTGCTGGCCAGCAGGGATTTCAGGTCCAGCAGCAGGCTGCTCAGGCTGGACAGCCGGGGCGCGCAGGGGCGCACGCCGTTTTCCGGCCGGAAAAGGCTGTCCAGCTCCCGCACGTCGCAGGTCAGCGCCAGCAGCAGAGCGGGGCGGCAGCCGGGGTCCAGCTGCTGCAGGCGGTGGCAGAAGGTCAGGGTGTCCATATCGGCCAGGGCGTTGTCCAGCAAAAGCGCCTGGCAGGCAGCCCCCTGTTCCAGCCGGGCCAGCAGCTCCTGCCCGGACTGAAACGTCTCGCACCGGATGGCGCCGCCGTCCAGGCAGGCAAGGTAATGTTCGCAGATGCGGAAAAAGCGCGGGTCGTAACTGGCAATGGCCACCCACGGCCGGCCGCTGTACGATGCGTCATTCACCCGGCAGCACGCCCTTTCCGGCCGGCCGCGCAGCCGCAGGATAACACTCGGCCACCACGTCCCGCCAAATTTCCGGCTGGACCGCATTTTCGTACAGGTAACGCAGGACCGAGTAGCAGAACAGGGGCGGCGCATCCAGGACCAGGCTGTCGCGGCAGGCCGTTTCGCCTGTGCGGGACAAGGTCAGCCGGCAGCCGCCGTCCGCCTCGTCCAACTCATATGTCAGCAGGTAAGGCCGCTGCAACGGCTCGATGGCAGAAAATTCCCTGGTCAATGACGCGTGTGCTATCATGGTTCACATTCTCCTCCCGCAAATAACCATTGTTTCGATCTGCCGCACGATCATGCGTGACGAAATGAAAATTTAAAGAACTTTACTTTTATTTTAATGAGATGCCCCTCTTGATGCAACGCTTAAAATGTGGTGAAATGTGTCGGCATCGGGGCCGGCGGAAGGAGAACTGTTTCTAGGATACTGCATCCGGGCCGAAAACGCAAGCATTTTGCCCCAAAAATCCCGCCGGAACGGGCGTCATTCACAGAATGTTTGCTTTTTGTTGCCAGATAAACTGTTTTTTTCGTGTAAAATAGAGGCGGTGGATTGCATATCGTGAAAAATACGATATAATGAAACCGTATGTGAACAAATGATACTGTTTGCCATCCAACAATTTTGCGACAGCCGGCAGGGCGTGTCAGGGCGTATCGGGAACAGCAAACAGGCTGGACCGTTCCCCGGAAGATGCAGGCGCGACGTGCAGGAGCGCTTTTTGGGCAGAATGGGACAGCGCTGGGGCGCTTTCTGCTGCATCCTGAGGCCCTGCCGGACCATTTCCTTGCAGGAGGATCAAAACTTGAGAGTTGGTCTTGATATTGGCAGCACGACCATCAAATGCGCCGTGCTGGATGAACAGGAAAACCTGCTGTATTCGACCTATGAGCGTCATTACAGCCATATTTTGGAAAAGGCGCAGGAGCTGCTGCGCCGGATCGACAGCGAGTATCTCCACGGCGCCCAGGCGCTGCTGAGCATTTCCGGCTCGGCGGGCATGGGCCTGGCCGAAAGCTGCGGCGTGCCCTTTGTGCAGGAAGTTTTCTCCACCCGGGTGGCAGTCAAACGGTTCGTGCCTGAGACCGACTGCGTGATCGAGCTGGGAGGCGAGGACGCCAAGATCCTCTTCCTCACCGGCGGCACCGAGGTGCGGATGAACGGCAGCTGCGCCGGCGGCACCGGCGCCTTCATCGACCAGATGGCCACCCTGCTGAAGATGAGCGCCGACGAGATGAACCGTGCGGCGGAGGGAGCCCAGCGCACCTACACCATCGCCTCCCGCTGCGGCGTGTTCGCCAAGAGCGACGTGCAGCCCCTCATCAACCAGGGCGCCCGGGCCGAGGACATCGCCGCCAGCATCTACAAGGCGGTGGTCAGCCAGACCATCGCCGGCCTGGCCCAGGGCCGCCCCATCCAGGGCAACATCCTGTACCTGGGCGGGCCGCTGACCTTCAGCTCGGTGCTGCGCCAGAGCTTTGACGAGGCGCTGGGGGTCACCGGCAAGTGCCCCGAGCACAGCCTGCTGTACGTGGCGCTGGGCGCGGCCCTCTACGCCGACAAGGCGTTTTGCCTGTCCGAGGTGGCCTCGGCCCTGGACTGCTACGCCGCCACCGCCACCTATGCCAGCGAGCCGCCCCTCTTTGCCAGCCGGGAGGAGTACGAGGCGTTCCACGCCCGGCATATGTCCCACAGCGTGCCCTGCGTCCCCTTCGGGGCCCAGTGCGGGCCGGTCCACATCGGCATCGACTCGGGCTCCACCACCGTCAAGCTGGTGGTGGTGGACGAGCAGAGCCGCATCCTCTACACCAACTACCAGCCCAATCTGGGCAACCCGCTGCCCCTGATCCGGGACCAGCTGCTGAAGATCTACCGCGGCCACCCCGGCCTGCAGGTGGCCAGCGTGACCACCACCGGCTACGGCGAGGACCTGGTCAAAAACGCCTTCCGCTGCGATTACGGCCTGGTGGAGACGGTGGCCCACTTCACCGCCGCCAAGTATTTCATGCCCGACGTGGATTTCATCATCGACATCGGCGGCCAGGACATGAAGTGCTTCAAGATCGAGGACGGGGCCATCAGCAACATCTTTTTGAACGAGGCCTGTTCTTCGGGCTGCGGCAGCTTCCTGCAGACCTTTGCCCAGGCGCTGGGCTACGACGTCAAGGAGTTTGCCGCGCTGGGCCTGTTTGCCGACCGCCCGGTGGACCTGGGCAGCCGCTGCACCGTCTTTATGAACAGCTCGGTCAAGCAGGCCCAGAAAGACGGCGCCAGCATCGAGAACATCAGCGCCGGCCTGTCCATCAGCGTGGTCAAAAACGCCCTGTACAAGGTCATCCGCGCCTCCAGCCCCGAAGAGCTGGGCCGCAAGATCGTGGTCCAGGGCGGCACCTTCTACAACGAGGCCGTCCTGCGTGCCTTTGAAAAGGAGATGGGGGTGGAGGTCATCCGCCCCGACATCGCCGGCCTGATGGGCGCCTACGGCGCGGCCCTGTTCGGCCTGCGCCGCAGCCGCAAGGCGGGGCAGAGCCGCTCCTCCATGATGGACCAGCAGGAGCTGGAGGCCTTCAGCCAGAAGGTGGTCAGCGTCAAGTGCGGCGCCTGCGGCAACCACTGCCAGCTGACCGTCAACACCTTTGCCGACGGCCGCAAGTACATTTCGGGCAACCGCTGCGACAAGCCCATCACCGGCAAGAGCGAGGACAATTCCCTCAACCTCTACGCCTACAAGCAGGAATTGCTGGCTGCGTATAAGCCGGTGCCCGGCAAGCGTGGTTCCATCGGCATCCCTCTGTGCCTGAACTTCTACGAGCTGCTGCCGTTCTGGCACGCCTTCTGGACCAAACTGGGCTTTGCGGTTCACGTCAGCCCGGTGTCCAGCCGCGGGCTGTACCTGGCCGGCCAGGCCACCATCCCCAGCGACACCGCCTGCTTCCCGGCCAAGCTCAGCCACGGGCATATCAAGGCCCTGGCCGCCATGCAGCTGGACGCCATCTTCTACCCCTGCCTGACCTACAACATCGACGAGGGCCTGGGGGACAACCACTACAACTGCCCGGTGGTCGCCTATTACCCCGAGGTGCTGCTGGGCAACTGCCCCGAGCTGGAGGGCAAGAAGTTTATCTGTGACTACATCGGCATCCACCGCCCCAAGGACTTTGTGCGCAAGATGGCCAAAGAGATCCTGCCCAGGTACTTCGGCGGCATCTCCCAGCGGGAGGTCCAGGAGGCGGCGGACGCGGCCTACGCCGAATACGCCAGCCACATGGCCAAGATCCGCGCCAGGGGCGGCGAGATCATCACCGAGGCCCGCCGCCAGGGCAAGCGGATCATCGTGCTGGCGGGGCGGCCCTATCATGTGGACCCCGAGGTCAACCACGGCATCGACCGGCTGATCGTCCGGCACGGCGCGGCGGTCATCACCGAGGACAGCATTTCGAACCGGGTGGAAAAATTCCCCACCAGCGTCCTGAACCAGTGGACCTACCACAGCCGGCTGTACGCCGCGGCCCAATACTGCACCGCCCAGCCTGATATGGACCTGGTGCAGCTGGTCAGCTTCGGGTGCGGCGTGGACGCCATCACCACCGACGAGACCCGTGAGATCCTGCAGGCGGGCAACAAGCTGTACACCCAGCTCAAGATCGACGAGATCACCAACCTGGGCGCGGTGAACATCCGGCTGCGCAGCCTGTTCGCAGCGCTGGACGAGCGGGACGAGCTGGCCCGGGAAAAGCAGGCCGAACACAAAGCGGAACAGCCGGCCCAGCCCGCCGCCGTCCGCTGATGAGAGGAGGGCAACTGTGGAATACCATTACCCCAAATTCACCAAGGAGATGAAGAAGACCCATACCGTCCTCATCCCCAACATGGCGGTGACCCAGTTCCGGCTGCTCAAATATGCGCTGGAGCACGAGGGCTACAAGTGCGAGATCCTGGGCAACTGCGGCAGCGCGGTGGCCCAGCTGGGCCTGAAATACGTCCACAACGACACCTGCTACCCGGCGCTGCTGGTCATCGGCCAGTTCATCGACGCGCTGAACAGCGGCCAGTACGACCTGGACCATACCGCCCTGCTGATCACCCAGACCGGCGGCGGCTGCCGCGCGTCCAACTACATCCACCTGCTGCGCAAGGCCCTGGTCAAGGCGGGCTACCCCCAGATCCCGGTGGCCAGCCTGAACTTTTCCGGCCTGGAGAAGGACAGCGGCTTCCAGATGGACCTGCCCCTGCTGCGGCAGGCGGTGGCCTGCATCTTCTACGGGGATATGCTGTGCGCCCTGCGCAACCAGATCGCCCCCTACGAGGACCACCCCGGCGACGCCGACCGCCTGGTGGACACCTGGATCGGCCGGCTGGGCCGGGCCCTGCTGGCCGGCAAGGGCTACACGGCCCGGGAAATGAAGCACACCTTCCCCCTCATCGCCCGGGAGTTTGCCGTCATCCCCAAGACCCGGGTGCCCAAGGTCAAGGTGGGCGTCGTGGGCGAGATCTACGTCAAATACAGCCCCCTGGGCAACAACGACCTGCAGAAGTTCCTGGAGTCGGAGGGGTGCGAGGTCAACTTCCCCGGCCTGATGGGCTTTTGCCAGTACTGCATCTTCAACATGGGGGAGGACTATGTCCTCTACGGCGGCAACGGGGCCCTCAAATTTGGCTCCGACCGCCTGCTGGACTGGCTGGACGGCATCGAGCGGGCCATGCTCAAGGCCATATCCAACGCGGGCTTTTACGCCCCCGGCCCCTTTAAGGAGCTGATCGAAAAGCCCAAAGGGGTCATCTCCCTGGGGGCCAAGATGGGGGAGGGCTGGCTGCTGACCGCCGAGATGATCGAGCTGGTGCAGGGCGGCTATCCCAACATCGTCTGCGCCCAGCCCTTCGGCTGCCTGCCCAACCACATCGTGGGCAAGGGGATGGTGAACAAGATCCGCGCGCTGTACCCCGCCGCCAACATCACCCCCATCGACTACGACCCCAGCGCCACCAAGGTCAACCAGGAGAACCGCATCAAGCTGATGCTAGCTGTGGCCAAGGAGCGGCTGGACAACAAGGCGGGCCAGCCCCCGCTCAAGCCCCTCACCGCCGAGGAGCTGGCCGGCGGCGCCCCCGCCATCGGCGGCTTCTGAGCGGCAGACAAACCAACAGACTGTCAAACAAGCCCCGACCGGACGACATGCGCGTACGGTCGGGACACTTACAGGGAAATTGAGCGCTGAGAGTGTGCGAGCCGCTTTGCGGCGAGTGCGCGGTTCAGCGCTCAATTTTGTCCCCAGGGGGATACCAGGGGGAAGGAATTTCTGTCCCGCGTATGCGGGCAGAAATGGGTTCCCCCTGGAGCGTGTCGCTTTTGCGACACGCTGCAAAACGGCTCCCTCTTCCGTGGATACGGTCGAGGGAGCCGTTTTATCTTTTCAGGGACCCGGGCGGCTTACTTCATGTAGATGTGGTGGGGCAGGCCGGCGATGTAGAGGGGGGTCAGCTCGGCCTGGATCAGGGGCCGGGCGTACTCCAGGAACTCGTGGGTCATCTGGGTGTGGTTCTCGTTCATCCAGCTGAGGGGCACCTTCTTTTCCAGGTTGGCCACTTCGCTGATGGGGTGCAGCTCGGTGGTGCACTGGTAGGGGTTGTTGGAGATCCGCTTCAGGGCCACCATCTGGCCGGTGACGCCCTCAAAGGCGGCCTTGGCGGCAGCGCCGCCCACCTGGTATGCCTCGGTGATGTCGGTGCGGCTGGTCAGATGGCCGGCGCAGCGCTGCAGGGTGGACAGCTCGATGCAGCGGGTCTTGGTGTCCAGCGAGCGGGCCACCGTATTGGCCAGGAAGCGGGCGGTGCCGGTCAGGGCCTTGTGGCCGAAAGCGTCCACCGCGTGGACGTCGTCGGCCAGCTCGCAGACGTAGCGGCCGTCCTCCAGCTTGACGCCTTCGGACACGGCAATGACGATGCTGGGCTTCTTTTCCTGCATGACCCGGACCTTTTCCACAAAGCGGTCCACGTGGAAGGGGACCTCCGGCAGGCAGATCATGTCCACGCCCTCGCAGTCGTCGCCCTTGGCCAGGGCGGCGGCGGCGGTCAGCCAGCCGGCGTTGCGGCCCATGATCTCCACGATGGTGACGTACTTGGTGCCGTAAACGGTGGCGTCCCGGATGACTTCCTTCATGACGACGCCGATGTACTTGGCCGCCGAGCCGTAGCCGGGGGTGTGGTCGGTGACCATCAGGTCGTTGTCGATGGTCTTGGGCACGCCCATAAAGCGGATGTCGCTGCCGGTCCGTGCGCCGTAGTCGGCCAGCTTGCCGATGGTGTCCATCGAGTCGTTGCCGCCGATGTAGAAGAAGTAGCCGATGTCCAGCTTTTCCAGGATGTCGAACAGCTTTTTGTAGACGGCTTCGTCCTCGTGCCAGTCGGGCAGCTTGTAGCGGCAGCTGCCCAGGAAGCTGGAGGGGGTCCGCTTGAGCAGCTCGATGTCCAGGTCATCCTTCAGCAGGGTGCCAAGGTCCACCACCCGCTCTTCCAGCAGGCCGGCCACGCCGTTGCGCATCCCGTAGACGGTCTCTGCGCCGCGGTTCTTGCAGCTTTCAAAGACACCGGCCAGACTCGCGTTGATGACGGAAGTGGGGCCGCCGGACTGTCCGACGATCGCGTTTTTTCCCATGATTCTTTTCTCCTTTTACATTGTGTTTTATTTATCTTGGCCGGGCAGGGCCTGCCCGGGAAAGAACTTCAGGGGGCATCGTGGACGGCCGGCAGCCGGGAGGGCCCGGGCCTTACAGGTGGACGTGGCGCGGGGTGCCGTTCACATAGATGGGGGTCAGCTCGTCCAGGATCAGCGGGCGGGCATACTCTTCAAAGCTGGCTGTCACCTGCATCCCGTCGGGGGTGATCCAGTCCAGGGGCACTTTCTTTTCCAGGTTGGCCACCTTCTGCACGTCCACCGACTCGGTGACGCACTGGTAGGGATAGCCGCTCATCCGCTTGAGGGCGATCATGCGGCCGCTCTCGCCCGCAAAGGCCGCTGCGGCGGCCGCGCCGCCCACGGCGTATGCCTCGGTGACGTCGGTGCGGCTGGCCAGGTGGCTGGCGCACCGCTGCAGGGTGGAAAACTCGATGGCCCGGCTCTTGCAGCCCAGCCGGCTGTGGATCAGCTCGGACAGGTACCGGCTGGTGCCGCTGAGGATGGCCTTGTGGCCAAAGGCGTCCAGCTGGCCCGCCGTGGAGACTAAATCGCACAGGTAGGTGCCGTCGGCGGTGCGGACGCCCTCGCTGGCGGCGATGATGACGTTGGATTTCCGGCTTTGCAGCTCGTCCACCCGGGCCAGGAACGCCTCGGGGTCAAAGGGCACCTCGGGCAGCAGGATCAGGTCGGGGCCGTCGCAGTCCTCGCCGGAGGCCAGGCAGGCGGCGCCCGCCAGCCAGCCGGCGTGGCGGCCCATGATCTCGGCCACCGTCACGCTGCGGATGTCGTAGACCGACGAGTCCCGGATCACTTCCTTGAGGATGGTGGCGATGTACTTGGCCGCCGAGCCGTAGCCGGGGGTGTGGTCGGTCAGGCACAGGTCGTTGTCGATGGTCTTGGGCACGCCGATAAAGCGGACCGGGCTGCCCACTTTCTGGCCGTAGCGGCTGAGCTTGGCGATGGTGTCCATCGAGTCGTTGCCGCCGATGTAGAACACCGCGCAGATGCCATACTTGTCAAAGAGGGTGAACAGCTGGACGTAGGGCGCGCTGTCCGTCTCAGGGTCGGGCAGCTTGTAGCGGCAGCTGCCCAGAAAGCTGGAGGGGGTCCGCTTGAGCAGCTCGATGCTCATCCGGTCGTCCAGCAGGATGTCGAGGTCCACGATCTCTTCCTTGAGCAGGCCCTCGATGCCGTACTTCATCCCGTACACTTTGCCAGCGCCCAGGCTGCGGGCAGTCTTGTAGACCCCCGCCAGGCTGGAGTTGATGACGGCGGTGGGGCCGCCGGACTGGCCGACGATCACATTGTTAGACATGGTTTGCTCCTTCTTATCTTTATGCGCCTATCGCTTGCGCCGGGGCGGGCCCTGCATTGCACCGCCCCGGGCGGGACCCCGAAAGCCTGAAATCCATACAAAAAAACATTTTGCTGTGAAACGCCTTTTGGCAGGTTGTCAGAATTTGGTCCCGAATCTATTGTAACCGTTTCTCGCGTTGTATGCAAGACCTAACTTGGTTGCAGAGTGAAAAATTTTATGATAAAATCAATACACTTGCATTTCAGGATCGCTCGATCCGGCCGGACGGGGGCCTTGGCTGCCCGGTGCCCGGCAGCGACCAAGGCAGCGGTCCCGCAGAGGGCGCGCGCCGCGTGCGGCCGCCCGGCCCGCGGGGCGCTCTGCCGGAAAGGGGAAAAGGGGCGCTGGCCCTCCCGCGCAGGCGGGGCAGAGGCCGGCCCCCTGGAGTTTTTATCATGGGGATCTCACACGAATACAACTACGCCCGCCGCCGGGCCCGGCAGCGGAGCAGATACGGCAAACTGAAAGGGGCGGCCTGTGTGGCGGCCATCCTGCTGCTGTCCCTGGCCATCACCGCCATTTTGCAGACGGCTCAGGAGGAGACTGTGCCCGCCCAGCCCGACATCCAGCCCAGCGGCACGGTGGAGGGCATTTTGGCGCCCCTGCCCATGCAGCCGGGGGAGGGGGGCGCCGCGGCCGAGGTGCTGGACTTTGGCCCGGCCCGCCAGAGCCCGGGGGCCTACACCGTCCGCGCCTACGACAGCAGCGTCATCCGCCAGCCCGCCACCGGCCAGGTGGACCTGAGCTATTTTGCGGACGCGGCGTTCCTGGGCGACAGCCTGACGGTGGGCTTTACCGACTACGACATCAACCTGGGGGGCGCGCTGGTCTGCGGCTACATCGGGGCGGGCCCCGACACCATCGTCAACCGGATGACGGTCAGCCACATGACCCGCGGGGACGAGGTGGCCCTGGACGTGCTGGCGGCGGCCCAGCCCAAAAAGCTGTATATCCTGCTGGGCACCAACACCCTGACCACCGCCGGGGCCGAGGAGCGCTTTTTGACCTACTACGGGGCCATGCTGGACGCTTTGCGGGAGGCTCTGGGCCCCGACTGCGTCATCTATGTCCAGTCCATCCCGCCGGTGCGCCCCGAGGCGGCCGCCGAGCGCCCCGGCCTGACCAGCGATAACCTCCGCCGTGTGAACGAACAGCTGGCCCAGCTGGCCAACAGCAAGGGCTGCGTCTATCTGGACCTGTGGGAGGCCCTGGCCGACGGCGAAGGCAACCTAAAGGCGGTCTGCGCCGCGCCGGACGGGGTCCACCTGTCGGCGGGCAACGGCTACGGCGCCTGGGTCAACTACCTGCGCAGCCACACCCTCTACGCCGCCGGCAGCCCCTGGACGGCCGGCAGCGCCTTTGCGCAATAAACAGGAACAGGAGGGAATGGGATCGAAGAAGCAAGAAACAGAGGTTTTTTGTAAACGCCAAACGCCGGAAAGGCCGCAGGTCCGGCCGGATCGCTGACGATGCAAAACCGGGAGGCTCCCACGTGGGGGCCTCCCGGTTTTGTTTGTTTTGCTCTTTACCAGACAAAAGCGGCGCTGAACGCAAAGAACAAAAGCAGGGCGACAACTCCGCCGCCTACGACGAGATAGCAGTTGTAAAGCCATTTGATGGTTTTCTTGGCGGAGTTGATGTCGTTGTAAATGGAATCGAGTTTTTCATTGTTGACGTTCTTGGCCCGCACGTCGGCCACATCCACGTCCCGGACCAGCTCGTCCAAAGTCAGGCCAAAGTAGTCGCTGAGCAGGACCAGCCGCTGGAAGTCCGGGTAGGACTGAGCAGACTCCCACTTGGAAATGGTCTGACGTGACACGTGCAGCTCGGCGCCCAGTTCTTCCTGGGACAGGCCCATGGACTTGCGCAGGCTGATGATCTTTTCGTTGAATTGCATGGTATGCCTCCTTGTGCTGACGGTGAGGGAAAGGGTGCGGCCGCAGCACCAGTATGCCAGAAGGGGCGGCATTTGGCAAGCAACCATGGTTGGCAATCTGTCAACCGGGACGAACATGGCGGAAATTCCACCCACGCAGGCAAAAAAGGGACAGGCTTTGGAGCCTGTCCTCGTGTCGAAAAACGACACTCTCCAGGGGGAACCCATTTCTGCCCGCATACGCGGGACAGAAATTCCTTCCCCCTGGTGGTTGCGGTTCCCTGCTTTTGCTGCGCCCGTCGCAGCGGGCTTGCAAAAGGCAGACCGCTGCCCCTTTTATTGCTGTTAGCCAAATTTCCATCGCGCGTCGCAGCGCGCTCGTAAATTTGGACAGCTGCCCCAACTCCAGCTCGGCTGTTTCTGACGCAGGCAGCGCCTCGCTTTCGTTGTGCTTCGGCTGTTTCGTCCGCAGGACGCGCCTCAGCTTCGCAGTCCCTGGGGACAAAATTGAGCGCTGAACCGTGCACTCGGCCTTGCGGCCTCGCACCATGTCGGCTGGACGGGACTTTTTTGACAGTCTGCGCGTTCTGCGAACGCTTTCCTATAAGTGAATAGTTCAAAGGGGACGATCCTGCCGCGCCTACATAGTAAAGTAATGGACATAAAATGCAGTGGATGTAGTCAAAGAAAAGCCTTCTGGAGACATCTGTCTTTTTGATTCCATTGCTTGGCGTCGCAGCAACGAAGTAGTAAGTGTAGGCGGGAGGCAGCTTTAATCCAGGAGATATCCGACTTAAAAGTGTTGCGCTTCCCGCTGCCGGGCGCGGTATTCTGCCGGAGAGACGTGATAGACCGCTTCGAACTTATGGTAGAAAAAGCCCAGGTTGTTGTACCCCACCTTTTGAGCGATCTCGTAGATCGGCAGTTCGGTGTTGGACAGCAAAAAGCAGGCCTGGTACATCCGCTGCAGGATCAGCAGCTCTTTGAAGGAGCGGCCAGCCTGCCTTTTGATGTAAGCGCTCAGGTAATTGGGGTGAAAGCCGAAGTGCCGGGCGGTGGACTCCAGAGTGGCGGTGAGGTAGTTCTTTTCAATGTACTCCAGAATTTCCACGATCAGGCCGGCGTCGCTGCTGCGGGGAGAAAAGACCTGGTTCCGGTACTGGCGCAAAATCTCGCAGCACAGCAGCACCATATTGGCCTCTATAGCCTGGTCGCTGCACAGCTGGGGATCGTAATATTCACAGAGGATATTTTGCAGGATCAAATGGATGGCGTTGTCCCCGCGCCGGCGGAACAGCAGATGTTGGTCGTGAGCAGTGTCCGCCGACAGCGCATTGACCAGAAAATGGTTGATGATGGCGTTGTCGCCCAGCCGCTGCAGAAAGCCCCTTGTGAGGTATTCCTTGCGCATTTCAATGGTGATGACGATGTCGCTCTCGTTCAGGTACTCGATGCTGTGGGGGACGTTGGTGTCCAGCAGGCAGATGTCGCCGGCAGACATCTCGACCCGGCGGCCGTCGATGACCTGGGTGCAGCGCCCCGCATAGACATAGAGAAACTCGATGACGGTATGGATGTGCTCAGGGATAAAGGTGAAACGGGATTCCTTGTTCACGCAGATGCTTCGTCCTTCCATCAGAGAGTTGAAGGAGAACAGGTACATATCCCGTCCGGCAAAGTTCACCTGCGGGATCCGCCGGTAGCGGGGGGAGAGAACGTCGGAAGGTTCGCCGCGATGGCGCAGTTCCGACTCGGTGTAACGGAAAAGGAATGAATCCAGACTGCCTATGTCCATGGTATGCCTCCTTGGATGGAGAGTGTCTGCCATCAATATAACAGATAAAGTTTGGTAAGTAAAGTGCTTCTGTCAAGTGATTGCAAAACCGGCCCCGCCGGGCTATCATAAAGGCAGCAATGGGGAGGATATTTCCAGCAGCATCAATGGTTTTTGGAGTGTTTCCAGGGAGTCCGGGCGGATGGAAACGCTTTTTGGAAGCTGTGAGATTGGCTGTAAAACCGTCCTTCCCGGCCGCTGCGGCGGGTGCGCGCCCCGCTGCCGGACGATGTGAATCGACTATGGACATGAAGGAGAGAACAGTCATGGCAAAAGCAACGCAATACGAGTTCGAGAGCCTATGCCGCGCCATCCTCGATGCGGTGGGCGGCAGTCAGAATATCGCCAACGTGTTCCACTGCATCACCCGGCTGCGGATCGTGCCTGTCAACCGGGATCTGGTGGACATGGCCAAACTGAGCAGCATCAAGGGTATCCTCAAAGTGGTGGAATCCAGCGGGCAGATCCAATGTGTCATCGGCACCACGGTACCTGAGGTGTACAACGACTTCATCGCCATTTCGGGGATCAACCCCGGCGGCGAGGTCAAGGCGGACGCTGCGGATACCGCTTCCGATGCCGCGGCCGTCCAGGAGAAGAAACAGAACCTTATCATCCGCGGACTGAACACCCTGGCCGCCTGTGTCACTCCCTACCTTTACGCCATCGTGGCCGGCGGTATGATCAAAGGCATCGTCTCTCTGATCACCGCGCTGGGGCTGGCTGCCTCCGACTCGGACATCATCACAGTTTTGAGCGCCGTCGGCGACGCCCCCTTCTACTTCATGCCCTTTATGGCGGGCTATGCAGCGGCCAAGCGGTTCCGAGTCAAGGAAGTATTCGGCCTGATGACCGCCGGCATTTTGATGTACTCCACCTTCTCGGCCCCGGCCGAAGGGGTCTCCAGCTATGCCTTCGGCTTCATTGATATCCCGGCTTACAACTACAAGAGCTCGCTGTTCCCGGTCATCCTTTCGGTGTGGTTCTTCTCGGTCAGCTTCCACTTCATCGACAAGCGGATGCCCAAAAACCTGCGGATCGTCTTTTCGGGGGCCCTGTCCTTTCTGATCGCCGCTCCCATCTTCCTGGGGTTCCTGGCGCCTCTGGGCAACTGGTTTGCCAGCGTCATGACCGGCGGTTTTGCCTGGCTGTTCACCCATGCCGGACCCTTTGCGGGCGCGCTGTTCTGCGGCATCATCCCCCTGACCGTTATCTTCGGCATCAAGGGCTGGTCCGCCGTCGAGCTGCAGAACCTTTCCACCCTGGGCTATGACTACATGCTGCCCAACTTCTTCTACTCCAACCTGGCTGTCTCGGGCGCCATCCTGGCCTACGCCCTCAAGCTCAAGAAGGGCGACCAGCGCTCGGCGGCCATTTCCACCGGCCTTGTCTGCATCCTGGGCATCACCGAGCCGGCGCTCTACGGCTACGCTCTGCCGGAGAAGCGTCCTCTGGCCGCAGCCATGGCAGGCGGCGCCATCGCCGGCGCGCTGGCCATGATCCTTGGCGTGGTCACCTACGCTTTCTCGGCGCCCGGCATCACCAGCATCGCCACCTATATGGACGAGGGGAACAACTTCCTGATGCTGCTGGTGGTCATGGCGGTGGCCTGGCTGGCATCCTTTGCCATCTCGTTCGTACTGTGCAAAAAAGAAGAGTAAAAAACCAACGGAATCAGGAGGTTCTTGCGATGAGAAACGGTTTTCCAAAGGATTTTCTGTGGGGCGGCGCCATGGCTGCCTCCCAGGCGGACGGCGCTTACGATCAGGACGGCAAGGGGCTGGACACCCAGGACCTGCGCTACTTCGACCCTGCCTGGACCAAAGCTGAGCGGGCCGCCAAGGCCAACCGCCGGATGAGCGACGCCAAATTCCGCCAGGCGCTGGCCGACACCCAGGACCAGACCCACTACCCGTTCCGCCACGGCATCGACTTCTACAACCGCTGGCGGCAGGACCTGGAATTGTTCGACGAGCTGGGCATCAAGGTGCTGCGCACTTCCATCAACTGGGCCCGCATCTATCCCCACGGAGACGATCCTGTCCCCAATGAGGAGGGCCTGCGCTTTTACATCGACCTGTTCGACGAATGCCACCGCCGCGGCATCAAGGTCTTTGCCACCATCCTCCACTACAACATCCCGGTGGACCTGGTACTCAAGTATGGCGGTTGGAAAAGCCGCAAGACGGTGGAGTGCTATGTCCGTTACGCCCGCACCCTCTTTGAGCGGCTGGGGGATCGGGTGGACTACTGGCTCCCCTTCAACGAGTTCAACGCGGGTAAGTTCAACCCCTACAACGGCGTCTGCCTGGTGGAGGATCAGGAAGAGGACTACAACAACGCCATTTTCCAGTGCCTGCACAATCAGTTCATTGCCAACGCCCTCACCGTCAAGGCCGGCCACGAGATCCTGCCCGGCAGCCAGATCGGCGGCATGATCGCCCGCTTCACCACCTATCCTGCCACCTGCAAACCCGACGATGTGATGCAGATGATCCTGGACGATCAGTATTCCAACTGGTTCTATCTGGATGTCATGGCCCGCGGACATTATCCTGCCTATATGGAGCGCTACTTTGAGACGGAAGGCATCCATATCCACATGGAGCCGGGGGATGAGGCCATTCTGCGGGAAAACACCATCGACTTTGTCTCCTTCTCGTACTACTTCTCCCAGGTGTCCACCACCGAGCAGGGCTGGGAAAAGACCAGCGGCAATCTCATCATGGCCAACAAGAACCCCTACCTTGAGACCAGCGAATGGGGCTGGCAGAAGGACCCCGTTGGACTGCGTATCACCCTGAACCAGGTATACGACCGCTACCAGCTGCCGGTTTTCATTGCCGAAAACGGCCTGGGCGCAGTGGACAGGGTCGAGGCCGACGGCTCCATCCACGACCCCTACCGCATCGATTACCTCAAGGCCCACATCCAGCAGATGAAAGAGGCCGTCAAGGATGGGGTGGATCTGATCGGCTACACCATGTGGGGCTTCATCGACCTGGTGTCCTGTGGTTCGATGGAAATGAGCAAGCGCTATGGCGTGATCTATGTGGATCTGGACGACGCCGGCCACGGCACACTGGCCCGCAGCCGGAAAGATTCCTTCTACTGGTACCAGAAGTGCATCCGCACAAACGGCGAGGACCTTGCCTGACCAGGCTGAAAGCTGTATCATAAAAAGAGCATCCGTGGGCGGAAGGACCGTCCGCGGATGCTCTGCGTTTTGAGCTCGATGAAGAAAGGAACAGATACCATGAACGAATCGATCAAAGCACGTGCTCTGGACTATGCCGCGCGCTGCCGGGACGAACAGGCCGAACTGCTGCGCACGCTGGGCCGGCTGCCGGCGCCCAGCCGTCAGGAGGATCTGCGGGCTGCCTTCTGCCGGGACTGGCTGCAGAAGCAGGGTGCGCAGGATGTGACCATCGACGCTGCCAAAAATGTCATCTGCCGCTTGGGGCCGGCGGAATGCGAGGACCTGGTGGTCTTTGCGGCCCACACCGACGTTGTTTTTCCGGATCTGGATCTCCTCCCGGTGCGGGAAGAAGATGGCCGGCTGTACGCTCCCGGCATCGGGGATGACACCGCCAACCTGGTCAATCTGCTGCTGGCAGCCCGCTACCTGATCGCCCGGCAGGTGCCGCTGCGCTGCGGCGTCCTGATCGTAGCCAACGCCTGCGAGGAGGGTCTGGGCAACCTGGACGGCACCAAGGCTCTCTTTGCTGCCTGCGGCACCCGCATCCGCGGCTACAATTCCTTTGACATGTATATGCCGTCCTGCTGCACACGGGCGGTGGGCTCCTGGCGGTACCGTATCACTTGCCGGACCGCCGGCGGCCACTCCTACCAAGACTTTGGCAAACCCAGCGCCATCCGGCTGCTCTGCGGCCTGGCGGACGAGCTCTACCGCATCGTCCCTCCTGCCGGGGTCACCTACAACATCGGCCGCATCGAAGGGGGCACCACCGTCAACTCCATCGCGCAGGAGGCGTCCATGCTCTATGAGTTCCGCTCCGACGCACAGGAAAACCTGGCCGGGATGGAGTCTGCGTTCCGCACCGCGCTGACCCACTGGGAAGGGCAGGGCGGCCGCTTTGAAGTAGAGCTGCTGGGAGTCCGCCCCGGCAACGGCCCTCTGGACAAGGACGCCATGGACCGCTTTACCGCCCATACGGTGGATGTCATCCGGGCCGTCACCGGGCAGGAACCCCGGATGCAGGCCGGCTCCACCGACAGCAATATCCCCCTTTCCCTAGGTATCCCGGCCAATACCATAGGTACCGTGACCGGCAGCCTGGCCCACACCCGGCAGGAATGGGTGGACCTCGCCAGCCTGCCCACCGGTCTGGCTCTGGCCCTCAGCCTGATTCTGTCCTACGCCGAAGAAGTCTGACCTGGGCGCAAGGTGACAATGCGGTGGTCATGGCGAGGGATGCCGCCAAGAAGGGAAGCATTCGATTTCCAAGTCTGATAGGATTCGGCAGGCGCTGGCAAAATACATGATAATTTATTTCCTTTGCCCTCTTGACAGAACAGGGAAAAGAATGTATTATAACGGTGTTATATAACAGCGCTATAAGGAGGGCTCTCTATGGAAGAAAAGTCTACCGCAACCTTGGAAAAAATCCAGGAGGCCGCTCTGGGCGAATTCCTGGACAAGGGGTTTCTAGGTGCTTCCCTGCGGCAGATCGTGAAGAACGCCGGGGTGACCACCGGGGCCTTTTACGGCTACTTCTCCAGCAAGGAGGCGCTCTTTAACGCTTTGGTGGAGCCTCACGCCGCTGCTCTCATGGGTAAGTTCATGGAGGCTCAGACCTCCTTTGCAGAGTTGCCCGAGGAGCAGCAGCCATCCCACATGGGGGTGGAGTCCTCCCACTGCGTCCATTGGATGGTGGACTACATCTGCCAGCACCGGGAACCAGTAAAGCTGCTGTTGTGCCGGGCGGAGGGTACCAGTTATGAGCACTTTGTCCACAACATGG
>ERZ1090863.562-NODE-562-length-19527-cov-64.261504_pt1 | contig 19527 bp, 22 predicted proteins | sample MGYA00478480_ERZ1090863 | MGnify/ENA primary metagenome ERZ1090863 (study PRJEB33644, sample SAMEA5815746) | chicken gut metagenome | biome: Chicken; feature: Gastrointestinal Tract; material: Caecum | place: Ireland | collected 2019-01-01 | study: A study of the...
GCGCAGCTGACACCGTGTCAGTTTCCCCACTTCACTCTAATGAAGTATGACACCGTGTCACTTCATTGTTGTAAAGCGTTAACACATTTTACTTTAGCACTGCAAAGTGATAAACCTAGAAAGTGTGTCGAAACATTACGTAAAAATAAATTGAAAAAAGTCTTGACATGATGGCGACAGCGTGGTATAATATAGACAAGAAAGAGGAAAGGAGTCAAGGACAATGAAACTAACAATGGATGAAATGAATATGCTGTTGGCAGCACTGTATACGCACAGTGCCGACCTTAGCAAGGCAGCTAAAGATGCCGCCAGTGCTGATAAGCCTCTGACAGCTAAGCTGTTCGCAGAACAGGCCGATAAAGAAAAGGCCCTGCGAGACAAGTTAATTGCAAACCTCGATGAAATGACTATATGAAAATATCTATTTTACAGGAGGGTAAAGATTATGAAAAAGACTATTTGTGACGATATCGCGGCCCGTGAGCTGTTCCTGTACGCGGTCAATAAAGAGGCCTTATATAGCGAGATTCGCAGTGTGCTTAACTGCCTTTACCGCAAGGCCATGAAAGGGCAGTACATCATTGATAAGGCGTCTGACGCTTTCGCCGGTGTCGTAAAGAGTGCAGCAATCATGTATACGGCAGAGTTTGGCAGCGGTCGTTACTATGATACATTTAACGCAGCCACTCGTAAAGAGGTTTGTCGGCAGTTGGAAGATTACTTCCATGAGAACATTATGAAGGGTGATTTTTAAGTCGAAACCGGGTTTAACCCGGTCGCGTGAGGGTTGACCGCCCGCGCCTGACGATGACAGGTCAAATGTTCCACGTGGAACATTCTGGACAATGCAAGGAGAATTCAAGATGAAGAAATGGTATAATGTTGAATTAGGTCAAGAGAATGCCGAACGTTTAGGTGCATATCTGAAAAAGTATGAATACAAGTATGAAGCAAGCGCTTGTGGTATTTGGTCTGTACATTTTGAAATTTACTTGAATAAAGATGCCGCAAGTAAAGTTGATTCTTTTATTCGTAGTTTGCCGGAATTTTGAAAGGAGAATTTACATGATTCACTCTGATTTTCTCGCAAAAACCTTTGTGGCGCAAGCCAAGGGCTACAAGCGTTTCCGCATTGAATGTATGTACTATTTTGCTATTGCCACTCTGAATCACGCCTATGACGATAAAATCATCACCCGTTCGGAGTGGAACGAAGCATACTTCTATTTCCAGAATTTCATTTATGAGTGAGGTGCAATCATTATGCTGGTTATCTATTTTGAGCTTTTTAACGGATGGATTGTTTGTGAATTGCGTCAGGTTGAAAACCGTGTTGTAAACGTTCCTATCTCTGTTCCGTATGAGACAGAGGACAAGGCAATCCAGGCAATGCACACCATGTATGATATTCGCGAAAAGCTGAACCTGTTGTAAATTGAATAGGCACGAAAGGAGGTGATGCAATGCTGTCCTATTATTTATACGTTCGGCAAGATGGCGACACTTATACGTTTTCCGACCGTTTCAAGGAAGGGTATGAAACCCGGAATTTAACCACGGAGAACGTGCGGAAACTGCCGTTGAAATTGTTGAAAACTTTTGCAACTTTCTGTGAAGATAAGATGCAAAATTCAACGCGCCCGACCATTCGCAAATATGAGGAAATTTATGAATTCATTCAGTACGAAATCAAACGGAGGTTAGAAAATGGTATATGTGAGTAGGGACCTCGTGCAGTGTCTGGAATTTACTGCGCGCCCCATCGGAATGTATAGAGGGTGGATGCACCCGGATAAAGAGAGTGTAGCCCTCTCGCTTTATTGCATCTTGGATGGTCACATGATTATGGGCTTGCATCACACGAAAGGGGATTTGATTGTTGAAAGCCCCTATAAGTACTTGATGGCAACGCCCTACGTCTACAAAGCGCAATGTGGTTCTTACCGCATTCGCGTACAGGAGCGTGTAGTTCCTGTCATCGGCTTTTTTCTTACTCGCAATGGTGAGTACAATTTGCTTGCCGCTGAGAGTGAGGATTTAGTAATCGAATGTTGCAAAGCCTGCAAAGAAATGCGTCTTGGCATTACCCCTATTGTGACAGATAAGATGCTGCAATATAGCGCTATGAATGCCGTCACAGAGGATATTTGTTTCAAGCCTGAGCAAGCGTTCCTGAAAATTCCGTACATGAATTTATGCCGCGAATTGGGGGTGATTGAATGAGAGACGAAATGGCACGGCAGTACCGGGTACAGATGTTACAGCAGCGGTTAAACGACCTGTACAGGGAGCATGACCGTAACCCGGACGATTACAAGGTTAATCTTGAAATTCGTGACCTGAAATCAGAATTACGGAGGCTCGACAACTTATGGTAACCCGCTTTATATTGGTTCTAATTTTGTTGGTTGTCATTGTATGGTTTGGCGCAACCTATTTGGGGGATTAACTATGAGTGAGTCGCCCTCCTCGCGGAGGGCGTGGGTAGAAATGCAGAGCCGCTAGCATTATATCCTGTACCTACTATTTCACTAACAACAAGAAAGGAAACTAACATGAAATTTGAAATGGGCATTTCTGAGGAAGCCTATCAAGAAGTGATGGGGATGTTAGTCAGTCATGCAACAAACCTGTATGTTTGTGGCCTGATTGACGAAGAATTCTACCGCAATATTTTTGGTGGAATTATCGAGAACGATGCTTTGGAAGGTCTGGTCGCCGCATCGAACGACGTCCGCAAAGTCATTGTGAAGTGTACCGGTTAAAGAAAATTTTCTGAAAAATCTTGACACACGATGCCCGATGTGCTATACTATAGATAGAGGGTGAAACCCGTCACCCCCTATCGAGTATTGGACCATGAGAACAAGAAAGAAGGTTTAAGAACATGGCAAAGTATGTTACCCGCACTTTCGTTACTACTGTGATTCACGGCGTTTCCGTCTACATGGACGGTGACAACTGCGTGACCAGCCCCCTCGCTGACGTTATTGTTGACGGCAAGCTTGACGATGACAAGGCAACCAAGGACCTGAAAAAGGCATACCCAAACGAGAGCAACGTGCTTGTGAAGGGTGTCGAGTACAAGACTGAGCGGCGGGGCATGACTGTGGAGGACTTCAAGGCCAATTCCATTGTGATGCCTGAGAAGGGCAGCGCAGACGTGTACGCTGACGAGGCCGAAACCGAAACCGTTGAGAACTACTAATGGAGGTATGAACAATGAATGACGAAATGAGCATGACCGCGTATGATGGTGGCATGATTTCTATTCAGCAGGACTTGCAGTCCCATCCGAATAGTTACTGCTCCATCAAGCCCACAACGACTGAGGAGAAGAAGGACCTGTACAACATGATGAACAGCTCTGATGAGCGTCTTGCTGATTGCATCAATCAGGTCATCAAGGTAAAGGACCTCTACATCGAGAGTGTGGAAGTCAAGAATGAGGAAGGTATTATCTCTATTGCTCCCCGCATCATCCTGATGGACACCGAAGGTAGGACCTATGCGTCCGTTTCCGTTGGCATTTACAACAGCCTGCGCAAGCTGATTCAGGTTTTCGGCGAGCCTACTTGGCCCGAAGGGATTGCCGTCAAGGTGGTGCAGCACACTAAGGGCAATCGGAAGATGCTGTCGCTTGTAATGGCATAAGTACCGCACCTAGGGGATAGCAGTTAATGTAGAAAGGAGTTGAAACTCCCTCCTATTTTTGAAGTATGTGATTGTATTCCCCAGCATTGCCCGCAGCGTGTGCATGAACTGCGGTCAACATAAGAAAGGAGTTGAAAAGCTCCTATTCCTCTAAAAATCTGTAGTGCACACAAAGACAACCGCGTCGCGCTTTATACGTTGAAGTCCCAAGATAGGGCAGGGGTTCAGGCCCCTGCCCTTTTATTATAACTAAGGCAGGTGAAGGCATGAAACCATTCTACGATAACCTAAAAGATTCAGCTTTTTGGTATGAGCTGGATGGTGTCAAATATTTCTTTTCCACCGAATTGCGGCGGGATAACTTTATTAAAAGGTATCAAGATAACCGCAAAGAGGTTGCTGCAAGGCTAAAGAAACGTTGGCGCTTTGATATCGAATCTAGCCTGCTGGCAGATTTATACCTGTATTCAAGTATTGAATTGCACGGCTTTTACATCGAGCATAACGGGGGTGCATTTGAATGGCAAAGACAGGTAAAATTAGATGGACTGCGGATGACGAAAAAGAATTACGAGACGCCGTTCGGCGCTACAACCGAAAGATTGCTAAAGTAGCGAAACGTCAACCGGAGTTAGCAGAATATCAGCCCTCACGTATCAATGTGACACAAGCCATTAAAGAGGCTAAGTCTGGTACGCGCAAGGGATACAAAGAGATGCTAAAGCACATTGAACAGTACAATAAACCGGGAGCAGAGGCCGTAGTTACCACGGAAGCGGGAGTGACGACGACCATTTATCAAGTGACAGAGAACAAGAGAGCCGCAGCAGCAATTAACGCTTACAAGCGTGCAGGGCTGAAAAAGGCGGAAGAAAATGCAAGCCCGTATAAAGGTACTATGGGTAGGGCACGGGAGAACGACTTCCGGCCCATCAAGGACCGTACACAGGATACCGCGCCGAATTCCTTTGAGGCATATTCGCGCAGCTTAGAAGAACGGCTCATGCGTTTCAAGAACAATTACTATAAGGACTTGTACAAGCAGAACTATCTTGAAGCAGTGCGGCAGCAGTTTGGAGTGAACAGCCGGTTATACAAGTTAGTGCAGGACATGAGTGCTGACGACCTTTCCGACCTATGGTACAAAGATGCAGTAACCGATATTAGTTTCGTATACGATGCAAACCCCAACCCGTCTAAAGCACAAGTTAACGACCACGAAAATTATATCCTTGACCGTTTTGCCAGTTACGGATATGAATACGCAGACGTCCCCGCTACGGGGTACCGTTTATGATTCTCGCCGCTGACTTTGAAACAACTGTTAATCCTGAGCATACAGACGTTTGGGCATGGGGACTTTGTCCATTCGGTGACACAGAGGCATTCCAGCATGGTACGAACATAGATTCTTTTATGGCTTTGATGGAGCGCCTTGCATCTCATGAAACTGTTAAGGTTTACTTTCACAATCTAAAGTTCGATGGTGAGTTCATCATTTATTGGCTGCTGCACAATGGTTTTGAACATAGAGAGGACAGTGAGGGTCTAGACAAAGATACATTCAGCACCCTGATAAGTGACATGGGTCAGTTTTATTCCATTGAAATCTGTTTTGGAAAAAGAAAGAAAGCATTAAAGAAAGTCAAGCTGTACGACAGTCTAAAGTTGATTCCAATGCCCATAGCGAAAATGCCAAAGGCATTCGGACTACCAATCAAGAAACTTGAAATCGACTATGAGCGAGTACAGAAACCGGACAGTGAGCTGACGGAACAGGAAGTCGAGTACCTGAAAAACGACGTTCTTATCCTTGCCATGAGCCTAGACCATATGTTCAAGCAGCGGCTAACCCGCATGACCATTGGGTCAAACGCCTTGGCAGAGTACAAGGACCTTGAAGGGAAAAAGAAATTCGAGAAATTGTTTCCCCAGATAGACTACTTTGACACAGATATACGCCGTTCTTATAAAGGTGGGTTTACATACTGTGACCCACGGTTTGCAGGGAAAGACATAGGTGAGGGAATAGTCCTTGACGTCAACAGTCTTTACCCATCCCGTATGAAATATTGCCCGCTTCCCTACGGGGAGCCGATATTCTTTGATGGTGAGTACAAGGACGACAAGGCATACCCTTTATATGTGCAGCACCTACAATGCCAGTTCAAGTTAAAACCAAATCACATTCCTACGATACAGGTTAAGCATTCAAGATTTTTCGTGTCCACTGAATACCTCACATCTTCCAACAGTGAAGTCGTTGACATGGTATTAACAAGCGTGGACTTAAAGTTATTCATGGAGCACTATGATGTTTTTGACTGTACTTTTATTGATGGCTTTAAGTTTCGTGCAGCCGTTGGGATGTTTGATTCGTATATTGATAAATGGAATGATATAAAGGTAAAGGCCACTGAGACGGGGAACCCCGGATTAAGGACCATTGCGAAATTGATGCTTAACAACCTTTACGGGAAGTTTTCTACCAATCCTGAAAGTGCACAAAAATTCCCATACCTTGGAGATGATGACTGTGTACACTACCGCCTTTCGTCGCCTGAGCATCGCGACCCTGTGTATATACCTGTTGGCACTTTTATTACTGCATGGGCAAGGGATAAAACCATACGTTCAGCCCAACAGGTGTATGACCGATTCCTGTATGCTGACACAGATAGTTTGCACCTCATTGGGACAGAAATCCCAGATGGACTTGAAGTGCACCCGTCAAAACTGGGGGCGTGGAAGCATGAGAGTACGTTCGAGAGGGCGCGGTTTCTAAGGCAGAAATGCTACATTGAACAGATAGATGGAAAACTGAAAGTCACTTGTGCCGGAATGCCGGAACGGTGCCACGAGTTTGTCACATGGGAGAATTTCCACATTGGGGCAGAAATCCCCGGAAAACTGAAACACACACACGTTCCGGGCGGCGTCCTGTTGGCAGAGACACCCTTGACAATACGCGAATAATATGGTATAATTTTTATGGGGCGGTATTCCGTTTAATCCATCGCACGCAATGAGGGTGTCAAGCCTGAAAAATGGCTCCTGCTTGCGCGTGGCCTTGACCGGTGGTGATGGAACGGATACTAGCCCCCTTCTTATTGGAGGATAATATGTATTGGGACATAAACCGATGTTTAAGTTACAACTGTCTATTTAACTTCATTGTTGGTGCTCGAGGTGTCGGTAAGACCTACGGTGCAAAGAGATACGTAATTAAGAAGTTCATCCAGAGCGGGGAACAATTCGTATACGTGCGCCGGTACAAAGATGAATTGAAGAAAATGAAACGGTTCTTTGAGGACATTTACCAAGAGTTCCCCGGACATGAGTTCAAGGTCAGCCCGCCTAACTTCATCATTGACGATGTTGTAGCAGGAACTTATATGCCGTTATCCACGGCGAAGATTGAGAAATCGACACCGTTCCCGAAGGTCCGTACCATTATCTTTGATGAATTCATCCTTGATAAAGGCACCCATCATTACTTGCCGGATGAAGTCACGAACTTTCTTGAACTGTATTCAACCATTGCCCGTGACAGAGACGTGCGTGTGCTGTTCTTGTCCAACGCCCTGACGCAGACAAATCCTTACTTCCTTTATTTTAATATACACCTTCCGTACGGCAAGGATATCGCTGCAAAGAATGATATCCTTGTCGAGATGGTGACGGACGAAGAATACAAGCAGCACATTGAACAGACACGGTTCGGCAAGCTGATTAAAGGCACTGAATACGGCGATTATAATATGGGTAATCAGTTTTTGCGGGATGATTCCACGTTCGTGCAGAAGAAACCAGACACCGTGGTATACAGTTTCACGATGAAGTACAAAGAAACGTACTATGGCGTATGGACAGACCGCATGACGGGCTATTTATATGTATCGTATGACGTAGACCCGACCAACCATTTCTCCTACTCAATCACACAGGCGGACCACCAGCCGAACATGGTATTGTTAAAGGGACACATCTCCGTCCTGTTTGACCGGTTCTTGCTGTACTATAAACGGGGGGATGTACGGTTCGAGGATATGAATATTAAGAATATGTGTCAAGAAATTTTGAAACTGACGCTTTAACGCTTGAATTTTGCACTTTAATATGATATAATAAGTATAAGGAGGTGGGGGCCTATGGAGGCTGCAACTTTCGTCGATTTGTTTTCCAACGTTGGGTTCCCTACCGCCATGTGCGCGGTCCTGTTCTGGATTATCTGGCAGGACCGGAAGGAACACAAGAAGGAACGAAGCGACACTAAGCAGGACAATACAGCACTGATTGCAAACATCCAGAGCACGAACAATGAACTAATCAGGAAATTAGAACAAAGTATCGACAAGAACACAGAAGCGATTGAAAAACTCGAAAATCTGGTTTATAAATTGTCTGTTCATGTTGATGATATCCGCGACGATATCAGCGACCAAAAGAAAGGAAGGTGAGCCACATGAGTTATACGGCTGAGGGCCTTGTGGAGTATTGCAAGAAAGCTCTGAAAATGAGTACACTGTATATGTACGGGGCATTGATGCGGCCTATCACGACTGCATATGTGGACGACCGGGCAAAGGCGTATCCTTCTCACTACTCCGCGGCCCGCGTTAAGTTCCTGAAAAGCAAGGTTGGTTCAGCTTACGGCTGCGACTGTGTAGGGCTTATCAAGTCCTATTACTGGGGCGGAGTCGGGTCACCTAAGTACCGGCCTAGCAACGATGTTTCCGCAAATGGGATGTACCAGACCGCGAAAACCAAGGGGCCTATCTCCACCATCCCTGAACTTCCGGGGGTGTGCGTGCAGATGGATGGGCACATCGGCGTTTACATCGGGAACGGCAAGGTCATCGAATGCACGTCGAACACCAAGTTTGGTGACGGCGTGTGCGAGACGAACTTGAAGTACCGCAAGTGGGAACATTGGCTGTACTGCCCTTTCATTCAGTATGAGCTTGTTCCGGCAGTACAAGGTGAGTACACGGTACAGGCAGGCGACAGCCTTTGGGCAATTGCTGAAAAGTACCTTGGTTCCGGTGCACGATGGGAGGAAATCAAGACCCTGAACGGGCTGCACAACAGTCTCATTGTACCAGGGCAAACCCTGAAAATTCCTTTGGATTAAGGAATTTTCAGGGGAGGTTTATTAGACGGTTTCGCCGCAGGCGGAAATTGCAAATCAATTTCATTACGTCCAACGAGCGAAGCGAGTTATATCCCTTTGGATTGAGGTAAGGAAGAATGCTTAGCAAGGAAGAATTTGCGAAGGAAGTCATGGCGATATCGAAAAATACCGGTGACTTTCCTGAAATCATGGACAGCTTGAAAAAGCTGCAAGACAGCTATAACGAAAGCATTGACGCAAGTGCAGCACAGGGAACTGGGACCGCAGAAGGTGAACAGAAACCCGCGAACACTTACACAGATGCAGACGTTATGGACAAGGACGGCAAGCGGTGGAGCGAGAAGTACAGTGAGCTGAAAGACGAATATCGCAACCGCTTCTTTGGCGGAGGGGATACGCCTAAGAAAGAGGAACCGCCTATCGACGTCCCCGGTGAACCGGGGAATGCCTCTGACGACCCCGCAAACATCACGCTTGACGACCTGTTTGTAGAGCGGACTTAAAGTTCGCTATCCTAATTAAAAGTGAGGTGCTATAAAATGCCTAGAGTTCCTAAAACTTTCGACGCGAAGTTTGACGGTATTCAGATTCTGAACGCCATTCGCAACGCTGCGTCTACCACCTATCAGGAACGCATTCCCGTTGCCACCCGTGACAATATCAAGGACGTCGGCAACGCAATGATGCAGTACGAGGCCACGCAGAATGAGTTCCTGCATATGCTGGTCAACCGTATCGCCCGCGTCATCATCACGAGCAAGAGCTATTCCAACCCGCTGAAACCCTTCAAGCGGGGTGTGCTCGAGATGGGTGAGGCGATTGAAGAAGTGTTCGTCAACATGGCGACCGCGAAACCGTTCGACCCCATTCTGGCCGAAAGGACGGTGTTCAAACGTGAGATTCCTGACGTCTCTGCTGTGTTCCATAAAATCAACAGCCGCGTTTTCTACAAGACCACCGTCTCCCGTGAACAGCTCGCCGCCGCCTTCCTTAACGCGGAGGGCATTACGGACCTTGTGGCCAAAATCGTTGATTCCCTGTACTCTGGCGCGGAACTGGATGAGTACATCAGTATGCGAGAGATGTTCTCGATTCAGGCGCAGAAGGGCGCGTTCTATCCCGTCTACATCCCCGCCATTACGGAGGCGACTGCAAAGAGTGCAATCACCACTATCAAGAAGTGGTCAAATCAGCTCGAGTTCATCTCCGCGAGCTACAACCCCATGGGCGTGAAAACCCGTACCGTGAAACAGGAGCAGTACCTTTTCGTTACCCCTGATTTCGATGCCGTGATGGACGTCAACGTCCTTGCCGCTGCGTTCAACATGGACAAGGCGGAGTTCATGGGCCACAAAATCATGGTCGATAATTTCGGTACCGGCATGGAGAAGGTGCAGGCCATTCTCATTGACCGCGACTGGTTCATGGACTTTGACCGCATGAGCGAGTACAATGAGATTTACAATCCCGAAGGTCTGTACTGGAACTACTTCTATCATGTGTGGCGGCTGTACAGTGCGTCCCCGTTCGTGAATGCCCTGATGTTCACCAGCGATGACACCATCAAGATTACTTCCATTGATGTTGTGCCTGCCACCGCGACCGTAAAGAAGGGTGCCTTGCAGCAGTTCACTGCGAACTTTACCGCCTCTGCTATGGCTCCCCGTGGTGTCATTTGGGAAGTGTCCGGCGCTCTCCCCGTCCGCAGTCAGATTGACTGGACTGGCCGTCTGTTGGTGGTTCCCGACGAGCAGAATACTGAACTGACCGTCAAGGCCACTTCCACCTACGACCCCACCAAGAGCGATACCGCGACCGTGACTGTTACGGCATAAGGCAGCTCTAAAAACTAAATAGCCATTCAGGACCCTACCCGCTTGCTTCTTTACGGCGTCACCACATTTCCGCCGGTTTCCTTCCTTGGCGGGTAGGGTCAATTATTTGGTTACTGCATCACCTTCCCGCCCTTGTCAACGCGGTTAGGTCCTTGCAGGTACAAACTTGTATGCTGGGCACTCTTTAGAGTGCCGGAGGTGATACAATGCCTGAAACTACAACTACCCGTCTTACGAAAGTCAGAGTATTAAAGGATGTTCCTTGCGACGATACGTACACGGATGTACGTTATTTCGAGGACACCGGCAGTCAGCAGGGGTTCTTTGAAGGTTTCGTAAAACATACTTATGAGAATGCTGCATACCAGCGCGTAAACGACCAAGTCGCTCCGTACCGTGAATTGCTCACGCTGCGAATCCCGGCTGTTGCAGATGATGTGTACGACTGTAACTACATCATGTTCCAGAATCAGCCCTACGGCAACAAGTGGTTTTATGCGTTCATTCGGAAAGTCAATTTCGTGTCCCCGAACTGTACCAAAATCGACTATGAAATTGACTGGTTCCAGACCTATATGTGTGACTTTGAGGTGCATCCCTGTATGGTTGTTCGCGAGCATTTGAATCCAGCGGATGACGTGCCGTTCGCGAACTGCGTTCCTGAGCCTATTATGGTGCCGCGTTATACGATTGACACATCGAGTGTTGACCACTATTTGCAGGGCGGCACGACCCCTATCAACACATGGGTAACTGTTGCGATTGTCCCTAACACACTGACTGTTGCCATTATTGAGGCAAGCGGTTTTCCCCTTATCAACAAAGGCGACTTGTATAACGGTATTTACAATGGTGCATGGTATCTTTCGTGCCCTGCTGCTGTCGCCGGTACGCTCATTGAAAAACTTATCACAGCCCTTGCTGCGATTGACTGCGCTGAGCAGATTTGTGATATTTTCATGACCCCTTCTCCGCCCACACCCGGCACGCAGAATGCAAACCAGACGAATCACAGCACAGGTATCAACGTTGAAAACACAACCTTTACCCCTGCTGACGGCTCTTACATGGTACACAATAAAAAGCTGCTGTCTTACCCGTTCTCTTATGTTGAATGCGTAAGTGACAGCGGGGAGGCAATCAACCTAAAACCCGAACTGATTAACGGCGGTACGCTGCAAGGTAGCGTATATACAGTTTCTTCTAACGAATTCGGTATGAAGTTTATCCCTGCATACCAAGGATGTGAAGATAGAAACGGCCTGCAACCTTGTCTGACTTATGCCTGTGATATTCATTGTACGTGGATGGGACAGGCATACGGTAACGCTTTTATTGCTAACACGATTCGTATTGGTCTGAATGCTCTTGCATCGGGGGCAAACCTTGTGACACAGACTTCCATGGCAGGAATTGGCGGTACTGGTGTTGCAACCATGAGTGATGCCCGCCGTTTTGGTGACTTTAAGAGTGAAACTAGCGGCGATGCGGGAAGCCTGTTCAGCGATACGGCAAGCAACATTTATAATACGCTGTTTGACAGCCCTGAACAGCACTACAACAGAAACGGCAGCGGGGCTATCAACTTTTCTATCGGTTTGCGAGGGTTCCATTTCGCACGTAAATGCCCAACCAAAGAATGGATGGAAAAGATTGACCAGTATTTCGACCTGTTCGGTTATGCCGTCATGACCTGCAAAATGCCGAATTTGACCGGGCGTCCGAAATGGAATTACGTGCAGCTGCAAAAGCCCTGCATCACTGGTTCTGTTCCTGTTCAGGGCATGATGGCAATCAAGGCAGCATTCGCACGGGGTGTACGTCTGTGGCACGTCGATGAAATCGGGGAATACAACGGTCCCGGTGATAATGGATAATAGGAAAGGTATCACCTCTCACCGCCCTACGGGCGGAGCTCCCCTTAAAAGGGGAGCCAAATAGGAAAGGAGGCTTTGAAAGATATGAGTCAACTGTTTAAGCCATTCAACCCGCTGCTGAATCCGAACATCTGGCACAAGCCGAACAAACCCCGGCTTGAGGCGGCATGGCTGAATAACCTCACATTCATGGACTATTATTACCGTATTGAGGAAATTGCAATCAATATGTTTGAATGGTCAGGCCTGCCCGAATCCGTGGATGAACGGTTCATCGAGCTGGTTCTATGTGAATACGGGTACGGCGTTTATTTCGATGACCCTGTGATGGGTAATCTGTTCCTAACCTGCATGACCATGGGGCCGTTTGACGTGTACCGGTATCCGCGTAAACGCATGGCATATGCGGTGGACGATTACAAAAAGGAACTGAATGAAAATAATTCGGTCCTTGTGTATAACAACTACCTGCACACCAATACGCTCACAACCATTATTCTCTATGCCCGTCGCCTGTCGGACATTGAACGCAGCATCGAGGTGAACATCCGGGCGCAGAAAACCCCTGTCCTCATTACCTGTGAGGAAGAACAGCAGTTCACCATGAAGAATGCGTACAAGGACTATGACGGCAATATGCCGGTGATTTACGCCAACAAAGGAGTATTCGACCCCAAAGCCATTCAGGCGATTCAGACACAGGCCCCCTTTGTCGCTGATAAACTCATGATTATCAAGCGGCAAATCTGGAATGAAATGCTGACGTTTTTCGGTGTCGAAAACGGCAACAGCGAGAAGAAAGAACGCCTGATTACAGATGAAGTCATGAGCAATCTGGGGTCCGTACAAGCACAGCGGTACGTGATGCTGAACAGCCGCCGCAAGGCCGCAGAGCAAATCAACAAAATGTTTGGGACTGACATTGAGGTCAACTTCCGTCAAGACTTCTCTGCCCTGAATACCCAGATGCCAACCACGACGACCATGACCACCGGCAGTGCGGAGTCTATTGACGCGCGTGCCGTAGACCTTCCCCAGAATACGCCGTTGAACTAACTTCCCTACGGGAAGCGCAACAACGTCCGCACCTGCAATGCACAATGTGCGTTGACAAGAACGGCAAAGCAGTGCAGGGCACCAACTTTCAATGAAATGAGGTGACATCACCTCTCACCGCCCTACGGGCGGAGCTCCCCTTAAAAGGGAGCCAAATATGAAAGGAGGCTTTGAAATTGGCAGAATACACAATGGAACTGCGGGAACTGGTTGAGCGGCATTACCCGCTTGCTCTGGACCGGTACCCCATCTTTGATGAAAACCACCGGGACGTCCTTAACAACAAAATCATTCAGCATTTCTGGTACCGTGAAATCGGACAGGAAACCCCCGACCGGTTTAACCGAATGCTGGGACGGAAGATGAATGAAATCATGCCGTATTACAATCAGCTGTATGTTTCCACCCTGATTGAATATGACCCTTTGGCTACGGAGTTCATCAACGCGACGACCAAGGACGTCACAAGGACCAAAGAGAAAACAGAGGCCGGGTACGCTGCTGCAATGAGCGAAACGACCGGAGACGTGCAGTCTACGAATCGTGACCTGACACAGAAAACCGGAATGGAATTCACCACGGATTACACATCGAACATTGAAAAGCATAAAGTTGGTGCTGAGACCATCGACAGCACCGATAACAGCGATTACCAGAAACAGGGTGACCGGACCGTAGATACCACTATGGACCGTATCGAAGATTTGAACGAAGATAAGACCGCGAACACGACCACGAATCGTGACCTGACACGGAAAACGGACTTTGAGGAAAACACCCAGCACCAGCAGAACGAAACCCATACCGAAGATACCACGGAGAACACCAAGATGGAAGCCCACGAGGATTTTGATGAAACTCGAAATACAACGGGCAACAAGATGCACACGAATAACATTACGGAAATTGAAGCGAAAGACACGAAGTTTTCTGATATGCCGTCTGCAATGACCGCAACGGAAGAACAGGTCGAGGGCGATGACGACGGGAACGGCGGCGGAACTACCATTAAGGTTGACGGGTATGTTACTACCCGAACTGTCGAGAATACAACCAAGAACACGACCGATATTGGGACCGAAAACTGGACCGAAAACGTTAAAACTGACCACACCAAGGACAATACCCAGACCACGGACTTTACCCGCGACCGGGATAACACAGACGATATCCACTGGACACAGGACCACACCTCTACACAGGATGTGACGGAACATGAAACCACGATTCAGGATTACACCCACAATGTCAAGAACACGAACAACATCAATCAACACGATTTGAGCAAAGAAATCTGGCACGAACAGGGGGTGAGCCATGAAGCGTATCATGCTGACCGCTCTTACCGTGAGGATAACACATCCGCACAGGCCGACAATACCCATGGCACGCAGAACACCGCGACCGGAGAGAATGAGAAGAACGACAGTGAACGTAACATCGCTCACAATCAGCAGGAGGCAAGCGCACGCCAACAGCACGTCGTGGGAGATAAACAGGGGGATATCACCATTAAGAGCGAGGGGCGGCGCGGCGTCAGCCCTGCAAAGCTGATTGAGGAATACCGCTCTGTGATTCTGAATGTTGATATGCTGGTTATTAAAGAGCTGGAACCGCTGTTCATGCAAATGTGGTAGTTCCCTACGGGAACCGCAACAACACCCACACCTGCAATGCACTAAGAGCGTTGACGAGAACGGCAACGAACTACAGCGCACAAACTTTGTTGTAAGAAACTCATTGTTGATTTTTTGACGGCCCTGTGATATAATATAGGTAGGAGCCGGATAATCCCCGTCTGCGTTCCTACCTTATTATATTGGGAGGTGTAAAAATGCACGACCATCATAAACCTTTTCCGCCCCCGCCCCCGTATGGGCCGCATCCCCCGCAGCCGTTGCCCCCTGATTACCCTCATTTCATCCCCGGCGACTATTGCTGCCCGCCTGTTCCCGCGATGCCGCCTGTCCCCTCTGTTGTAGAGGGTGAGAGCCTCTATGAGGCTGTCAACAACTGCATCGACCGTGTGAACGTCTGCATGGACACTTACAACAGTGTCATGGCTGAGTGCTACAAGACACTGCACAACTTGCAGCGTGCTGCGGAGGAAAATGGCGCGTACTATGGCCCCGCTGACGTGTGGACGGAGGAAGGATACGACGCGGATTCGTCTGCGAAGTATTTCATTATCCACAAACGGCACGTTGACCGCCGTGGTCAGCCTATCTTCATGGAACTGGGTCTGGCATACGACAACGCGACCAACAGCAAAATCGAACAGAGCATCTTCTCTGCGTCTAAAGTCAAGTACGCTGACAAAATCGTCGTGGCACAGCCCAAGACTGAAAAGGGTTGGTACGGGAAAGCTATCTGGCATGGCGCTCCCATTCAGGCTGACCCTGCCGCCAATCTCTGGACCGTCGGTTTCACCAAGGGCGGGTTTATGCGCGTGTACTCGAACGGTACTGGCGTGGATACCATGCTCGCGGACACCGTGTTTAACGCTATGGGGTGCTCTGGCGTCCTGATTCAGGATGGTGCCCTCACCTCTGAGATGTACTATAATCAGATTCCTGATTATAACAAACAGACCAGCCGCGTCATCATGGGCCAGAACATCGCCACCGGCGAAGTCATGATTCTGGTCACTGGCCACGAGAACGACGTCAACGCGAAGGGCATGACCTCGACTGCTGCTGCGGAGATTCTCCGTCAGCGCGGCGTTACTCTCGCTGTCGAGCTGTGCGAGGGTGAAAGCGCTGGGGCCTGTGACAAGGGCCAGCTCATGTTCACCCCTGAGAACGACACCGTTCCCACCGCTTACTGCTTCTGGTACATCACCCGCCGTCGATTTTACAAAAATGACTATGAGCGGGAACTGGCAGAACTGACCCAGAACTACGGTCAGTCTATCTGGCAGGGGTACCTGAACGGTGAAAAGATTCAGGACATTGCAGCTGACCTGGCTGCTGAAATCGACCGTGCACAGAATGCTGAAAACAACCTCGATGCCGCTATCAAAGCGGAGACAGCCCGTGCACAGGCTGCGGAAAGTCAGCTCAATACCAAAATCGAGGCTGAAACAACCCGCGCTGAGGCTGCTGAAAAAGCCCTCGACAACAAAATCACCGCTGAGACGGAACGGGCGACCGCTGAGGAAGCCCGCCTCGATGCGAAAATCGACGCTGAGACCGAACGTGCAACCGGCGTCGAGGCTGATTTACAGCAGCAGATTACTGCGGAAGTCACCCGCGCCAAGGCTCGTGAAGATGAGATTGCCAGTGACCTGGCAGATGAAGTCAACCGCGCTACTCTGGAGGAAAATCGCCTGAACGGTCTGATTACCACTGAGACACAGCGCGCCAAGGATGCAGAGGCTGTACTCCAGACGAACATCGATAATGAACAACAGGCACGTGAGGACGCTGACACGGCACTGGGCGGGCGCATCGATGCCCTGTCCAGTGACGTGACCCAGCAGATTACCGACTTTAAGACGGAGGTCAATGGTAAGCTGGATTCGATGGAGTCCACCATCAACCAGATGCAGACTACCGTGAAGAGCCTGAGTACGCAGGTTGACAATCTGAACCAGAACGTTACAAACCTGTCTGGTGCTGTGAGCACCATGCAGAATACCGTCAACACCTTGCAGCAGAACTTTACTTCTCTGACTGAGGCTGTGGCCGGTATCAATGACGAACTGGACAAAATTCAGTCTGGTGACCTTGACCTGCCCTATCTGAAACGTGGCGGCGATACCGGCACGGGGACTTTCAACTTCACCGGCGCTACCGTTAATGTTGCTGCACCTACCGCTGATGCAAATGCTGCAACAAAGAAGTACGTTGACGATGCCGACAAGGTGAACGCCGCGGCAATCGCTGCGGAAACTGAGCGGGCCACCAACAAGGAAAATGAGCTGAACACCGCAATTACCGCCGAAAAGGAACGCGCTGAGGCCGCTGAGAATACTCTGTCGGGCCTTATCAATCAGGAAACTACGGACCGCAAGGCCGCTGACAATGCTCTGGAAGCCAAAATCACAAATCTGACGAACGGAACTACGGCGCTCCCCTACGTAAAGAAAGCCGGGGACACCATGACCGGTGCACTGAATATGCAGAATCACAAGGTCACGAATGTTGCTGCACCTACCGAAACCGCAGATGCCGCCAACAAAGGCTATGTGGATACTGCTATCAGCGGTCTGACTGATGGAACCACCGCTCTGCCGTATGTCAAGAAGGCAGGGGATACCATGACAGGTGACCTGAACATGGGTGCTAACTACATTCGCAATGTAAATGGCTTTGGTCTGTACGGTACTAATAACCCTGCCTTTGTCAATACTAATGGCGAGGCTGCTGTTGCTCACCTTGGAAACTACAAGGCGTTTAAAGTACTGAACGTTGCCACCCCTGTAAAAGATACACACGCCGCAACCAAGAAGTACGTCGATGACGCTGACGCTGTGCTGAATGCTGCGATTCAGAAGGAAGTTCAGGACCGCGAAACCGCTATCGAGGGGATTCAGACTGAGATTGACGGCGTAACGGGCGACCTGTCTGGGTATCTGCCCCTGACTGGTGGGACCATGACCGGCGCACTGAATGTCCAGCCCCCGACTAAGGCCGCAAATGCAGCAACCAAAAAGTACGTCGATGATGCTGTACAGAACGCTACTGACCCTGAACTGGAAGGTCGGGTGGAAGCACTGGAAACCAGTCAGGCAACACAGGATACTGAAATCGCCAACCTGAAAAACGGGACTACTGCACTGCCTTATGTGAAAAAGGCCGGGGATTCCATGAGCGGAGTCCTGAGCATGAGTAACAACAAGGTTACGAACGTCGCGGACCCCACTGCGGACGGAGATGCGGTCAACTACAAGACCATGAACGCGATGAAAACGAACCTTGAAGAACAGATTAGTAACCTGTCTGGCCTGCTGGACACTGCAAATCAGAAGATTCAGGACCTTGAACAGCGCGTTGAAGAACTGGAAAATAACCCGCCGCAGCCGGGGGACCCCACTACCAAGTTCAATCAGATTGATTTGAGCAACTACATCGGCGGACTGTCGGGGTCTACTGTTAATACTGCAAGCGACTTCAAGGCTGCATTACAGTATATTCTGGATAACAATACCGGGAAGCATTTCTACTATGGTACTGACCATGCGGGTACTACTTGGTACTTTGCATCTGACAATGAACTGAGTACACTGAGCAATGATTCCTATACTTGCGGGAACGGTGTGCATAACAACGGGACTGCGGTGCAGGAAATGTTTAAGATGAATAAATATACTCCCCCTAGTGAGGAAATCGTGGCCGGTTACTATATCTGCAATGGTATTCAGGTTAGTGGTGAGCAGGGACCTTCCTATTTTGGTAACTTCAATAGTGAAAAATCAGCCGCCGAATATCTTGTAACTAATGGCAATGATAATTACTACTATCTGAGTGAAAACACCCTCACGCCTGCAAGATACATCTCCTGTAACAATGTCATTGCCGATAACAAGGAATACAACAATGAACCCTTACCCGACTGCAAGGTAGTTGAATTCCATGACGGCGCATGGAAGATTACCACGTACACTACATTGTATATCACTGGCACAGCTAGCATTGTAGCCCACTAAGCATCCAAGCCCCACCGCAAGGTGGGGCCTTTCTATTGTATCAAAATGAACAATGTCCAGTTTGATAGAGTAAATTGAAAGAAAAGGCGAGCGCCCGAAGGGCGCGAGCCTAGGGAGCGAGCGAAGCGAGCGACCGGCGACCGAGCGAAGCGAGGGAGCGCAATAATATTATACGAAATAGATAGTTAGTTCAATATATTTAACTATTTGAGTGTGAAATGAAATTTACGATACTACGTTAAATATAACAGTGTTATATTTTCGACCTAAATGACGTAGCTACGTGAATTGCGTTGATAAAACTGACACCGTGTCAGC
>ERZ1090863.563-NODE-563-length-19519-cov-7.926069_pt1 | contig 19519 bp, 16 predicted proteins | sample MGYA00478480_ERZ1090863 | MGnify/ENA primary metagenome ERZ1090863 (study PRJEB33644, sample SAMEA5815746) | chicken gut metagenome | biome: Chicken; feature: Gastrointestinal Tract; material: Caecum | place: Ireland | collected 2019-01-01 | study: A study of the...
GGGGGGGGGCCTAACCCCCCCCCCCCCCGCGCCGTTATTCATGCCGATTAACGTCATTCATGCTATTGTTTATTGAGTACGGTTACACTGAACGCTCCCGATACATATTCCTGTTTGATTATAACCACGTTATCTCCGCAGAGTATAAGAAACTCTCCGCCGTGCATACACATGTGCTCAAAAGCGACACTGAACGCAAGCTGCCTGCCGTCGTCATCGTCGTCGGCAATGACATAGCAATCTTTACGCACATCGAATAACCGTGCAACAAAATTATATAGTTCGTCCCGGTTGGTTGCCCCGCAAAAGACAACAAACTTATCGTCAGTAGCGCAGGAAAGCTTTTGAATTGCCTGCTCCCTTTTTTTTGGCGAACACAACTCATAAAGCAGTCTTTGCCGTTTTTCCTTTACGATAAAATTATTTACAAACTTTTCTTCTTTAAGCCTATCCATAGCATCATAGCTTTTCGGCGATTTTTTCGAGGAATTGGCGGGAGTTGAGCTTGTGCGTTTCAACTCCGTCGCGGTGGAACATGGGAATGAGGTCACCCGTCATGTAACCCGATTCGATTGTGTCGATTGTAGCCCTTTCAAGCTTCTTGGCGAAGTCCACCAATGGCTGATTGCCGTCCAGCTCGCCGCGCTTTGCAAGCGCGCCCGTCCACGCCCATATTGTGGCGACCGAGTTTGTGGAAGTTTCCTCCCCCTTCAAATGCCTGTAATAATGGCGGGTAACCGTGCCGTGGGCTGCCTCGTACTCGTACTTGCCGTCGGGCGAGACGAGAACCGAACTCATCATACCCAGAGAACCGTAGGCGGTGGCGACCATGTCGCTCATAACGTCGCCGTCATAATTTTTGCACGCCCACAGCATGCCGCCCTGACTGCGCATAACTCTTGCGACCACATCGTCGATGAGCGTATAGAGGAAATATATGCCCGCTTCCTCGAATTTTGCAGAGTACTCGCTTGCATAAATCTCGTTGAAGATGTCCTTGAAGCGGTGGTCGTAAGTTTTGGAGATAGTATCCTTGGCGCCGAACCAGACGGGAATTTTTTGGTCGAGCGCGTAGTTGAAGCAGCTGCGCGCAAAGGATGCGATGGAGGCATCTAAGTTGTGCACGCCCTGGACTATGCCGTCGCCTTTGAAGGCGTGAATGGTCTGGCGGGAGACCTCCTTCCCCTCGCTGTCGCACACGACGATGTAAGCCGTGTCGCCGCCTTTGACCTTTGCCTCGACCGAATTGTAGATGTCGCCGTAGGCGTGGCGGGCGAGCACTATGGGCTGAGTCCAGCCGGGGACGTAGGGCGTTATACCCTTTACGAGAATGGGCGCGCGGAACACCGTGCCGTCGAGAATGCGGCGTATAGTGCCGTTGGGCGACTTCCACATCTTTTTGAGGTGATACTCCTCTACTCGCTGGGCGTTGGGGGTAATTGTTGCGCACTTTACCGCGACTCCCCATTTTTTTGTTGCCTCGGCAGAGGCGACGGTTACGGCGTCGTCGGTTTTGTCGCGCTCGGGCAGACCCAAATCGTAGTATTCCGTCTTTAAATCGACATAGGGCTCGATGAGCAGTTCCTTTATCCACTGCCAGAGAACGCGCGTCATTTCATCGCCGTCCATTTCTACAATGGGCGTCGTCATGCGGATTTTTTCCATTTATATCTCCTGAAAGTTCTTTTGCATTTATTGTACTAAAAATTACTTTATCTTGCAAGCGTTTGAAACAAAGTTGTTTATAATGCCCGTATTGACGAGCATCTTTGAGCCGATATTTTTGTCGTCCTCAACCGCCTGCGATATGAGCGAGGAGAGAATGTTTTCAAACTCCTTGAAGTTGCCTGAAAGAAGGTAATGCGAAAGCGAGCCCGGCACAGTGTTGATTTCGCTAAGATATACCTTTTCGCCCTCTATGATAAAGTCAAAGCGCACTATGCCGCGCATACACAGGGCGGAATAAACCTTTGCCGTGACGGAACGGATATATTCCTGCTGTTGCTGCGGGATATGCGCGGGGAAAACCCTTTTGCCGCTGCCCGAATATTTGTCGTCGTAGCTTAAAATATCGCCGCCGAAAACCTCCTCGCAGGGGGAAGTAACTATCTTCCCGTCTGCGAAATATGCGGCGCAGTTAATCTCCCTGCGGTCGGATATGTACCGCTCGACGAGCACGGCGGTATCGAGCGCGAAAGCCGCTTGAATGGCATCGGTAAGCTGCGCCGAATTGTCCGCCTTTACAACGCCTATGCTCGAACCGAGGCGGGCGGGTTTTACCATCACAGGGAAATCCTTTACATGCGTTGCCCCTCCCATATCCCTTAAATAAAGGTATTCGACGGTGGGAACGCCCAAGCCCTTCATGAGAATTTTTGTCAGATATTTGTCGATGAGCGCGGAACTTTCAAAAACGCCCGCCGAGGCGAGCGGTATGGACATTGCAAGGCACAGACCGCTTATTCCCCCTCCCTCGCCCCAGCCGCCGTGGCAGCAGTTGAGCGCGCAGTATACCGGCAGAAATTTTTTGGGCTTGCCGCGCTTGGAAAGAACATATATGCCGCCCTTTGCAAAGCAGGCGCGGGAAGATAAAGGGATTTTACCGCCCGAATAATTTTTTATGTCGGCAAGGTTGTCGCCGCACAAAAAGTCGCCGCCCTGCGTTATGTATACGGGCAGAACGGCGCAGCCGCTTCGCTTTAAAAGGTTGCACGCCATCGTGCCCGTTATTATTGAAATTTCATTTTCGCCCGAAACGCCGCCGAAAAACACGGCAATATTTTTTGACAAAATAAAAAACACCTCCGCAAAATATAAGCTTGCTTTGGTGCTTTGATTTTTTATCTGTTTGTAACCGCAAACATCAGGCGTAAACATCGGGCAGGTCGTTTAAAAAGAGAACGGCGTCGCCCTTTTTTATTATGCCCTTGATCTCTTCCTCGGCGGCATACAGCGTGGGCACGGTGCGCAGTTTTTCCGGGTCGCCGCCCGCGGAGATGTAGCCCTCCTTGACGTAGCCGACGAGGGTGTCGCCGACGAGTATTATATTGTCGAACCCGACGAGTTTTGCGCCGAGGGCGGCGTTTTCCTCGCGGTCGAGAATGCCCAGCTCGACCAGCCCGGGCGTAACGACTATTTTGCTGCCGCCGAAAGTTTTTAACACTTCAAGCGCGGCTTCCGCCCCCTTTACGTTGGCGTTGTAGCCGTCGTCGATTATGTTGACGCCGTTGCTCTTTATGAGTTGCAGGCGGTGTTCTACAAATTCGAGCGAGGCGATTGAGGCGCATATATCATCGAACGAAACGCCCATTTCGTAGGCGCACTGCGCGCAGAGCCCGATGTTGTTTGCGGCGTGGGCGCCGAGAAGTTTTGTGCGCACCCGCTTGCTTTCGCCGCCGAGAGTGAGCGTGAACGACGTGCCGTCGCAGTCGGGAGCGACATCGGACGCGCAGTCGCACTTTACCTTTTCGCATGGGTATGAAGCAAAATATTCGTAGCAATCTGCGGCGATCACCGCCTTGACTTTTGTATTTTCGAGAATTTCACCCTTGCCCTTTATTATATTTTCGAGAGTGTAAAAACTTTCGAGGTGCTGGGGGCAGATGCCCGTTATCATTGAGTAGTCGGGCGGGCAGAGCGTGCAGAGCTCGGCGATGTCGCCGACGTGGCGCGCGCCCATTTCGGCGATGAACACGTCGTATTCGCCGAGGTCGGACTGGTTTATGGTTTTTGCCACGCCGAGGGGCGTATTGTGCGAACGGGGCGTGGAAAGCACCCTGTACTTTGCCGACAGCATGGCGGAAAGTATGGTCTTTGCGCTCGTTTTGCCGTAACTGCCCGTTATGCCCACGACCGTGAGGTGGGCTTGCTGCAACTTGCTTTTTGCCGTTTTTACAAATTTGGCGTTGCGGGGCACCTCGTAAATTTTTATGATGGCGTTTGAAAGGCATACCATCGGCAGAATGCACAGCGGCAAAATGGCGAGAGCGACATATTTGAGGTCAGAAAAGAGCGCATTGCCCCACGCGTAATCGGCAAAGTTAAGCAGCGTGACCAGAAGATAGGCGATTATTGCGTTTACAAGCCATACCGACGCCATGAGGCGGGCGAAACGTGGCGTGAGCGTTGCCGGACTGCGCAGGCTGAGGCGGGTATCGGCGACGACGAAGAGCACAAAGAAAATGAGGTACGCCGCAAGGCTTATGACCGCCGCCCAACCTCCCGCAAACGAAAAGCAGAGCGCGAGCACCGCAGAGAGAAGGGCGCAGCACAGCGCGAGAAGCAGATGCCTGCCGAGCGTCAAATTATATTTCTTTTTTGCCCATGTAAATAATTTTTGGTTGGAATACGTGCACGATTGCAAAATTCCCAGAAGCTTTGCCGACGACACGAGCATTGCGCACGCAAAAAACAGCGCGATGACAACGCACTCGATAGTTTTTTCAACCGATATAAAAATTCCCATTTTAATCCTCCGTAAGGAACGCCAGCGCCGCAGCGTTGAAAAGCTCGGGATAGCGACAAAAACAGAAGTGGTCGCCGCGCATTATAAAAAGTTTACTGTCGGCGATAAGTTTATTGAAGGTGCGCCCCTCTTCCTCAGCGGGGGTGACAGCGTCGTCCTCGCCGTAGACGAGCAGCGTTCTGTTATGCAAGCGCAGAGCGCAGTTTGACAAATCTTCGTTTACGATTTTTTTATAGCTTTGTCGCATTACGGGCGAAAGGGCGCGGTATTCGCGGCTGCCGAAATGCTTTTCGGCAAACGCGGGGGCGAACTTTTTTACCATGCGGTATGTCTTTACCCGCCGCATATATGCGCGCGAACGGGGTTTTACCAGCCCCGCCCCGCCGACTATTATGAGCCTGCCGGGGAAGCTTTCCTCGCCTAAAAGTTTTAACGCCACGCGCGCGCCGAAGGAGTGCGCGATTATGTGCGCATCTTCTATGCCCGACGCAACAATAAATTGTTTTAACCAGCGGGCGTAATCGCCGACAGACCACGCCTCCGTTATCGGGGCGGACGAGCCGAACCCGGGAAAATCGGGCGCGGTGACGGCAAAGCCGCACCCGCTGAAAAATTTTATCTGATAGTAAAAGCTTGTTTTGTGCGACATGTAGCCGTGCAGACAGAGCAGGTTTTTGCCCTGCCCCTCTTGCGTAAAGCTTACATATCTGCCGTTGAGAATTATTGTCTTTTACCTCGCAAAGGGTTATTTTTCAGCCGAAAGTTTCATGACGAGGCAATCTTCGCCGTCCGAATAATAGCGCGTGCGGGCGTAGACGCCGCAAAAACCGCTCTTCAAATACATTAAAATGGCAGGCGTATTGGACACGCGCACTTCCAAAAATATTTCCTTTGCGCCCGCGGAAAAGGCGCAGCCCGTCAGCTTTTTTAAAATTTTTGTACCCACACCGCCCCTGCGGAAACGCTCGGCAACGAGGATATTTTCGATATCTGCCACATCGGCGGCGACAGTTATGCCGCCGTAACCTATTATTTCATCGCCGTCGACGGCGACAAAGCCGTGAAATGCGGAGTTTTCGTAACAGGACGCAAATGTGCGGTAGTTCCAACGGTCGGTGGAAAAACACTGTTCTTCGAGCGCGGAAAGGGCGAGGATATCTTCGAACTTCCACTCACGGATGAGCATCGCGCGCCTCCTCCGCCTGGCTTTTGCGCACGTACAGCGCGTGCATTCCGTCGCCGCCCGTTTTATGGGCGAAGGCGACGGCGTTATAAAGGCAGTCGCCCGCATTCAGGCGGGTATAGTTTTTTAAAGGCAGCTCTTCAAAGCCGTATAAAGGCAAGCCTTCGCCCTCAACCTGCGCTCCCGAAAGATAGCAGGGCGGGATTTTTACAGATCCGTCGGCATTGTAAGCGCAGAAATAGTAATTGCCGTGCATGGCGTCTATCGCCACGCCGAAAGGCACTTTACTGTTGACATTGTATGCGACGAGCCCGAAAGAGGTTACGCCCACCGACGGCGCGCCCGTGGCGAGGCAAAAGCCCTTTATGGTGGAGATGCCTATTCTTATGCCCGTAAACGATCCCGGCCCCGTAACGGCGGCAAAAAAATTACAGTCGCGCGGGGCGAGCCCGACTTCGCCGAGAGCTTTATCGATTTCGTCCATGAGTATAACCGAATGGCGCATGGCACATTCGTCCATATGGCGGAGGCAGATTTTTTCGCCCTTTTTGGCGAGCACTGTGAGATATTTGGACGACGTGTCTACCGCGAGGAAATCAGCCATATATAATCTCCCTTGCGTTATCTGAAATTTTATTTATGACGACCTTTTTGCAGTTTTCGGGGAGGACGTCGGCGATGTTCTGCGCCCATTCGATGAGGCATATGCCGCCGGCATTGAAATAATCGCACAGCCCCAAAGCTTCCGCCTGGGCGCCCGAGGACAGGCGATAACAGTCGTAATGATATAATTTGCCGTAGTAATCGTTCATGTATGCGTAAGTGGGCGAAGTAATGTCGTCGTCTATTCCCAGACCGAGGGCAACGCCCTGCGCGAACACAGTTTTGCCCGCACCCATCTGACCTTCGAGCAGAACGACGTCGCCCGCTTTTAAACTTCTTGCATATTGGGCGGCAAACATGCGCGTCTGCTCCTCGCCCCTCGAAATATAAACTGCCATACACCTAAATTATACCGCGTTGCGCCCCTTTTTGCAATAATTTACGCGCACAATATTTTTTTATTTGAAATACAGGGGAATGGCGCCGATGTACAATTAACCTTTGCGCACAAAGGCGGGCATAGCGTAAAACGCACAAAGGCGGGGCGCCGAATACGGCGCCCCGCCCATCGCAAGTTATGAATTGCAGGCGTGTGGATTATTTGACGGGCTTATATTCGTCGGCGAGGTCGGGATTGACCTCCAAGTCGACTTTTATGAAGTCCAGCGCATTGTTATCGGTGTCGGAGGCATCTGTACGCACGACAACTGTGTGTTTGTTTATGCCGACTATGGGCGAACCTTCTGCAAGTTCGGCATTTTCGTCGCTTTCGTCCTCATCTACGCCGAGGGCGTCGACAACTTGTCCCGAAGCATTTACGAGCTGTATGGAATACTGTTTGTTGTCGATTTCAAAATTATACTTTATGTCGTACTCGCCTTCGGCAAAGGATATGAGGGGATTTTCGTTGCCCGTATCGGAGCCGATTATTATGTAATAACCACCCGCAGCAAGAGAACCGTTGAGCTCGATATCGACCCACTCCCTTTCGCCGCCGTCGCGCAGGGTTGAATAGCGTACCTTGTAACCTGCAAGCTCTACCGCACTGTCGGTGGGGTTATATATGGAGATGAAGTCGTTTGAAGTCTGACCGTTGTCCTTGCCGCCGTTGCCGAATACCGACCAGATCAAAAGGTGATCGGCAGCTTCCACGGCGCTCGGCGTGAAGGTCTGATGCATTTCGTATGTCTTGCGCTCGCTCTCCATGGCGTAAACTGCAACCGTGCCGCTGTTTTCGTTGGCGACGACGAGGAGGTTTGCCCCGATGGGAGAAATTGACGAAGGAATGAAATCTATGCTTTCGGGAGCGACGTCGCCCAGCATTTCGCCGCTGTAATCGCGCGAATTTGCATAGGACGAAATGACTACGTTTTCGAGGTCGGTGATGTCGAACATCATTGCGCCGCCCTGGCGTTCGAGCGCGACGAAGGCATATACCTTGCCGTCTATCGTCTGAACGTTGACGGCTTCGGGCTCGGGCCCCTTTTTATCGCTGCGGCTGTCGAGGTCGATATCGTCGTTGCTGCAATTGAAGTAAGCCGAATAATTTTCATCGGAGGCGAGGAAACTTTCTATCATGTCGCCGCTGTCGAACACGAGCGACATGTCGGACGCATCCCAGACGGAGAACGACCTGCCGCCGAGAATATAAGTCTGCCCCTCTTCAAGCCCGTCGAACTCGGAATTTTTGAGCGCTTCAAAGTCGTTTTCGCCGAGCACAACGTCTTGAACGCCGACAAATTCTTCCCATTCGCGGGCGTCGCCTTCGTTGGCGGATACTATGTAAGTTTTGCCGTCAGCGGTGTAAGTTGCAAGCCCGTCGGGCATGTACACGCCGTAGACGTCCTGCGTGGCAATTTCGATTTCGCCGTTGTCGAGCAAGTCGAGCCCGTTGCCTTCAACGCTGTGATCCTTGAAACCCAGACCATTGATGCCTTCAAACTGCATTGTCTTTAAATTGAGCGTTGCGATTGAATTGGCTTCCTGCAAGGAAACGTAAGCGTAATCTCCCGACGCCGCTATGTATTCGGGTTCGAGGTCAGCGGAGGGCGCGCTGCCCTTCTTTAAAATTACGCCGTCGGAGACGAGCTCATCGCGCGAGGAGTCGAAACTTTCAAAAGTTGCGGTAACTGCTTGGGGATTTTCCGCCGAGAGGTCTACCGCCGTCACGCTGCCCATGGGATCGACGGCGCCGCCTTCATAGCCGTTGCGGGGTTCTCCCTCGTTGGCGGTGAGGGCTATGTCTCCCGCGAAAGTCACCATGTCGGGCTGAACGCCCGCGGGATACGCGGCTTTAAAAGTGCCGTCGTAATTCAAAACCACTATTGCGCCGTTTGCCGAATAGTCGCTGTGCTGGACGGCTACGGCGATGAGGTCGAGGTTTGTATTGACCGCGACGCTCGTTATGTCGCCGACTTCAAAATTTTCTTCAAAGCTTTGGGGATTTTGAGCAACGAGGTTGTTGAAACTTATTCTGTCGGTATCTTCGGTAAATATTGTCTGCAACTCGCCCTCGCCATACTCCGACAAGGTAACTATGTCTATCGTCTGGGTTTTGCCGTTTACGAGATAAAGTTTTCCGTTGTCGCTGTTGTACTGCACAATTTCCGCCACGCCGCCTTCGGAATCGGAAAAGCCCGTGGAATACGCCGCAACTTTGTTCCAGAATATTTCGGACTGTTCGGGAGTATTGCCGCCGGAACCGCCACCCGTATTATCGCCTGGATTGTCGTTGTCGCTGCCGCCCGTATTGTCGTTGTCATCATCGGGGGTCTGAATGTGGCTGTCGTCGTCGGATGTTGTGTTTCCGCCCGCGCACGCCGCGGTTGCCGTGAGTGTGAGCGCCGCTGCCGCCGCGATGAATGCGGCGAATACCTTACGGACTTGTCTTTTTTTCATTTTTGTACCTCTTAAATTTTTACTATAATAAGATTAGCACAAAGATGTAATAAACTTACGCAGTATAAAGTAATAAAATTGTAAATTCTTTTCATGCTGTAAATTTTTTTCATAAAAAAAGGAAGGCCGAATACCTTCCTTTTTTATGTGTGTTAAATTCAGTTTGCGTAATATGCGCAGTTCCACAGCCAGAGCGAATCTTCGTAGGCGTCGTAATGATAACCGTTGAAGGTATGCATTTCAACCCAACCCTGACCGTCCATGAACAGGCTCTGCGAGTTGGCGAAATAAGTGAAGAACTGTTTCAACTGTTCCGTGACGGGGTACATGCCGTCGGAGTTGGCGTAGTTATAATATCCTCTGAAATGCACCTCTTCCTCTCCGTCTTCAAGATTTTCATTTTCCTCTTCACATCCGTAGTACTTGTAGGGCAGATAGGGGAATGTTTCTTCCACGCCGCCGAGAGCTTCCCACTTGGTGAGCGCATAGTCGTAACCTTGCAGGACGAGCTGATAGTCGAGCCTTTCGCCCTCGGACGTTGTCACAGTGAGCGCGTTATTGCCCGGATCCTCGACATCGATTATGGGCGTTCCATAAATGGGACATGCAGTAGATATATACGCGTAGAGAATAGGCCCGTTGGGCTGACCGCTTTCGTCGAGCAGATGATAATAACCGTCCTCGCTGTTGAGACCGACGAGCCGTTGGTCGAGAGTAACGTATCGCGTTCCGTCGTCGGCAACCTGAACAATGTCGGGGTCATACATGAGAGTAAGCGTACCCTCCTCTTCGGGAGCCTGTTTAAAATCATCTTCGGGGAGCATTATCTGAATTTCGGTTGAGGGAACGTTATATTCGTCATCGTACACGAGGGCAAAATGAACGGTCACGGGGTACTGGCTGTAACGCTGGGTTGCATAAATGGCAAACTTTTGCGTATTGCCGACCATGTCGTCGGTGAGGTTAATTTCAAACCTGAAATTGCGGGTGTAGATACCTTCGGAGCCGCCGTCCTCGTGAAATTGAGGATTGTTTTCGTTTACATATGCCGACGTGCCGAAATATTCGACGAGCGTTGGGTTTACGAGGTCGGCAGTGGCATCCACCCACGAAGTTATGGAGAACGAGCCGCCCCTTACGGGAGTGAACTCAAAATAAATTGCGCCCCTCAGATCGGTCGTCGAAGTTCTGCCCCCCTCCTCTTCAAGCTCTACGCTGAAAATGGAGATATCTTCGGTTTCAGCCTGTTCGAGCTGAATGCAGCGATATAAACCGCTGCCGTCGTGCGCAGAGGGCGTGCGGTAGGACATGATTTCGTAAATGACGATTACGACGTCCTGATTGTAGTAATCGGCGACGTATGCATTGGTATTATAGGCGTAATCTTCGTTGAGTCCGTTGATTGTTACCTGATATTCGCCGTCGAGTCCGCTCAGGGATGCAGTTCCGTCAGCGCCGAATTCAGCCGACTGAACGGATGTGCCGCTGCGCCACTGGGCGGTCATGCCGGCAGTTTCGGTGTAGGGTGTTGTCACCCTTTCTCCGTCTTCCGGGGTTTCAAGCACGATGGAAACGTTTGAAGTGAAACCTTCGGTAGTCGGGGTTGAAGGATCTGACGGGTCGCCGCCTTGACCGGCGTTTGAACCGGGATCCTGGGTTGCGCCCGAGAAATTGCCGAGATCGCAGCCTGCAAATACGAATACGCAGGCGAACACGCAGGCAATTAAACATATTAATAATTTTTTAAATTTCATAATTGCACCTTGGAATTTTATTCCGCCGCCCGCGCTGCGGGCGCGGGCGGCGCGCGTTTGCTTTGCGTTACTTGATTTTAACGAACAGACTTTTAATGTCGTTCCATTTAAGTTTACGGATTATTATGTCGACGACAAAGAGCACTACCGCGGCTATGAACAGAGGAACGGTGAGGCTTAACGTATAAGTGGACAGTTCGTTTTCATTGTTTTCGATGGTAATCGAGCCATCCTCGCTTACCACGCCTCTGCCGTTTATGAGGCGGTTGAGCGTTGCCGCGCTGTACGACGCGAAAGCGTTATACTCGGAGAGATACGAAACCGTCATATAGGTGCTTGCCACATAATCGTTATCGCCTACGGAATAGGTTACGGTGATGCCGTACCTGCCGGCTGTTGAAGGGATAAACCCGTAAGAGTACAGCTCGGACGTGAACGTCATGGGATAGCTTTCCACCGTTGTGCCGTCGGGCATGGTTATCTGTACGGTTGCCGAAGCCGAGGGATCGAGCGCGGAAGGCGTAACTTCTATTCCGCAGTAACCGTCGGCATATTCTACCGAGAGCACATAAGGATAATCGACCTTTTCTTCGGGGATATTTGTGCGGCCTATTCCGCCGACGATTGCTCCGCCGTTGTTTTCGGTCGTCCAGCCTTCCAGCCAGCCTTCATAGAAACTTGCCGCGAACGTAGCCACCCTGCCGCTGCCGTAATTCCAGTATGTGTAGAGGGGAACTTCCAAAACCTCTCCGTCGTTGCGGGTGTAATCTACCGTCAGGACGGTGGTCGCGCTCGCCTTTGCGGTGGTATAGTAATAACCGCCGACTTGAGGAATGGAATCGATGTCTGCAACGAGGTCGTCGCCGACGACCGCTATGTGAACCTGCGAGGGGTCATTTATGACCGAATCGGTTGTGTTGTCGCCTATTTCGCCGAACACGACGTCGTCGAAACTATCGTCGCTGTTTACAATGTAGAAGTTGCTGCCTTCGGCGGCGCCGCCGCGGCCCCAATACGCAAGGCTGCTCATTGCGACATAGCCCGGATCGGCATTACCGTCGTCGTTGGGAGCCATGCTGCCCATAAACACCGCAGACGTGTAAATACCGTCGGAATACATCTGCTGAACGAGTTCCTCGGGATCCAGGTCGGCATTGTGATAACTTAAACCGTCGCTGAACAGGAACACTTGCTTATCTGAAAATTCGCTGTCGGCTATGTGACTGTAAGCCCTGTTGAGACCGGCGCCGATGTCGGTGCCCTGCATATAACCTACGGAGTTGAGGGCTTCTATAATGGCGTTGCGGTTGGTGCTCAGCTCCCTCGCCGTTACGAGAAGCTGCGTATCGCCCCAGAACGTGACGATTGCAACGTAATCTTCGGGATTGAGGAAGTTATCGATCATGACCGTAATTGCGTCCTTTGCCCTTTGAAGCTGACCGTTCTGCGCCATGCTGCGCGAATTGTCGAGCACAAAGGTGATCAGACGGGGCGCCTGCGACGCATTGCCGAAACGGACTGGAAGCATATCCTGAAGCTGGGATATTGTTGCGTCGTCATTATTCTGAATGTTGAGATCGCCGTATGTTACAAGGCTCTTGCCGTACGCCGATACGACGGTGTTGAGCGCATCTACAAAAGACGTGGGATTGCTTATGCCTGTTATATCGAGGTTGGCGAGGACGATTTCGTCGTATTGGCACAACTCCTCTACTATCGAAGGGGGCGACATCTGAGAACCCGCAACAATAAAACTTTTGACTTCGGCATTGTCACCGTACATCGCCGCTATATTTTCGTACTCAACCCTGCGGTTGGTGATTACGAGAACTTTATAATTTTCAACTACCTGCTGCGTGAACTCGTAGACGTTGTTATGCGCCGTCTGCTCGCCTTCGACGTTGACGGTCAGGCGGTAGTTGAGCGTGCCCGCCATAGTTGTGCAGAGCGGGAAATTATAAACGTTCGAGCCGGGCGCAAGCGTTACCGCCTGCGGTTCGCCCCACTCGCGGTAGGTCGAGGTGCCGTCCTGCGCAACTTCGAGCGTGAGGATTGCCCTGCTCTCCGAGCCCGACTGAACAACGACGCCTGCCACGGCGTCCTTGCCGAGATAGGTAGTAGAATTATAATCGACCGAACTTATCTGCACTTCGTTTTCGCCCTGGGGAAGATTGTCGTCGAGGTAAATTGCGTCGACGTAAATTCCGCTGTCGTAAAGCGAGTTGATTGTGCCCGAAAGCTCGCCGAAGCCGTTGGGATCGCTCTCCTTGCCGTCGGTTATCAGCACTATGCGCTTTATAACGCCGTCGTGGAAGAGACCCGCGGTATATGTGAGCGCGCCGGCTATGTCGGTTGCGCTTTCGTCGACGTCGGCCGTGCTGACAGAAGCGATATCGCCGCCGAGTTCGGTGATGAGTTCATAGTCCCTGCCGAACGCAACGACGCCCATGCGCGAATTTGCGGGGAGGGCGCTACGGACGTTCTGTATATAGCCGTCAACAGTATCGAGGTTGCGGTTTGCGGAATACGATACGTCGGCGACGACGTAAACTTCGGTTTCGGTTATTACCGTATTTATCGTGGTGCCCGCGAGAGCGAAGCAGACGAGAAGGGCTATTATAACGTGAAGTACCGACGAAGCAATGTTGTGGCCGTTTATGTTGTCCTTGCGTATCGCGAGGGCGAAGGGCACGGCGATTACTATGACAAGCGGTATGATCAGAAACAACAAATATACATTATCGAAGCTGATATTGCTCATAACAGTACACCACCCAATCTGCAAGGAATATTACGGCGAGCAGAATTACGAGTATCAGCAAGGGATCGTAAGTGCCGTCGTAGCCGTCGTATGTCTGCGTGCCTTCGAGCGCGAACGACGCGCCCGTGACGTTTGTGTTGCTTTCTTCCGCGGGGAAGGAAGAATAAATGTAGTAATTGCGGATATTATCGTTGCCGAAATCTATGGCAACGGTATATATGCCCACTTCAGTAAGGTTCCACTGCGCCTGCGCCGTGGACGTGTCGAGATAGTTGATTATGCCCGAAGGGCTTTCCACCCTTATGCTCTGCGCGCCCGATACGACGTTGACGGTAGCCGTCTGACCGCTCGTATACAACGTTTCTTCGACCGCGGCGGGGAAGGAATAATCTATAAGGTTGGAGATGAGCATTATGAAGTCTATGCGCAGGGGAAGATCGGTATCCGAAAGTGAGAGCGACATAACCACTTCCCTGTTGCCGTAATCGGTCTGCGTGGTGAACACAACGGGGTTGCCGTTATAAGACATGAGCGTTGTATAGCTACGGTAAGGGCTGCATTTGATGTATGTTTTGATGTACATGTCGCCCATGACGAGGTTGCTCATAAGCTGTCTTACGACAGACGACGTGGAAGTTGAATAATCAAGAGTAGACGCATATTCGAGCGTCTGCGCGCCCTGAACGCTGTAACCGGCGTCCGACGGAACGCTTTCGAGCCCGACTAACCATACAGTGCCGTCGCCGGGCAATATTTCGGGGTTAAACTGGTTGAAGATGTACAGCCCGTAGCCGGAGGGGGCGACGGGAGCGGAGCCTTCGCGCATGTATTCCTGGCGGTATTCCTCCTCCGTCAGCACTTCGACTTCGAGTATGCCCGTAGATTGCAGCAGACTTTGAAGATAGAATCCGCCACCCACGCTATCGTCTTCGTCTGTTTCGCCGAGCACGAGGAGGGTCGTGTAGGTATTTGCCGCGTCGACGCTGTAAACCGTGACGCTGTTGTCGAGCGCGAGGGCGTCCTGTTCGTTTATGCGCACGGTGAAGCTTTCGAAACGCGAAATATTGCTCACTTCAAACGTTGCCTGCTGAGTTTCGAGCCTGGGCGCGGTTACATTGACGGTCTGTTCGGAAGTCTGCCCGCCGGAAACGACGCTCAGCGTGACCGTGAGATCGGCGTCGCTTTCGTACGAGGTGACGTTTGCGGAAACCGTCATCGAGCTTTCGCCGCCCGTTTCATTCATGGTGTAACTTACATTGTATATCGCGCTGTTATTTTCGCCCGCCGAAACGTTGATTACTTCGACATTGTTATGCGACTGATAATCTTTGTCGGTAAAAAGAAGGGTCACGGTAGACGTATTCTGCCCGAAAAGTTCCTGCGCGTAGTTGAGCGCGTCGGTCATATCGGTCTGCGTATATGCGGGCTGAGCCTGGTCGAGCAGGGAGAGAACGCGGTCTTTATCGCTCGTCTGTTCGTAAATGGTAGTGACGTCGCCCGCGCAAACAAGGTTGAAAGCGCTGCCGTCAACCGAGCCGTTTACGATGTCGGCTATGCGGCTTTTTGCCTGATCGAAGCGGCTTTCGCCGTTATTTTCTATCTGCATACTGCCGGAACAATCGAGGACGAACGTGTATCTTTCAGCCATTCCCGGCATGGTAAATACGGGATGGGCGATGCCTAACGAAAGGAGCACGACCGCGAGTATCTGCAAGATGAGACTTATGATGCCCGCGAGCTTGTTTATCGGATTTTTTCTCTTTAAAAATCTTTCGGACAGCGTCCACAGATAAGTGGACGAAACAGTTTGCTCGGTGTACTTATTCTTTATTATGTAGATGATTATAAGAATGGGTACACCGATCAAGCCGAGCAGTCCGAGAGGATATAAAAAACTCATTTAACTACCCCCATATCGGAGAGTTTGCCTAAGAATATTTCGCCGACGGATTGGTCTGCCGAGGCGAGAAGATAATTTGCGCCGCGCGCCTCACAGTAGTTGCGTATGCGCGAAGTGACGTATTCGACCGCTTTGCGGTAAGCTTCGATTATCTGCTTGTCGATGTTGCGGCGGTATGTTTTTTTGATATTTTCGCTGTCGAACAGGTGAGCCTTGCCGCGGATTTTGGGGTTGAGCTCGTCGCGCGTGAGAACCTGAACGCAGAAAACATCTCTGCGCTTGCTGCAAAGATAATCTATCGCGTCCTCGTAATTGTCGTCGGTGAGGAAGTCGGAAATTATTACCGACAGACCGTCGCCGTAGCCGACGGACGCGGGGAGCAGCGCCTCGCTGATGCGGCTGTCGCCGTCGAAAACTATGTCGTTTAATTTTCCGATCTGTTCGAGGTACATGTCCTTGCCGTGAACGCCGACGAACACCTCCTCCACCGTTCCGCCGTGGATTGCATAGACGGAAACCTTATCCATATCGCACACGGAGACATAGGCGATGAGCGCGGCTATCCTTAAAGCCTGCTCCGCCTTGCGCCCCTTGCCGTAATCCATCGAACGGCTGGCGTCGATATAGATGCGGGTGTGCATCTGCCTTTCGTCGAGGAAGAGCTTCAAATACAGCTTTTCAAACCGCGCGAAAGCGTTCCAGTCGATTTTCGTGATGTCGTCGCCGGCGATATAGTCGCGGTAGTCGGCAAATTCGCACGACGAACCGAAGTTCCTCGTGCGGTGGTTGCCGCCGAACAGACCCGCTATATTGTTTTTGATGAGTATCTGCAAGGTTTCGACCTGTTGCAGAAACTCCTCGTTGATGACGAACTTAGCCATTGTTATTTATTCTTTTTGGTCTGCTTGATAAGGAGAGCTATTACGTCGTCTATGCCGAGGTGGTCGTTGACGGCGTTGAAATTGATCTTTATTCTGTGGCGCAGAACGGGGTATGCGAGGGCGTCGATGTCCTCGTAAGACACGTTGTAATTGCCGTTCATGAGCGCGCGCACCTTTGCGCAGGTGATGAGGTTCTGCGCCGCGCGGGGGGATGCGCCGTATCTGATGTACTTGTGCGCAACTTCCGGCGAGGAATCCAGCTCCGGATGGGTATTGGAAACGAGGTTCATGGCGTAGGAGAGCACTTCTTCTATTACGGGAACGTGCTTTGAAAGCTCCCTCATTTCGAGAATGGTTGCCCCGTCCACGACGGCGGTAGCGTTTTCAGCCATGGTTATCTGGGTCATGTTGACTATGTCGGCGAGTTCCTCGACCGAGGGGAACTTCATTATGAGCTTGAACATGAAGCGGTCCATCTGCGCTTCGGGCAGGGGATATGTACCGTCCTGCTCGATGGGGTTTTCGGTGGCGAGGACGAAGAAAGGCTCGGACATAGGATACGTGGTATCGCCGACGGTGACGTTGTGCTCCTGCATGACTTCGAGCATCGCCGACTGGGTTTTGGGCGTTGCGCGGTTGATTTCGTCGGCGAGGATGAGGTTGGCGAAAATGGGACCGCGGCGGAAAACCGTGTTCATTTTGCCGTTTGCATCCTTTTCGATGACGTTTGTACCTGTTACGTCCGAAGGCATGAGGTCGGGCGTGAACTGGATACGCGAGAAGGGCAGCGAGAGCGCCTTGGAGAACGAACGCACGAGCCTGGTTTTGCCGACGCCGGGAACGCCTTCCAGAAGGACGTTGCCGCCCGCGATTATGGCGGTTATAACGCTGTCTACAATCTCTTCCTGACCTACGACGTCCTTGCGGATTTCCTGCTTGATGTCGGAAATAGCCTGGCTGAATTTTTTAACCTTTTCCAAATCTTCCATGATGTTTTCCTTTATTTTCCTTTTTTATGTTTGCTTATATACTGCGGCTTACGCAAAATCAGCGCGCCAAAAGTTTTTAATTTTGTCCCTCGCTGTCGGAGTTTACCTTGGTGAGAGCGTCGAGGTAGGCATTTATCATATCGATATATCCCGAAGGAATGCGTTCGCCGTCGGATATGTACGAAAGAATGATGCTGTTATATTCGTCGAGCAGTTCGCCGTATTTGACATAAGATTCCGTTCTGTAATCGTAAATTTCGGAATCGCTTGCGACGAGGTCGTCGCCCCTGCCCGCGCCGCCGCCGGAAGGATCCTCTTCTCCGTCGTCGTTGTCATCGTTGCCGTCGCCGGGGACGACGTCTTCGATAATCTCGCCGAGGTCGGGCATTTCATCGTCGGAAATTTCAAAAGTTTCCTGCAACGCATCGATTACATACATGCAGATGTCCCTGTTTTCGTACTGATAGGTAATCTGCCCGGTTATGCCGGAAATATTTTCGGTAATGGCGCTGTTTGCCGCCGCAAGAAGAGCGGCTTTGTCGTCATCTTCCGAGGCACCCTCTCCGCCGTTTGCAGTCGAAGCCGAGAGCAAACCGTTTGAAAGATTGAATATCGCCGAATACAACTCGTCGTCGACGGAGACGCCCGACTGTGCGAGTGAGGCAACTATCTGAGTTGAATATGCCGCCAGTTCGAGCGAAAGGTCGGTATAAGTCATTTCGGCGGTCGCCTTAGCCGTGTAAGCATTTGCGAAAATTTGAAGAGACGTGCGCGTGGTGGAAACCGTGAGCGAAGCGATATGTATGCCGAGTTCGGTGAGAGAATCGGCGTCAGCACCCGAATTGAGCGCGAGACCTATCGGCTCGGCAGTTATTATTACGTCGGTTGCCGCGTCGATGTCGACCATGCTTTGGGTCACGAGCGATACAAGTTCGCTGCGGGGGAGTTCGACCGTTGTCTGCGTTTCATCGTCGTATATGGCGTTCAGAATGCCGTTGAGTTCGTCTATCGTCACCTGTTTGGGTTCATCCGCCATGGACGAAGCATCGACATACTTTATCAAATAATTAAGTCTTTCAATAACTTTATCGTCAATAGGCTGTGTCGGTTCTATATCCATTGCTGACACAACAATAGCTGATGAAAATAGCCCTACGGCAACAAAAGCAGCAACCGAACACTGCCACAAGCGCCTGAATTTTATGTTTTTTGTGCCTGCCGCCGAAAGGCGCGCGGATGTATCTGCGCGCTGAATGGCGACCATGGGCTCTTGGGACGAGCTGAACGCAACCATGGTCTGCACTTTTTCGTTCATGCCGAGGGCGCCGTCTACCCTGCGCGCAATCTTTTTTTCTGTGGGGCGAAGTATAAAAAACGTTACGCCCCCCGCTATCGCAAAAGCGCCGATGCCCGCGCCGATATATATGCCGAAGTTGAGCGAAATGCCGCTGAGCGTGAAAGCGAGCAACAACGTGCCGACGAGGATAAGCCCCGCAGCCAATCCCGCCACGGCGCTTTCGATTATGGCATGTGCCCAGATTTTGTTTTTGAATTTCTTAAAATCGCCGTTCATAAGTTAAACTCCGTATTTTATGTGCCGATGAATTAGTGCGGCGAATTGAATAAATTTAGCATAAAAAATCATAAAGCCGCATAACTTTGGCTGCATAATTGCATAAAGCAAAAATTTATGCTATCGTTATTCATTTAATGATTATACTATCATTACACCGTTTAGTCAAATGATTTTTAATCCGTCGACATTGATTTTCATTATCTTTACATTAACTTTGACTTATAATATAGTTTAATATTGTCATTTACGCGGGCGGAGGCATGTTGTGCACGCGCTCAGACGGGTTAAAATTTTACATAAATTGTCAATCCATATGTTTGTAACTTACATTTTTCCGACAGCTTTCGGATGCATTGAAACTGCAAGGCGTGTTTACGGTAAGATCGCTGCAATACCGGCAAACCGCCCTCGACGGACCATACCGCGGGGTCTGAAAGCCGACTGTGTTAAAATCTTTATAACCGTATTTATTATATAAACAACCTGCGGCACAAAAACCTGACATAGGA
>ERZ1090863.566-NODE-566-length-19408-cov-34.015088_pt1 | contig 19408 bp, 36 predicted proteins | sample MGYA00478480_ERZ1090863 | MGnify/ENA primary metagenome ERZ1090863 (study PRJEB33644, sample SAMEA5815746) | chicken gut metagenome | biome: Chicken; feature: Gastrointestinal Tract; material: Caecum | place: Ireland | collected 2019-01-01 | study: A study of the...
TCATCCCCTGTCGCCGCCGGAGTGACCGTTGCGATAGAACTCTGAACAATCTCGCCGTTCAATGCAATGCCAAGAGAAATCGGTCCAACCGTTCCACCTGTTGGGATAGAAATATTTGCTTTCACAAACACTTTATATCTCGCTGGTTTGCAGTCACATCCCGAATTGTCTACACAAATAAGTCCAGAACCAGTTCTGTGGCTCACGCACCTGCTTTTAATTACATCCACATCAAGTACCGCATTCTGGCCTGCCGCTACCTGCTGGATTGTTGAAGTAAATTCAGCCATTTTTCTATTCTCCTTTCCAAACCGAAAAGGGATAGAGCCAAAATCTCTTAGCATCTATCCCTTTGAAATGTTTAGTAATATCGACTATATGTCGAACATCCCATAGGGAAGATACTATTAGCAGCCACAGCCGCAAGCGTTATATCCGCATCCATTACCAGATACTCCGAAAGCAAAACCCGTAGGATTTACGATGGTCTGATACGGAGAGCAGGTCAGGTATGCAGGAACCGGTGTCGGTCTGAGTGCATTTACGATATTGTTTGTCTGAGCCGCATTGGACAGCTGAAGCTGTGCGCTCTGGAGTTCGGTCTGGAGAGACTGAATCTTATCCTGTGTGAACAGGTCTACAATCCGCTGTGTTCCGGCGTTCTGTGCGTCAATCACATCGCGGAAGCCGCTGTTCAACGCCTGCTGAATAGCAGTTCCGTTGTTATTCACGGTATTCTGGAGAATGTTTGTCTGAGCGGCAAGGTTATACGAAATTTCGCCCTGGCCTTGCTTCAAATCACAGCAGCAGCTTGCCATCTGAGCCGCAAGGTTAGCGATGTTGGAATTCACACCATTAAACCCATTACAGAGCTGAGTGCCGATTCCAGTAATTCCGCTTTCGATACCATGTGTGGATAAAGCTGCATCAATATCTGTACGAGTGAGAGCGCCTTGACCTGCGGGAGAGTTGAAACCGCCGTTTCCGCCCCATCCGCCGAAGCCAAATCCACCGTTGAAGATGGCGGCGATCACAATAAGCCAGATAATCATATCTGCGCCGTAACCACCAAACGCATCATTGCCGCGGTTATTAGTCCCCATCACTGCTGCCATATCGGCAGGGGACATGCAATTTGTGTTGAACATATTTGTCTCCTTATAAAATTTTATTTACACAAGAGACATCCGCGGCTGTTCTCTAAATGTAGCGTATTTATTTCATCCCAAACTGAGATTTAATCTGTTTCACCATATCATCAGCATTTACGCCGTTTGACTCACAAAGATTTCTGGCAAGTTGCTCAAGACCTTTCGCGTCCTGCTTTTCAGCCATATCCAGTGCGTTGTTCAAAACTGGGTTCTGACCGGCTTGGTTACGCATAGCATTCATAATTGCCTGTTGTGGATTTCCACCTCTTATCATCTGCATAATCTGCATTGGGTTAATCATTCTGACTTCCTCCCCTCTGCCTTTTTGGAGTCTGAGGTTCTGGAGGCATCATTATTTGCTTAAGTTCTGATAATCCACCTCCGACTCCTTGCAAAATTTCTGTTTTTAACTGAACAAGCATAGAGTTTAATGTCTGGATATCAACATACTGTTTTGTTTGTTCCGCATTGCTTTCTTCTGGTTCAATTGCCTTATATGTTGTAATCTTACTTGTCCCGTCTGGCATAAGTTGTTTTGTATATATAACTGCACCATTTGACTGAGGATAATAAACAACTGCCCCAGACATATCCACATTCTTTGCCTTTACAACGTCAATACTGTCTACCACTTCACCATTTAGTCCAATCGGCTGTGCCTGTTGAGCCATCTGATTGTATTGTGGCTGTTGATTGTACTGAGATTGCAACTGAGCAAGTCTGTCCTGATATGGAGCCATTGGATTGTACATTTGCTGTTGCTGAAAAGCCTGATTATTTTGGAAGTAATAAGGATTCATATATGGTTGCATATGATTGCCTCCCTTGTTTCTATGCCTTTATTTTAAGTCCGAAACATGGGGTTTACCATTTCACAATAGCGCCGAGTAAAAGGCGAAAAAGTGTCACAAATCCATCATTTCCATTCTTTTGAAATTCCCGGATAATAAAGAGGAGATGCTTTCTTTATTTTGTTGTTCAAGGTACGGTTAATTCTATTGACTGTACTTACGCTACAGTTCATAATTTCTGCGATTTCTTCAATCGATTTTTTATCATTTCTGTATAAGAATAAGGTACGCTCTCTTTCATCAAGATTTGCGTACCTTAAGCAAAAATCAACTTCCTCTTGTATTAGATTTTTATAGAAACTTTTTGAACTTAATTTCATTCCATCTCCCTCCCGAAATGGAATTAATTACATTGGAATAACACCGTTTAGTATAAAACCTACGAGAGCACCGGCTAGAGCGGTCAAAACGCTTATGATGACATTTTCATATCTTTTAGCAGGTTTCTGCATAAGCGTTTCGACATTTATGTCGATCTTATCCAGTTTTGCGTTGATATGTTTTCTATCGCTCTCTGATGCCACCATATCCTTTTCATTTTTTTCAATGCGATCATAGAATTCTTTGTGATCTCTGGAATTTTTATCCTTTAACTCTCTTAAATCATCCTCAATCTGTCTAAAACGGTGTTCATTTATGCAATTATTTTCACATCCCATATACTAAACACCTCATTATTCCCAATTTCTCCCTTTAAAGCTTTCAGTTCCCCTACCACCTCTAATACTGAAACCCTGCAACAACGCGGGAGGACATTGTCACGCACCGTCTTTAAATAATACGGGCAATTGGTAAAATCCCATGAAATATGTAAATTTCATCCTCGCTTTTCCAGGAACGGTTTGTTCCGTTTTCTGAATGACTCGTCTGAAATTCATACCCCTGCATATTACACCAATACAACACATCGTCCCATATGCAGGAATATTTTTTCTTCATATCCTTTTCGATTATCGCTTCTGAATAGCTGTCTGGATATTCTCTTTTGTTTTTGAATGAATTAATTGCCCGCTTTATGCAAATGAGCAGCGCGGACTCACTACTTTCATCGTAATCATCTCCAAGATAATCTTTCAAATCCTGCAATAATTCTTGTTCCACACTACTCACCCTCCTTTATTCTGCCTTTTTTGGTCTTCCTCTTTTTGGAGTTGCTACTTCATCTTCTAAAAATGTAGATTCCGATGTCTGGTCTTCCTCAAACGTCTGGTCGGCTTCCAATGATTCTTTTCTCTCATCATCCATCGGAACCTCCTGTCCGGCTTCGTAGTACACTCCATTCCTTTTTACACGATGGTTAAAAATCATTGTTTATTCTCCCTTCACGTTAATAACGTAAGTGCTGTTCATTCCTTCATAAGAAGGAATAACAAGCTGGGAAACAGATGTCAGGACTTTTACCGGCGGGCCAGCCTCTGTCTTAACCGCAATCGCAACGCCACGATCGAGAACAGATACATCAACAGACGGATCGCCAATCAGTGTTCTTTCTTCTGGCGTGGTTCCATACCATGTGTTTCCAAGCTGATTACTTCCAATGATGGTAACTCTGTCATCCGGGTAGAAATTCTTTTCTGCTCCGGTGTAGTCAATGTACATCTTGTCGTACAGCATCGGAATCAGTCCTGTTTTTCTTCGGAATACATCTTCTACGGTTGCGGTATCAAGGAAGTTTACAGGAGTTCCCATAATTGTAACCATAGCAGCCTTAATCTGGTCATTTTCAAGCAGATAATCAAAGGTCTTGCTGGTCATAAGCGCATACTGAGGTGTCACGCCAATGCTGCGAAGATACTTTGTGGCTTCTCTGATATCGGACAACGGTTTTGCTGTGGTTGGTTTGTCCCATGTATCGGTTCCGGTCAGTTCCATATAATGTTTAGAAGCATAGGTTCCTTCCGGGTCATAATTGTATGTGTGAATCATATTATCGGATGTACCGATAGAAATTTTCGGTGTTCCGTCTGTCGTAGCGAGAAGCTGCATACGCATATTTTCAGCCGCAATATCAGCCGCATCAATCAGTCTGTTCGTATCGTCATAGATGGAATCCAGAACAGCATTCACATACGGGTCTCCCGAATCCTGCGCCCTCATAATCTCCATCATATCTTCTTCTTTTACGTGCATAGATTCACGGAAAAATACCATTTCCGTATTTTCCATCTTAAATCCTTCCCGGGTACGAATTGTCGGGATTGCATCAAAGTTGGAAGTATTGAGCATCACATTCAGCCCTTTATTTACCTTCAACCATTTAATAGACAGTCCAACTTTCTTTCTGTTTGGGAAGAAAGCCTGCCCCATAAAAGGAATCCGATTGCTTTCAACTTCTGTTCTGTTTAAAGCAACGGCTTCAGAATCAAAAACATCTGTAAGTCTCATATTTCTCCTTTCTACCCCATAACTGTTAGGGGTCAGCGGCTGACTCCATCGTCAGCCGGTATTACTCTGTTTTAAATCTTGCGTTTCGGAAATTAAATGTAACGATATGTCTTCCATCTACCAACACTTCAAATGTATCTCCTTTAGACACACGGAAAACAATATCCTTGTCAAAATTAATATCCTTTTTGGTGATATTCCCATTTTTCTTAAATGTCATTTTTGAACCGGTTTGCTTTAATTCAAACGGGAAGAAATATCCTTCCTGTTCTTCGGGTGTTGCGCTGTTAAATTCCTCATATCCAGTCACATATTTAAATGTACCGAATACAGAACCATCTCCTTGCACATACATCCCCGGTTCAACCATGTCTCCTACCGTCTTACCTAATAAGTCCTGACTTGCGGCAGGTATTGTCAAAATGTCAGGACTGATTATTTTCCCGTTTCAAATACGATCATCGGGAATAACTTATACAGCGCATCGTCATATGTAACGCTTGCATTTGCCTGAGCCGCTGTCTTGTTAATGTAAGCCTTTTTTAGAATGGTTCCCTGCGGTCTGGATTCATACACATCATGCAGAAGAATACCTACCGCTCCTGTCCACGGAGTTGTTTTCTGTGGTTTCCCAGAACTATCAATTGGTGTACCTGCATAAACAACTTTTTCTCCTGTATCTGCATCTTCTGTGTCAACAGATGTAAAATCGATCGTCATCGGCACTCCTTCAAACGGAGTACGGTTCAGAATTTCTACCTGTCCGCCAATATCGACGGATTCAAATAACATATCGCCTCTTGCCATGTTAATTCATACCTCCTGGAATATAATGTTTTAAAATGTCCATATTTGCTCCGGTATGGCGATGAGCCGCCTCTTTCGCCTTTTCCTTCGCCAATGCGTTTTTCTCACTGTCTCCGGTTCCCGATTTAATTTCAGGGTTCTTTTTAATAAGTTCCTGAATCGCATCTTCTCCGGCAGACTTGATTTTTGATTTCATGAATTTATCAAGAGCAGAAAAGAACTTATCTGCATCTGACAACTCGCCAGTCAGTTCAGAAAGTGTTTCAGCCGTTTTTTCATCCATGCCGATTCCCATATAACGCTTGCTGTAGTCCATCATACGAAACTTTGATTCAAGCTCTTGAATCCGTGCGTCCTTGGCTTCATCGGCGGCTTTCTTTGCCTCGGCTTCCTGTTCTTCTGCTGACATTTTTGCCCGAAGATTTTTGGTAAGTTCACCTTTTTCTTTTAACGCCTTGTCAAGTGCTGCTTTGTTCTGTGCATTTGTGGCTCTTTCCTGCGCCAATTGCGCAAGGAGTTCTTCAACCGATGGAGCTTTTTCGCTTCCGCTTCCGCCATCTCCGCTGTCACCGTCATTCCCCGTTTCGCCTCCATCACCTCCGGGAGATTCTGCAAAAAGCTGAAGGTTCATTGGCATTTTACATCTGGAGCGTCCAAAAATATGCGACTGTCCGTAATGATTGTTCATAAACTTCATTGTTCTTTCCTACCTTTCTGTGTTTAGAGTTCGGCTTCTCTGCCTATTAGAATTTGTGTTATTTTTCGTCTGTCCTTCTCTGGACAGTTGTGCTTTTATGTCATCTCCGACATATAACAGCAGCCGATTTCCCGACTGCTGTTATCAGTAATATTCTATTGAACACCGGCATCCGGCGGTCTCTGCCGTGCTGGCGCCGAGTGAAAAATCGCGAGGATATAGCAAAAGCGATCCACCCACATAGAACGGTTCTCCTATCGGTTTTGATGTGCCGCCAACTTCCTTATGAGTTGTCCGGACTCTCTTATCCCCCATCGTCAGCCACCGCTTCATGGTCTTTCCCTGCGCTATGGCGTCCTCATTGCATTGATACGACCGGGTTGTATTGGCTTCGCATTCCGCCATAAATTTTCCTCTGTCCGGGGAATAATAGTAGTATTCCGCTTGATGTTTCTTTGTGGAATCCATAATGTCGTAGGACATATCCCGGACGTACTGGCGGATATAAGGCGTAATGGTTACATATCCCGCAAGCGCGGACAGGTACCGGTTTTCATACTCCTGTCTTGCCCGCTCCCAGTTCACTTCATTGTACTGTTGCATGGTAAATAGCAGTGCCAAAACGAACAGGAACCCATCTTCCAACTTTTCCGCAAGTTCTATCCTTTGCTGTATTTCATCATCGGATAATTCCATCTCGCCGAAAAACTGTTCAAAACTCATGCTTCTTTTATTGGCAAGCAATGAATTGAGTTCATCAAAGGACAATCCATCAAACATTCATATTCACCGCCTATTCCATCTGCTGCGTATCGCCCGTTCTCGGACTCCCTATCATCGGACTGTTTTTTGCTTGATCGGAAGAATCCTGCATGATTCTGTCGCTCGTTTCTTCCTCACCATATTGCTTCTGCTGATACTGTTCAATTCCCTCTTTGGAATCCAGATATACCTGCTCCACATCCTCAAACATATTTGCTGTTTTCAGTGCGTGCCGTCCATGTACTCCATGAGAAACAAGCGTAGCGAAAGCATTCGCCTTTGTCGCGATATCCCAATTCTGTCTCCGGGTAAATTTCAAATCTATATCAGAAGAATGAATCTTTCTCAGCGGGTCATCCTCCGGCAAATATTTCTTATCCGCCAGACTGATTGCTTTCAAAATCAGAATCAGTTCTTCTCTTACCGCACCCTCAATAAGTTGTTGCTTTCTGTCCGCATCTACCGCAGTTGCATCCCACCCGGAAGAAAGACTCGAAGCAATCCCTGTACTTCCTCCACCCTCGGAACTGTACTGCATCGGAACAAAGCACTGTTTCAAGATCTCATTTCTGGTATCGTTAATTGCGCTTAATGTGGGTGTACTATCGAATGTACTGGACATAGGCTGAATCTTCTGATTTTGTCCGCCACTACTATCGCTATGAGTCAATAACCACTGACCGCTCTTTGGTTTAATGGGTTCTCCCGTCTTTTCGTCAACAGGAAACTCAATGTCATTTCCCCACCAAATCTCCTGAGTTTTTTGAGCTACATCGTTAGCAAAATTAGATACCATCGAATTCAGATTGTCCATAAGAGGAATTTGTCTCTCAAAACACCCGGAACGGTCAACCGAACGCTCATATTCTACAATTGGTATCATTCCAAGTGGATTTATGTATTCATCTACTTCATCTCCGCTTATTTCAAATCGCTGTGTTTTCGTAAAACATGTAAAATACAATTTCCCAGATATTTTTGTGAATGTAACTCCCATAACTTTCGGCTGTCCGATTCCCGCATAGTAAACGCAGAATGTGTTTCGAGAGTCAAGTGTATGAACATTTGCATATGTTCCCTGATATACTTCATCTGTCCAATCAGTTTTTACATCGACAATCCGATGACCGATTCCGCTCTTTTCCACGAAATCCGCAAGCATCTGATTTTCTTTCCCGATACACACCCCATTCAGCATCATTTCATTAAGCGCAGATATTCCAAGACTGTCTGTGTCAGCATCCGTATCGTGATGCTCATTATTCCCTCTCTGCGTATAAATCACAGGAGTTCCCCAAAAGTACCCTTTATTAAACTCCGTTACGTAATTTGCCATATTATCAGAGGTCTGAATGTTAATTTCTGCTCTCACAATCTTTTCATATGGCAACGGCTGTATTCCTGCTTCATAGTCAAAAAGATACTGCGTATCCGACGCATTAACTCTATGTTTCGCATATGCCTTTCTTAAAACAGAAAGAACATTATCACGGGTTATTATTTTTTGGTCTGTGAAGATTTTAATTCTTCCTGCTTTTCTAAACATCTTGTCACCTACGATTTCTTTGGAACATATCTGCCTTCAAAAGTTACTCCAGACGCTGTTCTTCTACGGTCATATGTAGCCGGTATATGTTCCCATTCTCGATTTCCGATTCTCGCTCGGTCTTTCGCTTTATTTTTCTCTGTCTTTTCCATATTTTCTCCACGAAAAAAGCACGGACTTTCTCCATCGTCCGTGCCGTAAACTTTTTTCATTATAACCTTATCAAATTTTTTCGTGACAAAAGGGACAAGTTTATTTTTCTTCCATAAACCTGTAAAACGCTTTTTTCATGGTGTCTGCATTGTTGCCTCCGCCCATATTTATTCCTACTTGCTCCCAAGTCATTCCGTCGATAAACCGAAAGGAAATAATGCGCCTCATTCTGCTGTCGTCCACGCTCTTTATGAATTTTTCAATTTCATCTATCTTATCCATTATTTCATTCTCAAGACTTTGGAGAGTAGCTTTTCTGTTGTACAGTCGTTCTTTCAGCCGCCCGTATTCAGCATATGGGAATCCCTCAATCTTATATCTCTGTATACCGCCCATCCCGCCGGTAACACTGTCGATCACAGTCCCACTTTTTTCAATAGCCGCAAGCTGTTTCTCGGTGCGATTTATCCTTTCTTTTGTCTCGTCAATTTCTTTTTGTAAATCTATGTACTGCTTTAAAACTGATTTTGAAATCATGCGTTACCTCCTAAAATGGACTGTCGATAATTTGAGTCGGTTTTTTTGTTCCGTTTGCTACATATTCCGCAAACATTCCCATGCCATCCGGCACATCATCGGTCAAATTCTTCCCTGCAACCGTATATGACATCAACGCTACTACCGCTTTTCCATATGGCGACTTTGACGTATACATTGACTTATCCTTAATCAAAACATGCTCCTTTACCCATCCACTATTGACAATAATCTTCGTTTCTTTGTTCTGCGTAGTGAATTTTTTTGTAATCCGTGTTCGGCACTTCCCTTTGATTTTTTCATTGATAGCATCTGCTGTTCTTCCGCCAGCCGAATTACTTTCAAACTGGACGCTGTGCGGATTGTGTTTGATAATCACGCTTGCGCACAATTCGTCCACAATCTCAATCGCCCCATTATCATAGGCGCAATCTTCCCAATAATATTTATCTCCGTATTGATAGAAAATCGGAAGAAAGCAGAAGTCCGTTCCTCTATCCTTTGTATCACAGATGCCAAGAATTGCATCCGGTTCTCTATCTGGCAATTCATAGTACCGCTCAAAATCTTCATCGTGATATAGAAGACCTTCACGCTCTATTGGTTCATTCTTGAACATGCACCGATATGTAACGTCATCCAAAGAATTTTCTATTTCGTGAAAATACTTTTCATCAAAGCCAACTCCGTAATCATAATTGAAATTTGATTTTCCTGTTTCCGGGTCAAGGTCTGGAATGGCTATGATTTTAACCATCGGGTCTCCCTCAAACTGCCGTTCTATATTCCCTATAACATCATATACAGATGTTCTATTCGCTATATGAATTTCTTTGCACCCTTGCTTTTTTCTTGTTTTCAAGTCTGTTGCATACTGCTGATTTTTCTTGTCCAAACGTGGCTTGCTTAAAGCTTCCTCAAGTCCGCTTATAAGGTCGTCACAATAGAGGTATCCGTTGCATCTGGTAACACCTGTTTGAGAAGCCCCTATGGCTCTACAGGTAAGGCTCGCAAACGGCTTATACTTATTCAGATTTATCGTGCTTTCCTTTTCGTTTATCCGCTCTATCTTTACCTTGGGAAATGTTTCAGCCCACTTATATTCTTTTGACATGATTATGTTCTTTACTGCTGTATGGAACATATCAGTTACATGCCCAGAATGGCTTGACATCAAGTTATAATCATCTGGATGTCGTCCCATCACCCACGACATAAAAAACTCTCCCAATGTTGTCTTTCCAGAACCAGGCACAAGGCTTAGGCATAGAATATAATAAAACCCGTCCTCTAAGTCCTGCATAGCCGGTACAATTCCAATTTTGTCAAAGCATTTCTTTCTGGGGAGATAAAACCGCTCTTTCGGTTCTCTGTCTCGTTCGGTATACATCATGTAAGACTCAAATATTTCCGGAGCTTCAAATAGCAAAGCGTCCCAGTACATCTCATCCCATTCCGGTTTCAGCGTTTCCGCATACTGCCGCAGAGCAATATCCTTTACCGCCTTTGAATACGCAAAACAATATTTTCTTTCGTCCGGGTAATCTTTCAGAATGTATTGAGACTGAGCAAGAATAGCGGCGACCGTCCGATAGTCTACACCACGCTCCAGAAGTGTCTTGAGTTTTCGCATGTCAGATTTGTATTCTTCGAGTAATTGCATTAAAAAAGAGCCTCCTTTCCCACTTAGTAAGAAATTTGGCTCTCAAATGGCTCTCTATGATATTTTGTTATTCACTCGCCTTGAAGTTATAAACAGGCTTAATAATCTTCACGATTTCAACTGTATCTTTAATATGTTCCAAAATCTCATCCATAGGCTTGTATGCCATAGGACTTTCATCAATCGTTGACTGGCTGACAGATGTTGTGTAAATTCCTTTCATGGACTCTTGATATTCTTCAAGCGAAACATTTTCTTTTGCCTTTGACCGACTCATAATCCGCCCAGCTCCATGCGGCGCAGAACAGTTCCAGTCCTCGTTTCCTTTGCCAACACCGATAACGCATCCATCACGCATATTTATAGGTATCAGCACCTTCTCTCCTGATTTTGCAGAAATAGCACCTTTGCGGACAATGTTTGTATCGTGGTCGATATAATTATGGATAGTCTGAAATCTCTCCATAAAACTTCTCGAAAAAGTCCACCCCATGTAGTAGAAAATAATGTCCTGTATCGCTCTCCTGTTTACCCTTGCAAACTCTTGGCATATCTTCATATCATGCAAATACATTTCCCTGTGTTCACCCGTCAGATAGCAAAGTTCTTTAGGAATATTCAGCTTGTCCGGTTGCCATTTCCGTTTCAGTTCTGTAAGCCCTCTCTGAATGTCCTTCTGCCTGCCAGCGGCTTTATATTCTGCAATCAATTTCTTACTTTCCTCTGCCAGTTTGTTCGTGCCTTGCATATCATCAATCGCCATTTGCTGATAGATTTCAGCAACCTGTTTTCCAAGGTTTCTACTGCCTGTATGGATAACGAGATATTTCATCCCGTCTGAGTCCTCGTCAACCTCACAAAAATGATTTCCTCCGCCGAGAGTTCCTAGACTGCATTTCAGCCATTCCATATTTCTTAGTTGCTCTTTGCAGTACAAATCTTCTAATTGCGGAAAGTTGATCTCTTCGTCTCGCACTGCTCGCCCTGCCGGAATATGTTCACAAATAACCGAGTCCAGTTTCGCGTAGTCAATATCAATCTTCCCGATTTCACAGCAAAGCATCCCGCAGCCGATGTCAACTCCGACAATGTCGGGAATTACCTTATCGCCTAGATCTGCGGTAAATCCTATCACACAGCCCTTTCCTGCATGAACATCAGGCATAATACGCACCTTACAATCCGCAAAAGCCGGTTGCTTTATCAGTGTGTAAATCTGGTTCAATGCTTCTGGCTCTATACTGTCCGTAAAAATCTTTAAATCGCTCATTTCACCCTCCCAACTTGTAAGAAATCCTTACAGGTTCAATATATATTTACTTCATTCATTTTCCCGCACTTGCAACATTTATAAGTCATATTCTCAATGAATCCGTTTCCAATCCACATTGGCTGCCACGCTCCGCATTTCCCACATTGTATTTGACGGTTATGTTCTTCTCCGTTCCGAAAATCTCCCCAAGAAGAATCAACCACTTCTTTCTCATTATAATGCGGACATTCGACATCTTTTTCAAAATACTCTATGTGGTTTTCTTCGCATATTGTAATATTATATTCCCCGAAATTAGTTTTTTTGCATGCCCATTTCCTCTTTTTGCAATTACAGCAATTCATACATTCACCTCATATTCCATTTTACAATTTGACCCCTTGCACTTAAATTTCTGCCCCGTGATATGCGCTCCGGGAGTTAATGGAAACTGCTTTTTTCCACACCAGCAACAATGTACCCAATCCTCTCCCGTCTTATAATCCCTCTGTATGTACGCCTGTCCGTTGTGGGGTAAGGGGGCGTTCATGTAATCGCTGAAATCTGTTCCCATGTACTTCTCCATGTCTTTTATTGCGTCTGTGATACTCATTCTGTAACTTCTCTCCCTAACCATCTTAATACTAGTTTACTCGGCCTTGATTTTGCCGACAGTATATGTACTGGATTACTGCCAAACAGAACATCTTCTCTTGCCCGTTCTGATACCGCAAGCAATCCTAGTACACCGGACATTTCTTGCAAGCTCATATCTTGAAAATGCTGATATACTGTTTTTCCTTCATATTCCTGTGATAAAAAGCCATCAACATTTACTTTTTCTGGCTTAATATTTCTGTGTGAATAAAATCGGAAAAGTAACCCTGGCCATATATAGTTTTTAACACGAAATCCAGATTTTAGCATTTCGGTATTAACACACATATACAGAAGCAAGATTATCATTTCGTTCTTTGACAAGGATTTTATATACTCATAATATGTCATAGGCTATCGCTCCGTATTCTGTCTATAATGTTTTCGCAATATCGAATATGATGTTCCATTAACTGTTTCGCCTCTTTAAATCCCACATTTACGCCATTAAATATAGGACTCATATTTTCATCATCTAACCACTGTTTCGTCTGATATATTTCTATTTCAAAGAAGTGGATTACATCCTCAATACTGCTCATATTTTAACTTTCTCTCCCTTTTCTCACGCTCATGCGCTCTCTGCTGTTTCAATCTCTTACACTGATTACAGTTGTTCCGATGATTGCAGTCCCAACAATTATCGCAATCAGCCCAGTACCATCTCGGAGGCTGTGGACGTGGTTTACACTTTGCTTTTCCCATTTATGCGATTCTCCAAATTCTCAGCAATTCTGGCGCATTTGTGTCTATTCTTGCATCGAATATTGTTGGTATATTTCGGTATTTCGCCCCATTCAGTATCATGCTGATGCTTTTCTATCTCTGGTTCAAAACATCCGCAATAATCGCAGAAATCTTGTAGCATTAAGTTAAATCCTTCAACTTTCATCTTCATCATCCACCTTTTTAAATCCAACGAAATCAGCGAACCCATATGAACCGTCATCACAAACATGAGTATTATGTCTGTGTACGCCAATCGCACAGCCTTCTGGTTTAAAATGTTCCTTTACGGTTAAAACAGCTGCGCCCATATAAGCAATATCTTTTCCCATTCTTGCATCCTCAAATTCTTCCCCACACATTCGGCATTTGTATATTGCTCGATATTCGGTCATATCAATCCACCTCATAAATCTTAATTGCTCTGATATTATCTGCTTTCCAGTAATCCTTTAAATCACAAGTAGGATTCGACATAACCACTTCTCGCTCAGATTTTCGCTGTTCTCTTGCACCATTCACCGCTTCTTCTTCATATTCACACATGGAAATGGGCTTGATTGTGATTGTCGGAAATCCATCATCATCTTTATCCTCGTATACCCTTGCTATTGCATAGTGATATTGAAATAGTAGGCTATTTCCTGTATCATTTGTATTTGTCGTTTTAATCTCGTGAGATTTTCTTTCAAAATATTCTGAAAGCAATCTGAATAATAGACCTCCGAAAATTCCACCGATAAACGCTATTACAATGTTATAGTCCATCAATACATCCCCACTTGATTTCTAAGCAATCCGTACATATCCACAAGAGTATTTATTGTTACTTTGAGCCGATTGATTCTTACACAATCACTGTCGATTCTGTCTTGCATTTTCGCTATCTTTTCATCCCGGTCATCTGTTTTATCAGAGAAGCAACTTCCGTCACATACATCTTCTAAATCTTTAATCCGCTGTTTTAGGGACGCATTTTCGGATTTTACCAAATCGTTTTCATCATTAAGTTCCTTCGCTCGTTTAGAAATTATTTCAATATCCTTATTTCGTTGTTCGATAAGTGTCTCCTGATACAGGATTTTGTCTTTCAGCATATCCCGTGTCCAGTTCTTTAAATCTTCTTTTCGCATGAATTGTCCTCCCTGTATTTTGCATATTCCTCATTCTCATAAACATTGCCAATTACTTCCAAATTATCAGATCGCCATAAATCATATTCATCCGGAGCTTTGTTTTCTGACTCTATAGGAATTAAATCGAATCCGCAAAAACAGTCCGTCATTCTGCGCTTAACAATACATTTTCTTCTATACTTGGTTTTTACAATATCCTTTTCGTAAATTTTCTTTCCATTCTTATCTTTTATCCCTATATAAAGCATAAAATCAGCTTCATCAAAATCAAACCATATTCCTCGTTTTCCTATGCAGTCTTTATCATCAAAGTCTATTTCGTGGAATTTATACTCCATGAACTTTTTCCATATTTCTTTTGTTCCGGTTGAATCTATACCAAAGCCACAATATGTATTTACCCACGCTCTAAACTTCGGAAACTTCTTTAACATATTTATCCTCCCAACAATCGCACACATAACTATCATCTGTGAAGTCCGCTCTATCCTCTGCTTCTGGATTAAAACAAACCCAAGTCCAATCATCATGATATTCACAGTTTTTACAGCATCGCTCGTTATCTGTCATCCTTAACTGCTCCCATAATCACTGCACTTTCCAAAAGTTCAGTGATAGATATATTTGTTCGGTCTTTCATTTTCTTATATATTTCAAAAAATTCATGTCTAGTAAACGGTCTAAAATTAGGATTATCTCTCTTGCATTTTAAGTCTAATGCACCAAGCATAATAATATAATGTTCATTATCATTGTCATAATCAAAACCCGAATTTATACACAAATCACATTTGCCAATAAATTCGCATGGCGCAAACTCCTTGTTCATCCCATGGCACAGCTTCATATGCTTATATTTCATAGAAATCTCCTTCAAATGCCGCCCATCGGTAGCGTGACGGGCGGCTGGCGTAATGAAAATGAGTGCTGTCTCAACATGCACCCGATTGTTGCGTGAGGGAACCGAACCCTCCATCTCTGTCCCCGGAAACCATCCCCTTGAATGACTTCTATTTATCAGGTATTATTAGCCTGCGGATGAGCGTTTCAACCATTGAAACCTACGCAACAACTTTTGAGAGAGTGAACGAATTTCCAGAGATTGCAGTTCTCTGGAATGTGCGAGATGAGAGTCGAACTCAACATTTTTTAACCGGAGAATAATTCTCGCATTGGTCAAAGGCACTTCCATTGTACTACCGCACACCACGCACCGAATATTTGGCTCAGTACGCAAAGCCAAATGGATAGATGGAGAATCGAACTCCACACTGTCTGCATTCCTACAAGCGTCCTCTGTGTCATGATCACTCGACCACTATCAGACTTGATGATCTCAGCACTACCCTTTTCGCTACTATCCACCATTCATTGATTATTCAGTTCAATGACAAAAACAATTATGGTAATTATCGCATTACCAAGCGGAGATCCATTTGCCGCTGGGTGTATCTCCTCTGGAATCGAACCAGCCTTACCAACCTATGCCACCCGGTATAATGGATAGCAAGGAATCGAACCTTGCTCTGCTATAGAGTTCCACTTCTATCCACCGCCCATTTTATGTCTGCAAGGGCTGTGCGGTTGTGGTTTTAACGTCTTTTCCTTGACATTGGCTGCGATATAAGCCCGGCGTCCCGCAATCATATTGTGGTTCCAACATGAAAGTTGCCATATACTTGACACGGCTTATCCATCGGCTTACGCCCAATCTGCGCAGGAAACTTGTGAGATTTCACCTCGGAATTATCCGTATGCACACATTTACACCACCGCGCCAGTACGCTGATTACGGGACAGTGCCCACCCCACCGATTTATGGACTTCCTCGGCTGCCATCCGCCTGTCACGGATATGCAGTTTAATACTGCATAAGTTGAATTTCACACACGAATCTCCGAAACGATTCAAGAAACCTTTTCTGCGCTTGGCAGATAGGTAATGAAACAACCTTTCACGGCTTATCGTGCCGCCGATGTACCGGTCATCTGAGTTGCTGCATGTTTCGCAGTAAGCGCTAGTTCCTGTTTGCCATTCCACGAATTGGTATCCGCACAAGTCTTACTGTGAAAGCCGATGACCAGACTCGAACTGATAACATCCACATTACAAGTATGGCGTTCTACCATTGAACTACATCGGCTTAGCCGGAAGGCCAGCTTTGGGAAGAGCCTTCCGCTGCTACGGTTCTTAATTGCGCATTAGAAAAGAATGTTAAATGTTATTCGCAGAGAACTCCGCAGCTAAAACTCTGCAAGCTCATGGTCAGACTCGAACTGACGATAACGGTTTTGCAGACCGTCCCCTTAACCTCTTGGGTACATGAGCAGGCTCCTGCCATAGCCGCTGCCGTCCATGACAGCCTATTGTGGACTAGCTATGGTGGAATGGGTGAGGTTGGACTCGAACCAACGGTGTTTCTGCGTGAGGGATTTACAGTCCCTTGCCCTCGCCACTAGGCATACTCACCCAAGCATTTTGTTACTGAAATGATAGGAGACACCCGGACTCGAACCGGGATCTTCTGTACATAGTTTTATCCGGCTTTCAGTGCTTTACCTGTTAAGCTATGTCTCCTACTGTAATAGTGGAATATCCTTTTGAAAGACCGATCCCCATGCGGTCTGACTACGGATCACGCCAAATTGCCCTTGACGATTTCATATGCCCATTTCATTGTTTTTATTAGAACTACGGGCAATGTAGTTCCATGGAGCCTCTGGGATTCGAACCCAGGGCTTCCCGGTTATGAGCCGGGGTTTCTAACCAGCTGAATTAAGGCTCCAAGTCCCGGACATTTATAACTAGCATTTATACCTCAATTCCATATTAGAAATACACTACCTGCATACGCCAGAAACATTGCACCGAAGCCGATTACTGACGCTTTATCTCTCTTATTTCTTGCAAATAACAGAATACACAAGCACATCAGTATGTCTAAGAATGTTATGAAATATCTGAACCACATATCAATTCTCCCCGATAATCCTGGATAAAATCTTTTCCGCAATTTCTTTTTCTGTATGTCCCGGAAGTGGGATTATCCTCTGGTCTTTTATTGATGACTCAATGCTCGAAATAAATCCATTGTACAGTTCTCCGTTCTTCAGGAGTTCATCTTTGAGGATTATTGTTGCAATTCTCACATAACTGGATAAGTCGCAATCACAATCGTCCTTGTATGCGCGTAACGCTTCTTCGCTTGCTTCAAATTTCACTGCTTCTTCTCCTGTTTCTGGGTCTCTATATGGCTCTATGCTCGTACAAAACGGTAATCGTTCTTCGTCTATATACGGAATAACAAACCCAGGATGTTCGTTTATTTCAAGTTTCACGTTATGTTTTATTCTTAAACCTCTCCATTTCATTCACACTCATTCCGACAATCCCGGCACTTTCCTCACTACTCGTTGCCCGAAAATGTGCTTTCGGATGTTGCGGAAACATATACTCAAACATAAGGTAATTTGCCGCATCCAGAAGGTATTCTCGGTTTCCTGTGTCCTTGTATTTCTTAATGCACAAGTCCATTGTGGGAATCGCTTGAACGTTTCCAGCAGCAAAATTCTTCCTTGCTGGGCCGTACTTATAAAAACTCATTTCTACACGATTTTTTCGCAGTTTGTCAAATTCTTCGCTGTATTCTTTTGACATATCAATCTGTTCCATTACTTTATCCTCTCCAATTCCTCTGAAAATCTTTGAATCGCATCTTCGTTTCTCCCCACAGGAACCACGCTGACAAATTTACCAATCAGCGATGTTACGCCAAGCAGGCTGCATCCATCAACCGTCTGCCTTCCGTGAATAATGTCAATATCCAGTCCTATATCATCTCTGTATTTCTCACAAAGTCGAATAAGTCTTTCTGCGGACTGCACAGAATCCAAATTGTAGTTAAGCATCTTTATTCTCCTTATCTGTGATACTATATGTACGCTTTCTGTCCTGTGCAACTACTTGACAGCCGCACATCGGGCAGTCAAAGGAATCATAAATTTTTTCTTCGTCATTTGAGCCTAAAGCACTTGATAATCCGGTTTTTCCGTTATCTCTCGCAATGTAATGTCTTTCCTTAATTGCTGGAAACTCTGTTCCGCAGATTTTGCATTTTAACATTTATTCAACATACCTCCCGTGTTTTCTGTATCTTTTCTCTGGGAAAATGCTTTCTTCATACCTATCTGCAATTTCTATTAGGCGTTCATACATCGGTTTCGTCATCAACGCATACGAGTCCGTCTCGATTACAAAGTCCTTATATTCTCTTTTGATTTTTGATTCATTTATAAATCTGGATATATCCATTACAGACATTATTGAAGTATCTACAAGCATTTAATCCTCCTTCGAATACGCCGGAAACTCAAAATTCACTTGAAATCTATCCTCTGGGCAGTACGCATAATTCCCACATTCGTCCATCAGAAGCAAATTTCCATCCTCATTGATGCAAAATCCCTCCATATCGCACGGAATAAGGTTCTGCGCCCATTCCTCGGTTCTGGCGATATGTTCTAAGTCTGGATATTCTCCTGTTTTTGGGTCGATAACATCAAATGTCATATCAATCACCTAAACTCAATCTTGTGTCCGCATCCATCATGGAATCCGATGCCTTCTGTGATATGAATCGTCCCCTCATATCGCTTTCCATCGTGAACCGTGTATGGATATTTCAGAGGATTGTTTATTGCATTGCAAATTCCAAGCATCGTGAGTAATGTAAAGAAATTTCTGTTTTGTTCCTCTGCATCTAGTGTCGCTGCTAGTTCTTTTTTATACTCACCAGAAATCTTCTTGCGGATAATCCTCGCGCTTCGCTCTTCTCCGGCTTCCTCATAGGCATCTGCTATAAACTTCGCATATGACATGAACTTTTCTTCATCATGTTCCATGTGGGCTTCTATCAGTTTGCCGATTGTGACGGCTGAGATACACTTCATCAAAGTTCCTCCAACTTCAAAAGTTTCATCAAATATGGGATTTTATCGGGTCTGATTTTAATTTCCATGTCGCCTGATTCATTGACACTCCCACAGCTAAAGCAATGGGATTCTTGTTTCTAAGACCGTTACATTG
>ERZ1090863.569-NODE-569-length-19378-cov-6.125757_pt1 | contig 19378 bp, 19 predicted proteins | sample MGYA00478480_ERZ1090863 | MGnify/ENA primary metagenome ERZ1090863 (study PRJEB33644, sample SAMEA5815746) | chicken gut metagenome | biome: Chicken; feature: Gastrointestinal Tract; material: Caecum | place: Ireland | collected 2019-01-01 | study: A study of the...
TATGTAATTTTTTTACAGATATTGCAGCAAACCGTATCGGCATTATCTTCGGACGTAAAACACGCAAAAAGTACCTGCCGCGGGAACTTTCGCTTCCGCGGCAGGTACTTTTTTTGGAGGGGAAATTTTATGTATTATGCTTACGGCTTTAAGCCGCATCTGTGAGTTTATTCATTTTTCTATTTTATGGTATTCGCAGTGCAGAAGCACTCCGTCCACGGAATAGAAATGCACAATCTTTTCCGTTGCCTCCTCTTCGGGGCAAGGTCTGTTGCCGTTGCGGAAATAGGTGATTGTATAACTTCCGCCAAGCAGCGGGTCAAAGTGTGTATACGCGGCCGTAGCCGCGGCGTATTTTGCTTTTTGCATTATAATTCTCCCTTTCGCGGAAAAATCATTCCCGCGCCTTTAATACTTATACTATAAACTGCGATTGTTAAAGTTAAATGAGAGAACAGAGAATTTCATGCAAATATCACACAAAAACGTTTACACTTAAAAGTTGCCGCATTTTTGCATAACACGCCTTGAATTTATTTACGGAACGACTTTTTACTATAAGTACAAATTAAACACAATATAACTTTGTGCTTATTGACTATTTTTTAAGGTTGTGTTATTATATTTTATAATAAATAGTAAGCGATGAGGCAAAAAATGGGAAACCTTATAATCACAGTCAGCCGCGAATTCGGCAGCGGCGGCAGAGAGTTCGGAAGACGCCTTTCCGACGACCTCGGCATTGCATATTATGACAGACAGATAATAACGGAGATAGCAAAGCGTACATCCCTTTCGGAAGAATACGTACACCAGATTGTGGAGCGCAAGCCCTATATGCCATTCCCCATAACGATAGGCAGAAGTTTTTATCCGCTTACCGACCCTGTAATTGAACAGACGCTTTCCGTTTACAACGAACAGCACAACATTATAAGAGAGATGGCTGAAAAATCTGACTGCGTTATAGTCGGCAGATGCGCGGACAGAATTTTGAAGGATATGAACCCGCTGCGCATCTTTGTGTACTCCGACATCCCTTCGCGCATAAAGCGTTGCCGCGAAAAGGCTCCTGAACACGAGCACCTTTCCGACTCCGCCTTAAGACGCCACATTTTAAGAATCGATAAGGAGCGCGCTAAATATTACTCCTTCTACACCGACAGAAAATGGGGCGACAGGGTGAACTATGACATCTGCATAAACACGGCGCATATTACCCCCAAGGAGGCCGCGGCAGAACTTGCAATTATACTGGACAAAAAACGCAAGGGCGAATAAGGAATACTGAATTGAGTTAATTGCCCATGGCCATAAAGTTTGCATGGCGGAATTATGCCATTACTTTCCAAAAACTGAAAGTTGCGGCGCGCGGAATTTATCCGCGCGCCGCTTTTTTTTCTTAAAAATGACCGACGATAATATGTTAAATGTTTTATGCGGCTTTCCGAGACATTATCAGAGCCCCTTCACATCTTTTTTCAGTATTTGACGCATACTTTCAGGTAGGAAAAAACAGACTATTGCCGCGCATTTTCCGAATAAAAAGACTTTTTTCGGAAAAAGTGCCTTGACCTTGCAATAGTTTGGTGTTATAATGATTTTAAGCCGCATATATGTGGCGTTGCGGAGGAAATATAAATGAAAAAATATGATTATCTTATTGTAGGCGCAGGCCTTTTCGGCTGCGTGTTCGCTCACGAAGCAAAAAAGGCAGGCAAAAAATGCCTTGTTATAGATAAACGCAGTCACATAGGCGGCAATATTTACACGGAAAACAAAGACGGAATTAACATACACGTATACGGCGCGCACATTTTCCATACATCCGACGAAAAGATATGGAAATACGTGAACAGCTTTGTATCCTTCAACAACTTTGTGAACTCACCCATAGCCCGCTATAAAGACGAGCTTTACAACCTCCCCTTCAATATGAACACATTTTCCAAGATGTGGGGCGTTGTCACTCCCGCCGAGGCAAAGGCCAAGATTGCCGAACAGATTGCAGAGCTGAACATTGACGAGCCCAAGAACCTTGAAGAGCAGGGACTTAAACTCGTCGGAAAAGACGTGTTTGAAAAACTCATAAAGGGCTATACGGAAAAACAGTGGGGCAAGAGCTGCAAGGACCTGCCTGCATTCATTATTAAGAGGCTTCCCCTCCGCTTTATTTACGACAACAATTACTTCAACGACCGTTACCAGGGCATAGCCGAGGGCGGATACACCAAACTTGCCGAAAAACTGCTTGAGGGCACGGAAGTAAGACTGGAAACGGAATATTTTGAGTTCATAAAACAAAACCCCGACATCGCAGAAAAGACGCTTTACACCGGCATGATAGACGAATACTTCGGCTATAAGTACGGCGAACTTGAATACCGCTCGCTCCGCTTTGAGACGGAGAGACTGGAAGAGGAAAACCACCAGGGCAACGCCGTTGTCAACTACACCGAGCGCGAAGTGCCCTATACCCGCATAATAGAACACAAGCACTTTGAAAAGGCGGTAAGCCCCGTGACATACATCACGCGCGAATATCCAGCAACGTGGCACAAGGGCGACGAGCCCTACTACCCCGTAAACGACGAAAAAAACAACGCGCTGTACGCTAAATACAAGCAGCTCGCTGACAGCGAAGCCAACGTTATTTTCGGCGGAAGACTCGGCCAGTACAAGTACTACGACATGGATAAGGTAATAGCCGCAGCGCTTGCCTGCGCAGAAGAAAATCTGAAATAATTAAGGCATAGTCCCGTACCTTTGCGCCGCACTTTTTGTGCGGCGCAAATTTAATAATTAAAAAATTTTTGAATAGTTGCGGCATATTCCTGTACGAATTGAACAGCATAGCCATATAACAGTACAAATTGTTATTTTGACGTTGATTTTTGTACGGCAATATGATATAATGAAAAGCGTGAAATTATTTGAAATAAAATTCGGAAACAACCTTGAAGGTGCGGGGGAAATGTTTGTTAAAGGCGGCATATATGACGCCGAAAGCGGACGGCTTGAATTAAGCCGCGGACAGACGGCATCCTTTGAATGTTACTTTAACATATTCCCGCACCGCCAATATAAAAAATACTGCGATATAGGCGTCTTTTTTTTGCAGATTGATGCGCAGGGTCGCTACCGCACGGACATATACGCAAGGCAGGAAAACGGTACAAAACTGATAAAAAGCGTGGATTGCGAAGGCGCAATGCGCACGGACATATCCGCCGACGACGGCGCCTTGTACACCTTTTTTACCGTAACCGCCGAGAGCGACTGCACGTTTTTCAGGGCCGCGTGGCTGTGCGCGGAGGATGCGCGCAGTCATACGAAACTGGGTATGGTGATATGCACCTACCGCAGGGAAGAATTCGTTCGCTCCAACATAATGCGCATATGTGCAGCCGTGGAAAACAAGCCCGACTGGAAGGAAAAACTGCACATTTTCATAGTGGACAATGCGGGAACGCTGAATCTGGAAGACAGCAATTTATATACCGTCATACCAAACCGCAACACGGGCGGTTCTGGCGGATTTACGCGCGGAATAATGCAGGTCTGCGCTGACCCCTCCTTTTCCCACTTCCTGCTTACCGACGACGACATTTACTTCGATTTTGAGACATTGGAGCGCACATATGCGCTGATCAACACGCTTACATGCAAGCACGAAAATGCCACTGTGGGCGGAGCCATGCTGTACCTTGACAGGCCGTACATGCAGCACGAGTTCGGAGGAAAATTTGACGGACTTATCTTTACCGCCATAAATTCCAAGCTGGATATGAGGCTTGCTGACAATCTTTTAAAGAACGAAAATGCCCCCGCGGCGGGATACAATGCCTGGTGGTACTGCTGCATGCCCGTATCCAGCGTAAAAAATTTCGGTCTGCCGATGCCTTTTTTCATTAAGGGCGACGACGTGGAATACGGCATGCGCGCGATTGAAGAGCTTATCAGAATGAACGGCATTGCAGTCTGGCATCAGGACTTTTCCAAAAAGTTTTCCGCCTCGCTGGAGTACTACAAGCGCAACGAGGCTGTGGTTGCCGCGCTTGCAACGGAGTGTTCTCCCTTTAAAGTGGCCGTGCGGTTTGCATACTTCGCACTGAAAAATCTCACGATGAAAAATTACGACTGCACGGAGCTTGTACTCAAGGGATACGAAGACTTTTTCCGCGGACCGCAGTTCTTTGCTTCGGCCGACCCCTTTGAAATTAACGACGAAATCCGCGCGGTACAGCCCGAATGGATAAGTCGGGAACAGATTGAGGATATGTGCGGGCCGATTGACATCAAAGATTGTCAGAACGTTAAACTTTCGCGCGGGGAGCGAATGATGCGCGCGCTTATGGCAGTTGAAAATTATGCGCCCGCATTTATGTTTTCAAAAAAGCCAGCCGTGACTTCGGCTTTCAGGCCAAAAGCTTCGGAGGCGTTTCTGAAAAAAACGGTGATACACTTTGACGAAAGCACCGACCGCGGGTTTGTATGCCGCCTTGACACGGCGCGCAGAAAAAAGCTGAGACGCCGCACCGTTAAGATGTTTTTCAGACTGCTTACGGGATTTAAAAAAATGAGAAAATTATACCGCGAAGAGCGCGGCATGATGTGCTCGGAAGAAAACTGGAACAGAATTTTCTTTCCGCCGCAGAACTGATATGCTCTGTACAAACAGGCAGAAAGCACAGCAGAAAAACAGACCACGCATTTTACTGCGAAATTTGACTGATTATGAATTTTTATGCAAAATTTCCAGTAATTTTTACATAATTTTTATACAAACGGTAGATTTATATTATACACTGTATTATAATAATTATAATGAGAGAAAAGTAAGCTGTAAGCTGAAAAAGTACGCCCGCACGCTCAGGGAGAGCGCAAGGCGGAACGTGATTCACGGAAAAGAGAAATGACAAAATTTTACCTGCAGGTTAAATACATAGCAGATTTCATTGTGGCGCTCATCGGCATAATAGTCGTATCCCCGCTTATGGCGGCAATCGCGCTTGCCATAAAAATTGAGGACGGCGGAAACGTGCTGATAAGACAGAGCCGCACGGGCAAATACGGCAAAAAATTTATCTGCTATAAATTCCGCTCTATGAAGAGCGGCAACGTGCCCTTCGACATTCATAAACCCGTAATAAAGGACAGCAACGAAAACCTTACAAAGGTCGGAAAATTTATAAGAAAGTTCAAGTTTGACGAGCTTCCCCAGATTGTGAATGTGCTCAAGGGCGACATGTGCTTTATCGGTCCCCGCCCCCTTCTGCCGGTATACGACTGCGAATACGAGGAATGGGAACTTATAAAATTTGAAATGCGTCCCGGCCTTACTGGGCTTGCTCAGGTGCGCGGCAACGGCCATCTTTCCATCAAAGCAAGAAAGTATTACGATGCCTATTATACCCTGCACGCTTCGCCCATACTCGACACTAAGATTATCCTTAAAACTATGGCCGTGCTCGTCCTCGGCGAACGCCGTTTTTTAACGCACGTTTCTCCCGAGGAATACGCCAGCCTGCAAAGCGAAGTAAAGAAACATAAGATAAGCAGGCAGACTTATATAAACTTCGGGCTTACTCCGCCCGATGAGGTTAAAAAGGAAAATGACTGAATGCAAGACGGAAAAAATTAACGTTTTACAAATAGTCGGCAATGCCCGCCTGGGCGGCATTGCCTCGTGTTTGCTGAATTATTTCAGACGTGCGGACCTTGAAAAATTCCGCTTTGACTTTGTAACTTACGCGCCCTCCATTTTCGATGTGAAAGTCAAGGAAGTGGACAAGGATGCGCGCGTCTACTATATTTCGCCCTTCCAGAAAAATTTTCTGAAAGGCATTTTTGATATGGAAAAGATCTGCAAAAACAACGATTATTCCATAGTCCACTCCCATCTTACCACCCTTTCGGCATTTTCTCTTACAGCGGCCGCGCACAGCGGCGTGCCCGTAAGAATATGCCACGTTCACAGCGCGTTCAACAAACATTCCGAACACTACCTTGCAAAGAGCTTTCTGCGCCCGTTCGCCTGCGAGCACGCCACTCACCTTATGGCGTGCAGTCACCACGCGGCCGAAAACATTTTCGGCAAACGCGCAGGCGACGCGTACATACTGCCGGACGCGATTGAGGCGGAAAACTTTTATTCCGACGAGAAGGCGTATGATGAGGCAAGAAAAAAACTTGGCCTGAGCGGCAAAGTTGTGCTGTTTGTAGGCAGGTTTGTGTACCAGAAGAACATACCCTTTCTGCTCCGCGCATTTGCAAAGGCGGCACAGGGACGCGATATGACGCTCGTTCTTGTAGGCGACGGGGAAGAAAGACACACTATCCTTTCCGTCACCGCAGAACTGGGAATAAACGAAAAAGTAAGACTTGTTCAGCCCACCGACCCCGTTGAATATTACAAGGCGGCTGACCTTTTCTGTATGCCCTCCCGCTACGAAGGTCTCGGGATGGCCGCGATAGAGGCACAGGCAGCAGGACTTAAATGCCTGCTCTCCGAAGCGGTGCCGACCGAAACAGACATAACGGGCAAGTCGGTATTCCTCCCTTACGACGAGGACGCCTGGGCGCAGGCGATAATAAGCGAGGGAGGCCATTTTTACGACTGCCGCGAACTTGTACGCGCCGCACGCTACGATGTGGCGAACGAGGCGCACAGCCTTACCGATTTCTACGAAAAGGCGCTTGACGGCAAGATATGATTTCTGTTATATGTGCCGCATACAACTGCGAAAAAAGCATTGAAAGGGCCGCGAAAAGCATACTTGACGGCACTTTCAAAGATATTGAACTTATACTCATTGACGACGGAAGTACCGACCAGACCGCCGAAGAGATTAAAAAACTTGCCGCTTCCGACGAGCGCGTAAGGCCGCTGTTCAATGAAGAAAACAAAGGCCTTACATTCAGCCTTAACAGAGGACTTGAGGCGGCGCGCGGGGAGTATATTGCGCGAATGGACGCAGACGACTTTTCACACGCGGACAGGCTGGAAAAGCAGTTTGATTTTCTGGAAAGCAATAAAAATTACGCCTTCTGCTCAAGCGCGGCAAGGCTGTGCTATGACGGCAGGGTCTACGGCGAAAGACGGTTTATGCCCGCTCCTTCCAAAAGCGACCTTGCAAGATTTTGCCCGTTCATTCACCCCGCTCTCATGATAAGGCGGGAGGCCATTGAAAAAATCGGCGGGTATAATGAAAAAAAATACACTTTGCGCTGCGAAGATTACGACCTTTATTTCAGACTTTACAAAGAAAATCTTTTCGGCTATAATATACAGGACGCTCTGATTGACTATGAAGAAGCGCCGTACGATAATTCCAAACACACACCCTCCACGCGGCTGAACGAATTTGCCGTAAGGATGCGCGGCTGCGCCGCTATCGGTCGCCCGCTGGGTTTTTTTATCGCTTTTAAATGTCTGATACTTATTTTTGTACCGAAATGGCTATACTTTAAGCTGAAGAACATGCGATCGGAGAATAACATCTATGAGCAAAAAGACAGGCAGTCTTAGCCAGAGAATGTACCTTTTGCGCCTTCTTGTAAAGCGCAACATAAAAAACCAGTACTACCGCTCCTTTATAGGAGTTGTATGGACCGTTCTCAACCCCTTACTCAACATGATTGTAATGGCGTTCGTGTTCTCTGCACTTTTCGGCAGACACACCGACGGCCTTGATTACCCCATATATATACTTTCGGGCAACATTATTTTCGGCATAATGAGAGGTTCTACCTCTTCATCTCTTGGCTGTCTTGTAGGCCAGGCAGACATGCTGCAGAAAACGAGAGTGCCTATCGAGATATTCCCCACGGCAAACGTGTTCTCCGCACTGGTGACTTTCGGCTTTTCGTTCATAGCGCTGTTGCTTGTTGCAGGATTCCGCGCTCTGCCAATTCTCGGCGGACCCCACTTCATATTCCCCTGGCAGATTGTGCTGGTAATCATAATTCTGCCCGCGGTCACAATTTTTTCGCTCGGAATTTCGTACTTTTTAAGCGCGCTGTTCGTATTCTTCCGCGACATAAAGCACATCTACAGCGTAATACTCACGCTGTGGACATACCTCACCCCGCTGTTCTACTCGGTGGACGCGCTCAACAGTGAGCTCGTTTCCAAGGCGATGGTGTTCAACCCCATGTATCACTACGTTGAAGGTTTCCGCGAACTTTTAAGGGGCGACATACCTAACATTATGTTATCATTTTCAACGACTCAGCCCTCCATTCTTGCCATGTACGGCTTTGCCGCCATATCGCTTGTCATAGGCTGGCTGTTCTTAGAGGCGATGAAGAACAAAATCGCCGCAAACCTGTGAGGTGAGCCATGGAAGACAGCAGAAAGGACGTTGTACTTGAAGTGCGCGACGTGACAATGAAATTCAACAAGTACGAAGTAGGCGTGAACTCGCTTAAAGAACTTGTTGTGCGCGCGTTTAAAAAGAACTTAAAAAAGAGAAAATTTGAATGTCTTAAAGGCGTAAGCTTTGACGTACACCGCGGCGAGGCCGTGGCGCTCATAGGCAGAAACGGCGCAGGCAAATCAACGCTTTTGAAGATAGTTTCCGGCATTTTAAAGCCTACTTCGGGCTACGCCAAAAGATACGGCAGAATTACCCCCCTCCTTCGCCTGGGTGCGGGTTTCGACGGAAACGCAACGGGACTGGAAAACATCTACCTGAACGCGGCGATACTCGGCTATACAAAAAAAGAGATAGACGAAAAAGTGCCGCAGATACTTGAATTTTCCGAGCTCGGCGACTTTATTTACTCGCCGATAAAGACGTATTCTTCAGGTATGCTTGCAAGACTGGGCTTTTCCATTGCCGTAAACATGGATTCGGAGATACTGCTGATAGACGAAATTCTTGCCGTAGGCGACATTGCGTTCAATAAAAAATGTCACGAAAAGCTTGCCGAATTGCAGAAAAAAGGTCTTACGTTCCTCATCGTATCCCACGGCGAGGCGGTAAAGAGATACTGCAAGCGAGCAATCTGGATAGACGGCGGCGTAGTTCGCGAGGACGGCGATATTTCGGTAGTGTTCAAGCACTACACCGAGGCTATGACCAAACCCAAGAGCGCGCCCGTTGCAACATCTCCCGCCCCTGCGGCTAAACCTGCAACGGCTGCTCCCGCGGCTAAACCCGCAACAGCTACTCCCGCGGCTAAACCCGCCGACAACAAATAAGTGTAAAAACTTCATTCGATAAAGTAAAGGCCTCCGCGCAGAATCTGCGCGGAGGCTTTGATATTCATTTAAGATTTAATATTCAGACAGCAGACAGTTAAAATTTAACGTCTGCACTGCGTGCCGCCTTCGGCAACAGATTTTTCCGCACCGGTTGCGGCAACTTCGCCGCCAGGCGCTTCCTCCACCGCCTTTTTACGGCGTATAAGCAACGGTCTGAGAAGTACAAGCGGACCGCTTTCGCCCTCGCGCTCCGAAAGGAGCAGGAACACCGAATATATGAGTGCGGGGAACACGTGGAATAAATGGTTGTCCAGCAACGACATTCCGAAAATGCCGAGCAGTATTATTATATAGAACAGGCTCTCCGACGAAGGATGCTTTTTTACCGCAAACACTACCTGGATAAAATGAACGCAGTATGCAAGCAGACCGAATATGCCGCAACTTGCAAGCATCTGAATGAAGATGTTGTGGTACATATCGGGGAAGACCCAGTTTTCTATATCGTATGACCATTCGGGGGCGATAGGCTCATAGAATCCCACACCGAAGAACGGCGCCCTGAGGAAATTGTTTATGCCGCTCTGCCAGATGAAGGAACGGCCGGAATCGCTGAATCCGCGGTCGAAATACACGGCGAGCAGTTCGCGAATCTTATCCCAGAATACAATGAGAAATATTGCGCCGAACACGACAACCACGCAGTTGAATATGCGCGCAAACCTGCGCACGGGTGACTTTGCTATGCTGAAATATATTGCCGCCGCAAGCAGTATTATGCCGCTTATCAACGCAGAGGTGCGGCTGAGCGTAAGACATACTCCGCCGAAGAATACAAAGGCGAGGATATAGAACACCCACCCGCACCTGCGTGATTTGAGGGCAAGATAGAAGGCGCCGGGAAACAGCATGCCGAGCATGCCGCCTATGTTGTTGCTCATGCCCCAGCCCGCAATGAGCACATCCTTATTCACCGAACCATCGACGATTACGTTATCGAAGAGATATATTTTGCAGAGCTGAAAAAATATTACCCCCGAGGCAAGGACAAGAATATATGCCACATAGTGCGGGGTCTTTTCGTTAACGTACAGGGTATTGAAAAAGTAAATGTAGAACACGAAAAACGAAAGGGCAATCAGCAGTCCGAAGGGCAGATTCTTTATGGTATAGCCCGAAAAAAGCACACCGTTCAGAAGCAAGGCGGCCGTCATAAGCACTATGCCCAGCCTGAGTTTGCTCTCTTTGAAAAAGTTTTTATCCTGCGGGAATACTATAAATCGGAACAAAAGGCAGGCCACAAGCAGTACGCCGAGAACGAGAAAATAAATCTGGACGGCGCGGCTGTAAAAGAACTGCGAACTGAACGGCGGCTGAGGCGTATGAACCCAGCTGACGCCGTACACCGCCAGAAAAACCATTGGCAGCATTGCCTTTGAATCGCGCGCAAATACGCTTACGAACACTACAAGCACGGCCGTTATGGCAAAATAAGCTATTTCAAGACCGAACAGCGAGGATAAAAAAGCAAGCAGAGCATATGCCGCAGGAAAGTAATAGCTATCCAGAAACCATAAAATCTGTTTTAATACGGGCAGCTGCGTAAGCGCCCTTATCTTCTGACGCATAAACTCTCCTTAATTGCGTTATTTATGCCGTAATTATTGTGCGCTTGCAGACATTTTATACCAGCGTGCACGCGCTTGAACATATTATACAGTAAATTGCGTGTTTTTGCAACAGATTGAAAAAAAATTATATGCAGGACGGCAAACAGGCTTTAAATTGAATTGACCCGCACATATGCCTCAAATACCGATATTTTTAAATTATGACAAAATTTAATTGGACCGCATATATGCCCAAACTACCACAATTTTAAGGCGCCGCGAAAAAATTCCGCGGCGCCGCATTTTTTCTTTTGAAAAAGCCTTACATTATCTGTACAAGGTTGCCGTCCGCATCGAAAAGGCAAACGTTGGTCACCTTTTCGCTCCAGTCGGCGTTGTCTGCGCGATAGCGCGTTCTTGCCAGCCAGTAGGCGCTTTTACCTTCGGTTGAAAGCTCGGCCACTATCGACTGACCCATATTGAGGTCGGCTGTGGTCTGAACGCTTACGCGCTCCATCTCCGTATATTCATACGCCACCTCATACGAGCGGTACAGCTCTACCCTTACATACACGGTTGAGGGGAACAGAGTGAAATCGTTGCGCGCGGTTGCACGTACCATACCGTCCCCGCCCGAAATGCCGAGCGAAATGTTGGTAAACAGCCTTGGCGAAACTGATTCCGCCTCGGTCTGGGTTGCAGGCTTAAAGGCGCACAGCGCCACTGCAGACAGCGCAACCAGCATTGTTGCCATTCCCGCAACTGCCACTTTTGAAATTTTACCTAACTGCATATATCCTCCGTGCGGCGGCTGTGTATTGCGCAATATGCGCTTGCCGTCCGCATCTGTAATCAGATTATAACAGAATATTGCCGACCTTTCAATTACATAATTCGTCGTATTTTGTAACGTAAACGGCTTTTATGGCATTTTTAACAAAATGCAGACATTCGTCTTTGCGGCACGAAAAAATTTAAACTCTTATGACGCTGAAATGCTTAAATATTTTCCGCACAAAAAATTTTAAACAAATCAGTCTTCTTCCGAAATGGCTGATATATCGTCCGCGCAGACAGATGTACCGTCCTCAAAAACAAGCCTTCTGGTTGTCTGCTCTATCTTTTTAAGCGCGCCGCTGAACGTGACGTATGCCCCGCCCTCCTTTCTGTCATCGGGACGGAAACACGTGACGGATATCCGCGGCCGTTCAGATATGCGCGCGGCGAGAGATGCAAGCTTTTCGTCAAGCTCTTCCAGACTGCTTTCACCCTGCTCCACCTTTTTATCGGTCGGGCGGGCGACCTCGTCTATCGCATCGCCATACCCAGTGAGCGCGGCAAACGGCGCGAATTGCGCGGCTCTGTCCGCGACCGACATATGCGGCCTCTTTTCGGAAACGTGGTGAGGCAGGTCAATTATATCGTCATACTTTCCCATAAATTTTACCTTTCAGCAAGTTGCAACTGCACGGCAAAGCTGTAAAACATTTCTTTCAGGCCTTATGGCCGCCTATCTGGCCGTTGCGACTGATGGCGGTTGCGCCCTCTTCAAGGCTGATTCCCTTGAGAACGGCGTTCTTGCCGTATTTTTCGCGTATCTCCAGAACGGCCTTTTGCCTGCTTTTCTCCTTTTCGCACTCCGCACGCTGCTCGCTGCGCTGTTTTTCCTTCTGCGCGTAGTCGGTGAAAAGGTCAAGCTGCTCGCAGGACTGCTCTGTGACCGCGTCCTCTGGTATCACCTTTGCGGCCGTGATGTATATGCGGCGAATGTTGAGTTTTTTGTTTATTACGCGGTCAAACAGCTGCGCGGCCGCCTCCCTTATCTGCCTTCCCGAGGAAGTGTACTCCATATTGAACGTGCCGTGTGCGTGCTTGGGTATTTTGCGGCCGTAACGGTCAACGGAATACTCTCCGCTGTAATCTTTATTCTCCACGTCGTAGCCGATTGTAAGCACAAGCTGACAGGTTACCAGCCCCTTTGCCACAAGGTCGAGCGCAAGCGAATCAGCCATTTCGCTGAGTACAAGTTTTGCCTTTTCGCAGGAATAGGCCTCCTGCAGAACCTGACCCGAACATATGCTGTTAGATTCAGGCTTGTACGCCTTTACATCGGCAATGGTACACGGCTCCCATCCCCAGGCGTGGTCTATGAGAAGTTCTGCATTCACGCCGAACATATTGTAAAGCAGGTCCTCGTTATAAATCGGCCCCTTGCCGACTGAACAGCGCGCTATGTCGCCCATGGTAAACAGCCCGTGCGCCTCCAGCTTTTCGCTGTATCCCCTGCCTACCCGCCAGAAATCGGTGAGCGGGCGGTGCTCCCACAAGGTGCGTCTATAAGTCATTTCGTCCAGTTCAGCTATGCGGACGCCATCCTCATCGGCGGGACAATGTTTTGCCACTACGTCCATAGCCACCTTGCAAAGATACAGATTTGTACCTATGCCCGCGGTAGCCGTAATTCCCGTTTCGCGCAGAACGTGCCTTATCATGCGCATTGCATATTCGCGCGCAGAACACCCCGCCGTCTTAAGATAGTCGGTTACGTCTATGAACACCTCGTCTATCGAATAGACGTGTATGTCCTCGGCGGCGGCATATTGCAAATATATCTTATATATCCGCGTGCTGTATTCCATATAGTGCGCCATCCGCGGCCGGGCAACTATATATGCAAGCTCCAGCGACGGGTCTGCATTGAGATTGGAGGCAAAATGCGACTTCTGCGTGAATTTATGGTAAGGCGCATTCCTTCTGCGGGCACGGTTGACCTCCCTCACCTTTTGCACGACTTCAAAAAGACGGGCGCGGCCAGGTATGCCGTACGCTTTGAGCGAGGGCGATACCGCAAGACAGATTGTCTTTTCCGTGCGGCTCTCGTCAGCCACGACAAGGTTGGTATCCATGGGGTCAAGCTCCCTGTCCACGCACTCAACCGAGGCATAGAACGACTTTAAATCGATTGCAATATATGTGCGCTGTTTCAATCCATGCCTCCTTTCAAACATTTGTTCTAATACATTTTACCACTCTGCGCGGACTTTGTCAACAGTACGCAGTACGGCGCAACACGCGGCCATAAGCGACGGGCAAAGCGAACATCATATATTGAAATTATTTACTTTGGCACGCTGTTATAATCAGATATACCATTGAAAATAATTGCGCCCGCGCGGAGCTTAAGCCCCGCGCGGGCGCATTATTGTTTACAAAGATTAAGTACCACTTGCGCCGTAGTTCTTCAGAACGCGTGCGGAAGGGTCGTTTACATCGCAGTTCTCCCAGTTTTTGTTTGGCATCCAGAAATCTTTTATGAGATGTCCCTGGCCGGGATAGTACTTTTCAAAAATTTCGCGATAGAGCAGCGATTCCTTGGTGAAGGGGCGCGCGTGAGTGTACTTTGCCGAAAGCTCTTCAAACTGTTCGTCCGTATATACGCTCTCCGCATACTCCTTTAAGTAGTCGACCATAGAGTGGCCGACCGCATCGGAAAAGGCTGCCTTCTGACGGTACAGAATATCGTGGGGAAGATAATCGCCTTCGAATGACTTTCTGAGAAGATACTTGCCCATGTTGTAGGTGTTAAGTTTCTTCTGCGGGTCGATGGCCATAACGTATTTGACGAATTTAATGTCACCGAACGGCACGCGGGCCTCGAGAGAGTTCTCCGATATACACCTGTCGGCGCGCAGAACGTCATACATGTACAGCTCGCGTATGCGCTTCTCGCTCTCCTTCTGGAATTCCTCGGCGTTGGGCGCATAGTCGGTGTATTTATAGCCGAAAAGCTCGTCAGAAATTTCACCAGTGAGCAACACCCTTATATCTGTCTGCTCGTGTATGGCCTTGCATATCAGGTACATGCCCATAGAGGCGCGCACCGTGGTAATGTCAAAGGTTTCAAGCACCTGTATTACCTTTTCAAGGCTTTGCAAAACTATGTCCTTGTTTATATAAATTTCGGTATGCTCGCTGCCAATGTAGTCGGCAACCTGCTTTGCATACTTCAGATCTATCGCATCCTCGCTCATGCCAACGGCAAACGTACGTATCTTCTTGCCCTGCTTTTTGTAGTACTTTGCCGCTATCGAGCATACAAGCGAGCTGTCCAGTCCGCCCGACAAGAGGAAACCTACGGGAGAGTCCGAATCCAGTCTCTTCAGCACGCCTTCGGTCAGAAGTGCGTTTATGTTCCTGTATATCTCCTCGTGGCTGTCCGTAAGGTACTTATCTACGCGCGCGATATCGTTATAGCATACAAACTTGCCGTCCTTGTAATAGTGGCCCGGCGGGAAGGGGAAAACTTTATCGGTCAAAGGCATAAGCACCTTGGCCTCTGACGCGAACATTATGTTGCCGCTCTTTGAATACGCGTAAAAAAGCGGACGTATGCCTATGGGGTCGCGCGCGGCCACAAATTTCTGACTCTTTCTGTCGTAAATTATGATAGCAAATTCGGCGTCAAGCATTTTGAACATATCTACGCCGTACTCCTCGTACAGGGGAAGAAGTACCTCACAGTCGGAGTTGGAGCGGAATTCATACCCCTGCTCGATAAGCTGACGGCGGATTAAGCGGAATCCGAATATTTCGCCGTTGCACACAACCTGGTTGCCCTTTAAGGCGAACGGCTGCATGCCGAGGGTAGAAAGTCCCATTATCGCAAGACGGTTGAAACCTATGTATCCCCCCGCAAGCGTCTGAATGCACCTCGCGTCAGGCCCGCGCATATACGAGCGTGAAAATGCCATATCAAGTTCCTGAAGGGAAATATCCCTGCCTTCATAGCCGATTATAGAACACATATAGTAGCCTCCCTTTGATGTATCAGATTATTTGTTGCTTGTTTTTATGCAACTTACAAACGCCGCAGGCGTTCGGTATTTTTTGTTTAGCTGCAAAAAATTTAAAAAAAGGCCCTGTTCGTCCTAAAATATTAGGACGAACAGGGCATAAATTCTGTCCGTGGTGCCACCTAAATTACTGCAAAGCAGTCACTTTGAGAGCCGATTTTCGTACAGCCGGACGGCAACCCTACTGCCCGCCGCACGAGGTTCGGATTGCATGCTCCCGAGGGTTTTTCGCGCAAGTACTTGCCGCGGAACTTCCACCGCCTTCCGCTCGCTGTATGCAGCTCTCCTGCGTTTCTCGCTCGTTCATCACATATCTTATTTGTAAGGATACAATATTTTACCTGTTTTGTCAAGTGTTTAAACTTAATTTTTTCTATAAGTAATCACAAATGTGTTATAAAGTTACATTTATATATTTATCTGTCACATTCTTACGCGTTGCAGGCTGTAACAGATATTATTTCACTTACCCATACACGCGGTTGTCAGCGTGGTGTCAAACGGTGAGTCGGACGATGCAAGCGGTTGCATCATGACGCAGGAGAAGAGATGGTTGCAGATGTGCTGAGTGGGAAATGCCTTTGCGTTCCACTATTCGTTGGACGGAAAAAATTTTTATATGATGCGTTACTTCCATCTGCCCGTAGACGAAACGGTGAAGGTCGGGCTACTTGCGCAGTCCCCCACGGGCCAGGGCGGCGTAAGAATATATGAAGACCTTACCATTGAAGGCAAAACTGTAAAAAACCTGAAAATTTTATCAGCATAATTCTGAATACTCGCTCTATCACCCTCAGAAATTCCTGACAAATACTTCATTGTCACATCCAATTCAGATCCGATTAACAGTATTAAATTAACAAATTCAAAAGAATATGTATTATAATTATCCGAATTAAGCGCAACATAATTTACAGCATTGATAAATCTATTTTCCAAAACAAGGTAATAATTCCAATAATTTTGTAAAAATGCTTCTCTTTCCATATTTAACCCTCCTTTTTATTCAACAATCCATTTTTTTATATCACATTTAGCACCGTACTCTTTTAACTTGGTCATAATACTATCATATTGACCAGCCTCAAACACATTTAAGTTGATCGTTTTTAATTGCTGGCATATCTTAAAAACATGTCTGAAATATGGCGCATCAACATCTCCAAAAGATAATCCAAATAGGTAAATTTCATCCACGCCATTAATGCTATTAAAAAATTCCATTTTGGTCTCAATTTGTTTTTTTGTATCTTTAATATATCCCTTATATATCCTTTCAAAAATCTCATATGCATTGTATTCATATTCTTTAAAATCTTTTTGAGGATAACCGGGGTCACAATGTCCAAAAATGAGTTCTTCCCATTTCGCAATACTGCCATGAATGTGACATACGTTTTTAATTTTATATAGTTGTTCTAATGTATTTGTGTAATTGAAAGTTAAATATTTGTCACTATCACCAAAAACTTTCTCAAAAAAAGGTTTTTTCGAGTCGTCTCCCATCTCATTAATTAATTCATTAATATATGTAATCCATTCGCGAAAATAAGTCCTTAAAATATGATTTGAATCTCCACAAGTTTGCGCCTTTATACTTAATTTGTTCTCGGTTTTCCATGGCTCAAAATCATTTTCATCATCATATTCATACTCAACACTATCTAATATTAACTCCCATCTTAATTTTGCCAAATCTTCTTCAAAACAGCACCACTTATCCTCTATCTCTGAATTCGAATCCGCATCATCTATTAAGTGCACAAAAAAATTAGCAAATTGCTTTTCGTCATAACCTTCAAGGTCCTTATAGTTTGTTCTATAATCAGGAAGATCAATTTCCTCATCTTCAACGCATACATCATATTTTTTTATTAACCATTCACGGAATTGACAATATTTAGTAGGCAAGTTGTGTGCCCTATCAAATCCATTACCAAAAATAAATAATTTCATTATAAATCCTTCTTCCGTTATGCTTACTCATCAATTTGTTCGTAATAATAGGAGTAATCTATGCCCTTCATAAAAATTTCCCTGTCGTCAATCTGCGGCGTTTGAGCATTTTTGATAAGTTCAAAAATATGCGATGAATCGACGGGGCTTTTCTTCATTGCGTCAAGATATTCGCGCTTGTTTATCTTGCTCCAATCGGTGCAGGTATGCAGGTTGCTTTTCAATATTAAATCGAGCCAGATGCGCGTGCTCTGCCGTTGCCTTCCATAAACGGGTGGGCAACATTCATCTCCACATACTTTTTGACAATATTTTCTATTGTATCTTCGGGCATTTTTTCTATCAGCTCAAGATTTTCCCTTAAATACATTGCGGGGGCGAATGCAAACCCGCCCTTTGCGATATTCATACTGCGTATTTTGCCCGCAAAATCATATAGCCCGCCGAAGATATAGGAATGAATCTGCTGCAAGCCCTTTACCGTGCCTGCCTCAATATCATTTATAAGTCCGTTTTCAAACAGTTCATAAGCTTTTTGCTTGCTTTTTTCGTCGATTGAAGTGCCCATTCCTTTAAGCCACTTTTCAAACACAAGCGACTTTTTGCCGGGTATTATGGCAATAACAGTATTGACTCCCTCTTCGTCAACGACGTCGGTCAAGTACCTCTTACCGTCCTTTGCGGTTAATTTCAGTTGTCTACAAATTGTAGACAACTGCGGGTTACGGCGCTTGATTGCGTTCCAATATGTGCGCGGACGCTTACTTTTTGTCAGAGCCTCGGCGATGTCGGCAGCACAAAACCACCATTTGGAAGTTTGCTCCTCCCAAACAGCGCGCACTGGTATATCCTCAAAAAATCTTATCGAAGTCTTTAACATCGCTTTATAACCATATATTGCTTTTGAATATAGACATTATACCATATCTCCCTGATTAAATCAAGCCGCATAATAATGCATACAAAAAAGGTCAAGCCGTTTCCGACTTGACCTTTTTATTAGGCATAGATATGCACAACAATATTTTTATATTGATATTTTCGCAATATCTCGCCGCGCATTTCCCTGTATGAGTGAGCGCTCTCGTATTCTATTGTAAAAGAAGTGACTTCCTTAAATCCGCTATCAGCCACATGAGGAACCAAGTTCAGATACCAATCAAATTCCAATGCACTATGGGCAACTATCTTTCGTACAAATGCGTCGATTATCCCTCTTTTTACAATCGGCTGCGTAAAATCGAGCTCAATCCGCAACATTCCACCCAATTCCTCTTTTGAAAACTGATGTTCACTATTTCCCTGAGTAGTTAAGTCTTCTTGCTGAAGCTTATCTATTCTTTTCTGGGTGGTTTCTATATTTGCCGTTACTTTTACCTTATAATCAAGATATTCTTCTTTGGTGATCTCGCCCTCCATTCGCATTGTAGTCAAATTATCGAGCTTCATTTTCTCTTTTTGAATTACTCCTGTAAGGCGCTTTATTTCCGCTTTTGCATCCTTTGCTTCCGACGTATCATTCTTTACATAGTTTGAATACACCTCATCTAATAGACTATCAAAATCTAATGTAAGTTTACGGAAAATTTCATACGCCATCAAATCGAACTTCCAACCCGCAATAGTACCCATATCGCAGAATCCGTCCAATTCCTCTATTCCATCATTTATACGCGAGGAACGACTGCCGTTATTCAGAACATTATAGCACTTATACCCATAAGTTACGCCGTTTTTATTTCTATGCC
>ERZ1090863.574-NODE-574-length-19193-cov-7.751019_pt1 | contig 19193 bp, 14 predicted proteins | sample MGYA00478480_ERZ1090863 | MGnify/ENA primary metagenome ERZ1090863 (study PRJEB33644, sample SAMEA5815746) | chicken gut metagenome | biome: Chicken; feature: Gastrointestinal Tract; material: Caecum | place: Ireland | collected 2019-01-01 | study: A study of the...
GGGGAAATCGGCGGAGAAGGCCCGGGATTGCATCTTTTTTGTTTTATTTGCCGTATGAAAAGAATCGGAATCCTCCTCGCGGCCTGCGCCGCGGCGCTCGGTGTGCGGGCGCAAGAGCCGGTGCTCCCCAGCCCCGATGCGAAGAGCATGAGTATGGGCGGCGTCGTAACGACCACCCTCGCGGCTTCGCACGCCATCTACAACAACGCCGCCGGCGCGGCCTTCTCGCCCATGAAGATGCAGCTTTCGACGACCTACTTCACGCAGAAGGAATACAACTACTACACGGCCTCGGGCTCCTACAACTTCGACGCCCGCAACTATTTGCAGGCCGGATGGCGCCTGTTCCGGCGGGAGAAAGGCAACAGCGACATGATGGTCGACCTCGGATACGCACGCCGCATCGGCGAACGCTGGTCGGTGGGCCTCGTCGGGCGATACACCCACCTCAAGCGGCCCGGCGGGAACGACGACGGACTGGCGGCGGACCTCAGCGCGATGTACCTGCTGCCGCTCGAAAACATCGGGCACTACTCCACGCTCCGGGCCGGTGCGAAACTCGCGGGGCTGGGCGGATACTTCGGAGACAATGGCTGCGGGATGCCGGCGGAGTTCACGGCGGGCGCCGCATTCGACACCTTCATCACGGACGCCCACGAAATAACGGTGGCGGCCGATCTGGGGTATTGCTTCAACCCTTCGTCCGTGCGCGGATTCCAAGCCTCGGTCGGCGCGGAGTACAACCTCATGCAGCTCTTCCAGATCCGCGGCGGCTACCACTACGGCGAAAAGAGCGTCTGTCCGAGTTACGCTTCGGTGGGCGCCGGCGTGCGGTTTCTGCATCTGAGACTCGACTTCGCCTATCTCTTCGCCGAAAAGGGCACCTATCTGCGCAACACGTACAGCTTCAGTCTCGGCTTCGATTTCTGAGTTCGTCGAGCAGCCCCTCGCAGCCCTCTTCGAGCAGGTCGAGCACCAGCTCGAAACCTTCGTCTCCCCCGTAATAGGGATCGGGGACGCAAGTGCGGGCCGAGCGGCGGCAGAAATCGGTCATGCGGAAAATCTTCCCGGCACAGTCCCGCGAAGGGGCCAGACGGTGTACGTTCTCGTAGTTCGCGTCGTCCATCACCACGATCCGGTCGAAGGCATGGAAATCCTCGCGCCGGATCCGGCGCGCACGGTGCGTCAGATCGTATCCGCGCCGTGCCGCCGCCCGACGCATGCGCGGGTCGGGCAGTTCGCCCGCGTGGCCGGCATAGGTGCCGGCGGAGTCGGCCTCGATCCGGTCTTCCAATCCGCTTCGCGCGACCATATGCCGCAGGATGCCTTCCGCGGCCGGCGAACGGCAGATGTTGCCGAGGCAGACGAACAGAATCTTCGTTTTCATGCGGCAAAGGTACGAATAAATCGGCAACGGATGCGAATCGGTTCGGATTTTCGCCGGGCGGACGGCCCCGAAGCGAAGGCCGAAGCCGGGAACGAACCGGGAACGGAAGCGGGATGCATTTGCGTCTTCGTACGTCTCGGTCCGCCGAAAGGTGCCCGAAAAGCGGCCGAAAGCCGGAATACTCCCGGCCCGATGCCCGAAACGGCCGGCCGCGGGTCCGGGACGAACAGGGCGGCCGACGGGTCGCTTCGCGCCGAGCCGCGGCAGCACGAAAGGCATACCCTTCCCGTGCGGAAATCCGCGCCGCCGCCCGTTCGGTCTGCCGCCCGGCAGCGCCCGCACCCCTTACGCCCTGCGGGGGGGGGCTTTGCGGGCTTCCCCGGGGCTTTCCGCGTCGCGCAGCATGCGGATTTTCCGTCCTGCAATGGAAGCCGCTCGACCGCCTCTTTCCGTTCGTTCCGCGCTGCCGGGGTTTTCACGTATGTGCGAATTGGAGCTGTCTAACAAGTCTGATTTCAACGATTTCACCCCTGCCGGAATGAATTCCGACAGGGGTGATTTCCGATTTTCGGGACTTGTTAGACAGCCCCTCTATGTTTCGTGCGGAGCCGTTTCCGAACAGGCGAACATCCGCAAGGGGCGGGCGTACCGCATGATTCGGGCGAAAGCGGCGGGCTGCGCCCGTGCGAACTTCGCGCTTCGGGCGAACGGGACGCATCGGGACGGGGAGGGGGCTTCCGGAGAGCTGTACGGTCGCAGCTGCGGCGCCCGGGGGCGTCTGACCTCCGGGGCTGTGCGGCGCGGGCGGTTCGTTGCCGGAGCCGGAATGCCCCCCCCCGCCGCACGGGGCGGCGACATGCCGGGGCGTGCCGAAAATCCGTCGGACGGGCGAAAGAGGGCCGCGGGGCGCATCTGCGGACACCGCAATCCCGCACGGGCGATCGGAAAGGCGGTGCCCCCGGATGAATTTTCCGACATCCGGAGAAGGCGGGAGAGAAGACGATGCGTCCCGGCAAAGCCGACCGGACAAGCTCCGCGCGGGCGGTTCGTTGCCGGAGCCGGAATGCCCCCCGCCGCACGGGGCGGCGACATGCCGGGGCGTGCCGAAAGTCCGTCAGGCGCGCGAAAGAGGGCCGCGGGGCGGGAGCATTCCACGGCGGAACGCATCAGCGGACGCCGCAATCCCGCACGGGCGATCGGAAAGGCGGCGCCCCGGATGAATTTTCCGACATCCGGAGAAGGCGGGCGAGAAGACGATGCGTCCCGGCAAAGCCGACCGGACAAGCTCCGCGCGGGCGGTTCGTTGCCGGAGCCGGAATGCCCCCCGCCGCACGGGGCGGCGACATGCCGGGGCGTGCCGAAAGTCCGTCAGGCGCGCGAAAGAGGGCCGCGGGGCGGGAGCATTCCACGGCGGAACGCATCAGCGGACGCCGCAATCCCGCACGGGCGATCGGAAAGGCGGCGCCCCGGATGAATTCTCCGACATCCGGAGAAGGCGGGAGAGAAGACGATGCGTCCCGGCAAAGCCGATCGGACAAGCTCCGCGCGGGCGGTTCGTTGCCGGAGCCGGAATGCACCCCGCCGCACGGGGCGGCGACATTGCCGGGGCGTGCCGAAAATCCGTCGGACGGGCGAAAGAGGGCCGCGGACCGCATCTGCGGACGCCGCAATCCCGCACGGGCGGTCGGAAAGGCGGCGCCCCGGATGAATTTTCCGACATCCGAAGAAGGCGGGAGAGGAGACGATGCGTCCCGGCAAAGCCGACAGGACAGGCTCCGCGCGGGCAGCGGACCGGCGGATTGGAATGCAAATTGTAGCGGGTGGGGCATGAGACGAAGCATATCGGACTGGGCGGCACGTTACAGGTGCATGGATTGGGGAACGCTTTACCTGCGCATCTTCCTCGGCGGGAGCATCTTCTTCCACAACGTGTGGAAGATGCAGAACTACAACGAAATCATAGGCTCGTATCCGTCGCTCTTCGGCTCGGGCGGCGCGACGTCGTTCGTCGTCGCGAGCACCGCGGAGGTGCTGATGGCCGTCCTGTTGCTGCTGGGGTTCCGGGTGCGTTTGGCCGCAGCGGCGATGGCCGCAGGCATGCTGTGGCTCTTCTTCGCCGACGGAATCCCCTCGGGCGAAACCGCACTGGTCTATGCGGCCGTCTATGCGGCCCTCGTCATCACCGGCGGCGGCCTTTTCTCGTTCGACGGATTCGCGGCGCCCCGCAAAACCGCGAATGAGAACCGATAGAACAATATTGCGGCCTACCGGTCGACCGAGTTTCACGGAAATGTTATACCTTTGTACCCAAAATTCAACCGGAGATCGGATTACAAAACCATGACGATATGAAAACGAAGTTTTTTTCGCTCCTGCTCGCCTGCACGCTCTGCGTCTCGGCCGCAGCCGCACAAGAGCTGCCCCGCAAGGTGAACAACGTCGAAGTGCTCGACCTCGACGGCAAGCCGACCGGGCTGCCCTACTTCGGGGAAAAGAATCTGATGATCTTCTACGTCGATCCGGATCACCACAGGCAGAACAGCGATTTCACCGATGAACTCGAACGCAACCACCGCGCCGAGGGCGACAACCTCTATGCATTCGGAGTGATGAACCTCAAGGATGCGCCGATGGTGCCCAACGGCATGGCCCGCAGCATGGCGAAAAAGCGCACGGAGACCAACGGTGCCGTCGTGCTGGCCGACCAAGACCGCACGCTGAGCACGGCGTGGGGGCTGGGCGACTGCAACAACCGGTTCGTGCTGATGCTCGTGTCGAAGGAGGGCGAACTGGTCTTCCTGCGCAAAGGTCCGCTCTCCGAACAGGACATCGAGGCTTTCTACGAAACGGTGGACGACTACCGGTAACGGAACCCCGCGATGAAGGGCCACTCTCCCAAAGAAGATCCGAGAAGAGCCGTCGTGCGGAGCCGGAGCAGGTTCACCACCCTGCTGTCCGTCTGGTTCTTCGCGGCGCTGATTATCCCGAACTGCATCCTCGCCAACACGGAGCATTACTCCCTCTGGACGGTCGAATCGCTGATCCTGCTGCCGCTCGGGTTCTACATGCTCTGGAGCGTGGCGCTGCGCCGCTCGGGGATCATGATCTGGCTGGGATTCCCGTTCCTCTTCCTCGCGGCTTTCCAGATCGTGCTGCTCTATCTGTTCGGGAACTCGATCATCGCCACGGACATGTTCACCAACGTGCTGACGACCAATCCGGGCGAGGCGGGCGAGCTGCTGAGCAACATCTATCCGGCGATCATCGTCGTGTGCGTCATCTATCTGCCGCTGCTGTGGTTCGCCGCACGCGAAATAGGACACAAACGCTACATCTCGCGCACGTCCCGCGTAACGATCAGCCTGATCGGAGCGTCGCTCATGGCCATCGGACTGCTCGCACTCTACCCCGCCTATCGTACGAGCCGCGACAAACACGTGATGCGCGACGAGATTTTTCCGGTCAACGTCTTTTACAACATCACCATCTGCGCGCAGGAGTTCCGCCGGATGCAGCACTTCGAGCGCACCTCGGCGGACTTCCGCTTCCATGCGAAGCGCACGGCGCAGACGGACGGCCGCGAAATATACGTGTACGTCATCGGCGAAGCCTCCCGCGCGATGAACTGGCAGCTCTACGGATACGGCCGCGAAACGAATCCCCGCCTCGCACGGACCGAGGGGCTCGTGGTGTTCCGCAACATGCTCACCCAGAGCAATACCACGCACAAAAGCGTGCCGCTGATCCTCTCGTCCGTGGGCACGGACCAGCACAGCGAACTCTACCGCCGCAAGGGGCTGCCGGCGCTGTTCAAGGAGGCGGGATTCGAAACGTGGTTCATCTCGAACCAGTCGCCGCAGGGGGCCATGATCGACAAGCTGGCCCGCGATGCCGACCATCTGCTCTACATCCGGACGCCCCGCTACGACATGCAGCTGCTCGACGAAATGCAGCGCGCCGTCGAAAACAGCGACGCCCGGAAGATGCTCTTCGTCCTGCACTGCTACGGTTCGCACTTCAGCTACCACCAGCGTTATCCGCGCGAATTCGCCCGCTTCCGGCCCGACGGCGACGTGGCGATCTCTGCCAAACACCTCGAAAAACTCCGAAACGCCTACGACAATTCGGTCGTCTACACCGATCATTTTCTGGCGGAGACCATCGCCTATCTCGACGGTCTCGACGCCGATGCGGCGCTGCTCTATTGTGCGGACCACGGCGAGGACATGCTCGACGACAGCCGCCAGCGCTTCCTCCACGCTTCGCCCACCACGACCGCCTATCAGATCTACGTGGCCTCGCTGGCGTGGTTCTCGGACCGTTACCGGCAGCATTTCCCGGAGAAGGCCGCGGCCGCCGAGGCGAACGGCGATGCGCCCGCTACGACACATGCGCTGTTCCACACGATGGCCGATATGGCCTCGATCGAGGGGGATCATATCCGCCGGTCGGTTTCGCTCGTCAACCCCCGATACGACCGCACGGCGCCGAGGCGCTATCTGAACGACCACAACGAAGCGGTGCCGTTCGTCCGGACCGGTCTGACACGGCTCGACATCGACACGCTGCGGAGCTACGGCGTGGAGCTGTAACGCCCGCCCCGAAGAAGGAAAGGGCCGGTTTCGCATCTGCCTCTCCCTCTCCCGCAGCCTTTCGCACCGCCCGAAGCTCTCCGAAGGAGGAGGGCATGGCGCCCTTTCCGCCGCGGAACGAAGCGGACGAAAGCGGGGAAAGCCCCCGATTTCCGGTCCCGACGCCGGGGGGGGCTCGTCCTTTCGAGGGCGAAAGAGCGCAGTTAGCGGTCGTCGCAGCCCGGCGGCGGGTGCGTCCAGCCCGGTGTTCGGAACAGGGCGCCCTCGTGCGATATTCGTCCGCGCAGCGGATGGCAGATTCTCGCAGCGAGAAATGTGCGGAGAGAGAACGGAGCGGCGGCGGGCGTGAAGAGACGGGGACGGGGCGTCCGAACGGAGCGAGCCGCCGGACGAGGCGCAGCGCGGGGCCGCGGAAGAAAAAGGAGCGGCTGACCGGTATTCGCCCGCCCTCTTGAGAATCGCCCTGCTCGGGAACGCTCCCGGACAGCGGCGGGACGACCGGAAGGAGGGCATGAAAAAGGGCTGCCCGACAAGTCCCGGACAGCCCCTTATCCCTCATCGGGCAGTGCTTATTTCGTAGCCTCTACCGATACTTTGCGGAACTCTTTCATCAGTTTCGAAAGCTCCAGCGCGGCTTTGCGGGCACGCATGCCGGCCGCTTTGTTGCCTTTCACCACCTGAAGTTCGGCGTTCTCGGCGAACGCCTCGTACTGTTCTTTGATCTGATCTACTAACTCTTTCATAACGTGTTTCGATTAAATTTTGGGTCTGTTGTCTTCGCAAAGATATAAAATTTATCGATTTTCCAATTATTTTGCGTAAAAAAAACGCCTGTACGGGCTCTGATCGTGCTTTTTTAAGTCCGGCCGGAATATCGCGGCGGTATATTTTTTGTCCGTGTCCCCGGCATAATTCCAACGTTATGTGCAAGATCATCACCTCGCTCCTGCTGGCTGCGGCGCTCCTCGCCGCAGGATGCGAAAGCCGCAAAAAACCGGAGGCCATGCCTCCCCTGCGGGTCGTTACGGCCCGAGCCGCAGCGGACAGCCTGCCCGTCCGCATGAGTTTCATCGGGTATCTCGAAAGCAACTACGACGCCGTGATCCAGCCCCGCGTCAACGGGTACCTCGCTTCCAAGCGGTACGAGAACGGCATGCCCGTGAAGAAGGGGCAGCTTCTCTTCACGATCGACCCCGTGCAGCTCTCGACCACGATGCTCGCGGCCGAAGCGGCGCTGCAATCGGCCCGCGCACAGGAGATAGAAGCCAAGAACAACTACGAACGCGCCGTGCCGCTGTCGAAGATCAACGCCATCAGCCGGTCGCAGCTCGACCAGTACACCGCGCAGTACGAGGCGGCCGCCGCAGCGGTGCGTTCGGCCGAACAAACCCTGCGCAACGCCCAGCTCGAAGTGGGGTACACGAATCTCTACGCCCCCATCGACGGCATCATCGAACACACGCCCGCGCACGTGGGCGACTACGTGGGACCCGGGACGCAGTTCAGCGTGCTCACGACCATCTCGAACCTCGACACGATGACCGTGGACGTGGCGATCCCCATGTCGCAATATCTGAGCTATGCCGCGCCCGGACGGTCGATCTACGAAAACGACGGACTGCTGTCCGACATACGGCTCACGCTGGCCGACGGCGTGCAATATCCGCTCGAAGGCCGATACGACTACACGCGCAAGGACGTGTCGAACACCACGGGGACGATCGTGCTCGTGGTGATGTTCCCCAACCCCGACCTCACGCTCAAGGCGGGGCAGTTCGCCCGCGTGGAGGCCAACGTCGGCGGCGCGCGGCCCCGCATCGTGGTGCCGCAGCAGGCCGTGGATCAGGCGCAGGGGCTCAACTCCGTGTGGATCGTGAAGCCGGACAGCACGGCGGAATACAGACGTGTGGAGCTGGGCGACACCTATGGTAAAATGTGGTGCATCGAATCGGGCGTCGGGGCCGGCGAGACCGTCGTGGTTTCGGGGCGTCAGAAACTGCGCGACGGCATGAAGGTCGTGCCCGTAAAAGAGTAGGAGGGGCTATGGAAAAATTCTTCGTATCGAGGCCCATCTTCGCCATCGCGCTGGCCGTGGTCATCGTGCTCGTGGGGGCCGTCTCGATCGGGACGCTCCCGATCGAACAATATCCCGACATCACGCCGCCCGTGGTGGAGGTCTCGGCCACCTACGACGGGGCCGACGCCGAGACGGTGAACAATGCCGTGGCCACGCCCGTGGCGCAGAACGTCATGGGCGTGAGCGACATGCTCTACATGCAGGCCACCAGCGCCAACGACGGCTCGATGAGCCTGCAAGTAACGTTCGACATCGGATCGGACCCCGATCTGGACGCCATCTTCACGCAGAACCGCGTGTCGACCGCCACGCCGCTGCTGCCGGCCACGGTTACCAAACAGGGCGTAACGACGCAGAAGACCATGACCGGATTCCTGCTCGTGTACGCCCTCTACAGCGACGGCCGCTACGACGACGAGTTCCTCTCGAACTACGCCTACATCAACCTCCAGAACGAACTGCTCAAGATCGACGGCGTGGGAAAGGTGAGCATCATGGGCGCCGGGGAGTACGCCATGCGCATCTGGCTCCGCCCCGACGTGCTCAAATACTACGGCATCTCGATCGGCGAGGTTACATCGGCCATCGAAATGCAGGGCGGCATCTACCCCGCCGGACAGTTCGGGGCGGAACCCGCGCCCGACGGCACGGCCTACACCTACACCGTAACGATGCCCGCGCAGATCTCGACTGCCGAGGAGTTCGGCGACATCGTGATCCGCACCACGCAGCAGGGACAGCAGATCCGCATACGCGACGTGGCGGAGGTCTCGCTCGGAAGCCAGAGCTACGGCGTCAGCTCGCTCTTCGGCGGCGCTCCGACGGCGCTCGTGGTGGTCTATCAGGAGCCGGGCAGCAATGCCGTGGAGGTCGGCGCGAAAGTCGGCGATGCCATCGCAAAGCTCGAAAAACGGCTGCCGGACGGCATCCGCTGCACCACGGTCGTGGATACGACGACCAGCATCAAGGCCGGCATCGAGGATATATTCCGCACGCTCGTCATCGCCCTCGTGCTGGTGATCCTGATCATCTACCTCTTCATTCAGGACTGGCGCGCGACGATCATTCCGCTCGTGGCGATTCCCGTGTCGCTCGTCGGCGCCTTCATGCTCTTCCCGCTCATGGGATTCTCGATCAACATCATCTCGCTGCTGGGGCTGGTGCTGGCGATCGGACTGGTCGTGGACGACGCGATCGTCGTCGTGGAAGCCGCGCAGGTCAACATCGCGGCCGGCATGACGCCCCGCAAGGCGGCGCTCGAAGCCATGCACAACGTCTCGTCGCCGATCGTGGCCACCACGGTGGTGCTGCTCGCGGTGTTCGTCCCCGTGTCGTTCACGGGCGGAATCACGGGGCTGCTGTTCCGGCAGTTCGCCATCACGATCGCGGTCTCGGTGGTGCTCTCGGCCTTCAACGCCCTCACGCTCTCGCCCGCGCTCTGCGCCCTGCTGCTACGGCCCAAGGAGCCCGCGAAAAAGGGCTTCTTCGCCGCCTTCAACCGCTGGTTCGGACGCCAGATGGACCGCTACACGCACTTCTCGTCGACGGCCGTGAAGCACGTGGCCCGCACGGGCATCTTCGTCGCGGCCGTCCTCCTCGCGATCTTCTTCGTCTGGCGCACGCTCCCGGCCGGATTCCTGCCCGAGGAGGATCAGGGATACGTCATGGTGATGGTCAACACGCCCGAAGCCTCGTCGCTGCAAACCACGCAGCAGACGATGCTCGAAGCGGACGCCGTCATCAAACGGCTGCCCGAGGTGCAGTCCACGTCGTTCGCCGCCGGCTTCAACATGATGGCCGGCATCGCCTCGACCGACAGCGGCATCATCTTCGTTTCGCTCGTGGACTACGCCGACCGCAAGCTCTCGGCCATGCAGATCGCGCAGCAGCTCAACGCAGAGCTCTACGCGGCGGTCCCCGGAGCCGAATGCTACGCCTTCATCCCGCCCTCGATCCCGGGCATCGGCATCTCGTCGGGCGTATCGGTCGAGGTGCAGGACCTCGAAGGCCGGGGGACCGCCTACCTCGCGGCCCAGACCGACCGGCTGATCGACACGCTGCGCAAGACGGAGGGGATCGCCTCGGTAACGACGCAGTTCAACGCCGGCATCCCCCAGCGGCGCCTGCGCATCGACAAGGAGCAGGCCCTCAGTCAGGGAGTCGACCTCGGCGAACTCTACGGCGAACTGACGGCCCTGCTGGGCGGCTCGTACATCAACAACTTCAACCGTTTCGGCAAACTCTACCAGACCTATCTGCAAGCGGCGCCCGACTACCGGATCGGCCGCCGGTCGCTCGACAGCTACTACATCGAGAACGGTTCGGGCGCGAGCGTGCCCGTCGCGGCGCTGGTGGAGGTGGTCGACACGGTGGGCGTGGAATACGTCTCGCAGTTCAATCTCTACCGCTCGATCTCGCTGACGATCAGCCCCGCGGCCGACGCATCGACTTCGACCGCGATGAAAGCCGTCGAAGCTGCGGCGGACGAAGTGCTGCCCGACGACGTGGGGATCGCATGGAGCGGCATATCCTATCAGGAGGCCAACGCCTCGAAAACCGGCGGGCTGGTCTATCTGCTGGCGCTCGTCTTCGTCTTCCTCGCGCTGGCGGCCCTCTACGAATCGTGGGGGCTGCCGCTCGCCATACTCATGAGCGTGCCGGTGGCCGTGCTGGGCGCGGTGCTCTTCATCGCAGGCGCGCACCTGACGGACCCGCTCTTCGTGAACAACATCTACATGCAGATTTCGCTGGTGATGCTCATCGGGCTGGCGGCCAAGAACGCCATTCTCGTCGTGGAGTACGCCGACCGGCTCTTCTTCGAAGAGGGCAAGTCGCTGCTCGAAGCGACCGTCGGTGCCGCCCGGCTGCGCGTGAGGCCGATCGTCATGACCGCCTTCGCGTTCATTCTGGGCGTCATGCCGCTCATCTTCGCCAGCGGCGTCTATGCCACCGCGCGCAACATCATGGGCGTGGCGCTCGTGGGCGGCATGCTCTTCGCCACGCTGCTGGGCATCTTCGTCTACCCCGCGCTCTACTACCTCGTGGGGCGCATCGGACGCTTCGAACGCCGGCGCGAACGCAAAAAAGAACTTGAAGCCGAATTGAAATGAAACACAGACTGATCGCCGCGCTATGCTGCGCCGCACTCTTCGCCTCCTGCATGCCGAAGCTCTACCCGCCCGAGGTCGACGTGCCCGAAAAGTATCTCCATGCCGGACGGGACGCCGGCGACAGCACGACGATCCCCGTCCGCTGGTGGGAGATGTTCTGCGATCCGCAGCTGAACCTGCTCGTCGAGACGGCCCTCACGAACAACCGCGACCTCCTCTCGGCCGCATCGCGCATCGCCCAAGCACGCGACCAGCTGGCCGTGGCGCGGTCGGAGTTCATGCCGTCGGTGGGGCTGGACGTCTCGGCCGAGGGCGACTACACGTCCCGGACCGAGATCGTGCAGAGCTACGCCGTCGAACCCGCGCTCACGTGGGAGGTGTCGCTCTTCGGCGCACTCCGGAATACGGACCGCGCCGCACGCGCCCGGATCCTCGCCAGCGAATGGGCATGGCGCGGCGTCGGGCTGTCGCTCGCGGCCGAGGTCGCCACGACCTACTTCACGCTGCTGCAATACCGGAGCGATCTGGAAATAGCCCGCCGCAGCTGCGGGCTGCGGCGCGAATCGGCCGCGCTGATCGACTCGATGTTCCGCTACGGCATGTCGGACGGCGTGGCGCTCGAACAGGCCCGCAGTCTGGTCTACACGGCGGCGGCCGACATCCCGCAATACAGCCGCGCCGTGGAGCAGACGCGGCTGTCGCTCTCGACGCTGCTCGGGCAGACGCCCCAGCTGGCCGACACCCTCTGCGACTGCCGGGCGCTGGAGACGGACTGCCGTCCGGAGGAGATCCCCGCCGGACTGCCTTCGGCGCTGCTGGAGCGGCGGCCCGACGTGATGGAAGCCTACTACACCATGCAGCAGGCGGCCTTCGAGGTGGGAATCGCCCGTGCGGCGCGCTATCCCTCGATCGCGCTGACGGGCAAGGGCGGCGTCGCCAGCACGTCGGTCAAAGGGCTGACCTCGGGCGACCCGTGGGCGTGGACCGCCGTGGGGTCGCTCGCGCAGCCGATCTTCTCGTTCGGCAAACTCCGCCGCAGGGAGCTGGCCGCGAAGGAGAGCTACATGCAGAGCGTCTTCGCCTACGAACAGACGGTGCTCGAAGCGTTCGCCGACGTAGAGACGGCGCTCGCGGCCATCGGGACCTACCGCTCGCAGACCGAGCAGACCCGGCGGCTGGTCGAAGCCAACGAACGTCTTGCGGACATGACGCGCGCGCTCTATCTGAGCGGCATGGCGGACTACCTCTCGGTGATCGACGCCGAACGCAGCCTCTACGAATCGCAGATGGAGCTGGCGAACCTCACGGCGCAGCAGTACATCGCCTGCATCGACCTCTGCAAGGCGCTGGGCGGCGGCTGGTGAAATACCTACTAATGGGGATAGTCCGTTCGGACGGAATTCGCTATCTTTGCGGGCAAAAAAACATTGCGAAAAAGTATGCGTCTTTCCGAACTGAAAACGGGCGAATCGGCCACGATCCTCAAGGTAACGGGCCACGGAGGATTCCGCCGCCGCATCATGGAAATGGGATTCGTGCGCGGACAGCGCGTGGAGGTGGTGCTCAACGCACCGCTGCGCGACCCGATCGAATACCGCATCATGGGCTACGACCTGTCGCTGCGGCGCAGCGAAGCCGACATGGTGGTGGTCGTGCCGGACGACGAGGCCGGACGCGGACGCCGGGCCGGCACCGCAGGCGGGGATGCGTCCGAACGCCGCGAACGGTGCGAGGAGTGCTGCGGATGCACCCCGGGCGACGGGGCTCCGGCACCCGGGACGGCGCAGGCGGCCGGCCCCGAGACCATCTACGTGGCGCTCGTGGGCAACCCCAACAGCGGCAAGACGTCGCTGTTCAACGCCATATCCGGCCGGCACGAGCACGTGGGCAACTACGGCGGCGTTACGGTGGACGCCAAGCGGGGATATGCCCTCTACAAGGGATACCGCATCGAGATCACCGATCTGCCGGGCACCTATGCCCTCTCGGCCTATACGCCCGAGGAACTCTACGTGCGGCGCCATCTGGCCGAGCAGGCGCCCGACGTGATCGTCAACGCGGTGGTCGCTTCGAACCTCGAACGCAACCTCTACCTCACCACCGAACTGATCGACCTGAGCCAGCGCATGGTCGTGGCGCTGAACATGTACGACGAACTGGAGGCCAGCGGCGCGCGGCTCGACTACGACAGCCTCGGGCGGATGCTCGGCGTGCCGATGGTGCCCGTCGTGGCCCGCAGCGGACGGGGGATCGAGGAACTGCTCGACACGGTGGTCGCCGTCTACGAGAACCGCGACAGCCGCGTGCGGCACATACACATCAACGAAGGCCCCGTCATCGAAGAGAGCCTGCGCGAGCTCAACGGCGACCTCAGCGCCCACCGCACCCAGCTGCCGCAGTACTTCCCGCCCCGCTACTTCTCGCTCAAGCTGCTCGAACGCGACCGGCAGGCCGAGCAGGCGCTCCGCACGTGCGAACGCTATCCGAAGTGGATCGAAATCCGCGACCGCGAAGCCCGGCGCATCGAGGAGGCGCTGGGCGAAGATGTCGAAACGGCGCTCGCGAACCAGAAATACGGGTTCATCTCGGGCGCCCTGAAGGAGACCTACACGCCCGGGCGGCAGGAGGAGGCGACGGCCACGTCGGTGATCGACGCCTTCGTAACGCACAAGCTCTGGGGGTTCCCGATCTTCTTCTTCCTCATGTGGCTCATGTTCTACTGCACGTTCAGCCTCGGGGCCTATCCGCAGGAGTGGATCGAGACGCTCGTGGGCTGGATCGGCACGGGCATCGAGACGTGGATGCCCGACGGATCGCTCAAGGACCTGCTCGTCGACGGCGTCGTCGGAGGCGTGGGCAGCGTGATCGTCTTCCTGCCCCAGATCATGATCCTCTACCTCTTCATCTCGTTCATGGAGGACTCGGGCTATCTGGCCCGCGCGGCTTTCATCATGGACAAGGTGATGCACCGCATCGGCCTGCACGGCAAGTCGTTCATACCGCTCATCATGGGCTTCGGGTGCAACGTGCCCGCCATCATGGCCACGCGCACGATCGAAAGCCGCAGCAGCCGGCTCATCACGGCGCTCATCACCCCCTTCATGTCGTGCAGCGCCCGGCTGCCGATCTATCTGCTGCTGGCCGGGACCTTCTTCCCGTCGCACGCGGGGCTGGTGTTGTTCGGCCTCTACGTGCTGGGCATTCTGGTCGCCGTGATGACCGCCCGGCTCATGCGCCGCAGCTTCTTCAAGGTGGACGAAACGCCCTTCGTCATGGAGCTCCCCCCCTATCGCATGCCGACGTGGAAGGCCACGATGTCGCACATGTGGGACAAGTGCGCGCAATACCTGCGCAAGATGGGCGGACTGATCCTCGCGGCTTCGGTGATCGTCTGGTTCCTGAGCTACTACCCGCGTCCCGAAGCGGGCCAGAGCTACGAACAGCACTACGAAAACTCCTATCTGGGCCGCGTGGGCAAAGCCTGCGAGCCGGTGTTCGAACCGCTGGGGCTCAACTGGAAGGCCAGCGTGGCCGTGCTGTCGGGCGTGGCGGCCAAGGAGATCGTCGTGAGCACGATGGGCGTGCTCTACTCCGAGAGCGCGGACGCACCCGCCGAAGCCGATGCGCCGGAGAAGCTCCGCACGGAGCGCATCGGAGGCGCGGACGGCCCGACCGGAATACGTGTCGCCGAGAATGCTTCCGCAGAGGCGGCGGACGACGGAACCGGCGCCTCCGCGGACGAAGAGGAGGCGATCGACAATCTGCCGCAACGTCTGCTGGCGAGCGGCGATTTCACGGCGGCTTCGGCGGCCGGATTCCTCGTCTTCATCCTCATATACTTCCCCTGTCTGGCGACCATCGCGGCGATCGCGGCGGAGTCGGGGTGGAAATGGGCGGCCGGAAGCGTCGTTTACAGCACCGCGCTGGCTTGGATCATGTCCTATCTGACCTATCGGATCGTGCAATTCTTCGTGTGAGCGATGCAACCCACGTGGCAGGACATAGTCGTCTGGATCATCGGTGCGGCCGTCGTCGCAGCGGTAGGCCGGCGGCTCGTGTGCGCCTTGCGCGGCAAACGCAGGGGCGGGTGCGCCTCGTGCGGTTCGAGGGGCTGTCCGATGCACGGCGCCGGCACGCGGGACAGACGCAAGCGCTGAAGACGGACGAGCGCCGGGGCCGGAGGCGACGGTGTGCCGGCCCGATACGGACGCGGCAGGAGAAGAGCCGGCCGGAAAGGCAGGACGGGAACGGGGGTGTCCGACAAGTTTGGTGGCACCCCCTTTTTCATTCGTGCCGCTATTCGAGAACTTTTCCGAATACGCAATTCTCAGAGCGTTGAAAATACCCGTTAGGCAGCCGTTTTTCGCGCCATCCGCTCGGATGACCGGGCAGGCGCACGGGAACACTCGGTTCCGGCGGAGGGCGGCGGTTCGTCGCGGCCGCCGGCTTTCTTGCGTATAAAAGCCTCTCAACGGAAGAGGGAATTGCGGAGCGGGTTCGGCGAGCTGCGCGCGGCAGGTTCGGCTGAGAGTTGCGTTCTTAGCGGATTGGGCCGAATTCCGACGGGTCAAGCTCCGAACTGGAACCGTGCCCGCCGCAGACGATGCGCCCCGGCCGCGCGATGCAGGTCGGACAGCGCTTCAGGGCGGACGGGAAGCGGAGCGAAGACGGCGTGCGGCTGCGAGGGGCACGGAAGAGCGGATACGGACACGCATGCGGCAGTCTGCGGTCGTTACGCCGGAGGGATCGTCCGTCAGCGAGGGGCGCCCGAAGCGCGGAGGGAACGAGGAAAAGCCGGTAGGCCCCTCCCCTTTCGGGAACTGCCGGTTCGCGGAAAACACTCGGAGGCGGTAGGAATGAAATGAGGCCGCCCTGCGCAATTCGTCGGACAGTCTCTTCTTTCGGTCGGAAAGCGGATAGGGAGTGGGGCCGGCTTCCTCACCTCACCTCACCTCACCTCGTCTCCCCCCCCTTCTCTCCTTTCTACTACTCGGTTCCGCCCCGTCAGAGAGCGAACAGGATGAATATCTGGGCCGTCAGCACGCGAAGGAACATCACCACGGGATAGACCGTCGAATAGCCCACGGCCGGCATGTCGTTGCCCGCAGTGGCATTGGCGTAGGCCAGCGCGGGGGGATCGGTCGTACTGCCGGCGATCAGTCCCATGAGCGTATAATAGTTCATCCTGAGCCACAGGCGCGCCGCGACCGCCACGATGAGAATCGGAATCACGGTAATCAACACGCCGTAACCGATCCAGCGATAGCCGCCGTTCAGGATCGCATCCACGAAACCGTCGCCGGCGCCGATGCCCACCGCAGCGAGAAAGAGCGCGATGCCCACTTCGCGCAGCATGAGGTTGGCGCTCTGCGTGGTGTAGGTTACGAGGTGGAAGTGGGTGCCGAAGCGGCCGATGAGGATCGCCACGATCAGCGGACCGCCCGCCAGCCCCAGTTTCACGGGCTGGGGTACATTGAGCAGCGGCACGGAGCCCAGCAGCACGCCGAGCGCGATGCCGACGAAGATCGTCAGCAGGTTGGGCTGGTCGAGTTTCTTGAGCGAGTTGCCCAGCACCTTGGCCGTCTGCTCCACCGCCGAACGGGGGCCGACGACCATCACGCGGTCGCCGATCTGGAGTTCGAGCCCCTGATAGGGAATCAGGTCCACGCCCGAACGGTTGACGCGCGTGATGTTGATGCCGTACTTGGTGCGCAGGCGCAGGTCGGAGAACTTCTTGCCGTTGATCTCGGAGCGCGTAACGAGAATGCGGCGCGAGACGAGCTCCGAGTCGGGCGTGTTGTTGCCCCACGCCACGTCGTCCATCTCCACCTCATGACCGAAAAAGGCCACGATCGCCGGCAGGTCCTCGGCGTCGGCGATGACCCACAGCCGGTCGCCCTGATGCACCGTGCTGTCGGCGTCGGCCATTGCGACCGAGCCGTCGGGGCGCATGATGCGCGAAATGACGAACTGACGCTTCACCAGATCGCGCATGTAGGCCACCGTGCGGCCGTCGAGCAGTTCGTTGTTGAATTCGATCGAAACCTTCGAAGCGAGCTTATGCTCGCGGGAGAGCGCCGCGAGCGCTTCGTTCTCCTGCTCGAACTTCACGCGCAGCGCATAGCGGACGAAGATCATCGAGGCGATGATGCCGACCACGCCCAGCGGATAGGCCACCGCATAGCCCAATGCGATCGAAGGATCGTCGATGCCCGAGGCGTCGGTGTAAGCCTGCTGTGCGGCGCCGAGGCCCGGGGTGTTGGTAACGGCGCCCGAGAGCACGCCCACCATTGTCGGGATCGGCGTCCCGGTGGCGACGTGGATCGCATAGGCCACGGCCACGCCGAGCAGCACGATCGCCGCAGCGCAGCCGACGAGCTGCAAGCCGCCCTGCTTGAACGAGGAGAAAAAGCCCGGGCCGACCTGAAGGCCGATCGAGAAGACGAAGAGAATCAATCCGAACTCCTTGACGAAATGGAGCACGTCGCCGTCGACGGTCATGCCGAAATGGCTGAGCGCGATGCCCACGAAGAGCACCCACGTGATGCCGAGCGAGACGCCGCCGATCTTCACCCGGCCGAGCAGGATGCCGGCGGTGATGGCCAACGCGAACGTCAGGACGGCATGGGCGATGCCGCTGCCGAAAAAGAGAGAGTAGAGCCACTCCATATGAAAAGCCGCTTTTGTGTAGGGTAAAGTTTTAGGTGCCGCAAAAGTAGTATTTTCCGGAGATTAAAAAAACTTAATAGAGGTATTTTTCCATCAGAGGCAGCAGAACCGCCGTAACCAGTCCCATCAGCGCCATCGCCAAACCCGAGAGCGCACCCTCGACGGCGCCGAGTTCGATGGCGCGCGCCGTGCCGATTCCGTGGGCCGCCGAACCCAGTGCGAAACCGAGGGCTTCGGGATCGCGGACCCCGCAGCGGCGGAGTATCCACTCGCCGAAGAGGCTGCCGAAGATGCCGACGCAGAAGACCACGACCGAGGTCAGCGTAACCATGCCGCCCAGCGGCTCGGCCACCGAGACGGCGATGGGGACCGTAACGGACTTGGGGGCCAGCGAGGTGAGCACCGTGCGTTCGGCCCCGAAAGCCATGGCGATGTAGACGACGCTCAGCACCCCCAAGACGCACCCCACGACCGCCGAGACGAGCACCGGAAGCAGACGTCCGCGGATCCGATTCACCTGTTCGTACATCAGATAGCCCAGAGCCACGACCGAAAGACCGAGGCCGAAATCGAGGAGGCCGGTCGCCTGTTCGTACCGGGCGTACTCGATGCCGCAGACTTCGAGCACGCCGATCATCGCGGCGAAGGCGAGCAGGACGGGATGGAGCACGACGGCATGCGTCCGGCGGTAGAGCGACGCGCCGAGGCAGTAGAAGCCGACGGTGGCCGTCAGCAGGAAAAGGTCGCTATGGACGATAGACCGGATCATCTTCTCTCTTGCGGCGGTTGATCGACTGGAAGGTCCGCCCGACGCTCACCAGCACGACGACGGTGCTCACGATACCCGAGACGACGATGGCCCAGAGATTCTCGGCGATCGTCCGCCACGAAACCATCAGCCCCACGCCGTACGGCACGAAAAAGAGCGCCATGGCGCCCAGCAGGAAGCGGGCCGCGGGGCGCACGGTCTCGGCCTTCACCCACCGCAGGCTGAGCGCCGCGAAGAGCAGCACCATGCCCGCGATGTTGCCCGGCACGTACCCTCCCGTGCAATGGCTCAGGACGTTGCCGGCGAGCCAGAAAAGCAGTATGTAGAAAAGTCCCGTCATCCGAGCGGCAAAGGTACGAATAAATCGGGGGCAAAAGCAACTTTTTTTTGCATTTCGCCGGGAGGCGATACCCGAGGCGGGGCCGAACGTCGCGGAGAAGCCGGGGGTAAAAGCCGTTTTTCCGCGTTTTGCCGGAACGCACGGAAGCCGGGCGGATCGAAGGCGGCGGACGACCGGGGAGAATATCCGCCGCCGGCCCGGCAGTCGGGAGGCGAGATGCCGCGCGGGCGCACCGGAGCGGAAACGATG
>ERZ1090863.579-NODE-579-length-19140-cov-13.763165_pt1 | contig 19140 bp, 18 predicted proteins | sample MGYA00478480_ERZ1090863 | MGnify/ENA primary metagenome ERZ1090863 (study PRJEB33644, sample SAMEA5815746) | chicken gut metagenome | biome: Chicken; feature: Gastrointestinal Tract; material: Caecum | place: Ireland | collected 2019-01-01 | study: A study of the...
GCGGAAAAGTATATCCCGTTGACATCTCACTGCGGCGGCGGGGATAGGCAGTTAAATACGGCGTTTTGACCGACGAATTTATTGACCTTGTTGCCGCAGAAACTTATTTGCTTATCCAGTCGGAGCAGAACGACACCGAGATAAAGCGGCTTGAAAACCTTGTTGCGGAAAATCAAAAGGCGATAAACAACTTAATGCAGGCGTTAATGCTCGGCAAGATTGCCGACACCATTCTGTCGCAAATTGAGAAGTTAGAGAACGAAAACAAGGAACTGCAAGACACCATAGCGACCGAAAAGGCAATGCAAATAAATTACAGTTATGCCGATATTCGCAAATGGTTGTTACACTTCCGCACGCTTGACTATTCCAAAACAAAGAACCGCAAAGACCTGATAGACACTTTTATTTATAGAGTGATACTGTACGACGATAAAATGAAAGTGTTGTTCCACCTTAAAGGCGGGCAACAGGGCGAACTGTTCTTAAATCTGCTTTTCCCCGATTATCCCGACGGACACGGCGACGACGGCGAGAACGCCCACGAAATGCCCGAAAATGAAAAAGAAACCGATAAATCGGTTTCTCTTTCATCGGGGTGTGCGTATACCCCTGTTATGGTGGAGCGCGGGGGACTCTGATCAGACGTTGAAGCGGAAGAGAACGACGTCGCCGTCCTTCATGACGTAGTCCTTTCCCTCCGAGCGCACCTTGCCCTTTTCGCGGGCGCCGTTGAGTCCGCCGCATTCCAGCAGGGTCTGCCAGTCGACGACTTCCGCGCGGATGAATCCCTTTTCAAAGTCGGAGTGGATCTTGCCTGCCGCCTGCGGGGCCTTGGTACCTTTGACGATCGTCCAGGCGCGCGTCTCTTTTTCGCCCGCGGTCAGGTAGGAGATGAGTCCCAGGAGCGAATAGGAGGCCTTGATGAGCTTGGAGAGTCCGCTCTCTTTGAGCCCGAAGTCCTCCAGGAAGACGGCCTGTTCTTCGGGGGGCATCTGCGAGAGCTCCTCCTCCGTCTTGGCGCACACGACGATGGTCTCCGCGCAGTGCTTTGCCGCATACTCTTTGACCTGCCGCACGAGCGGGATGTCCTCTTCGCCCGCGCCCATGTCCTTTTCCGAGATGTTGGCGCAGTAGATGACGGGCTTTGCCGAGAGCAGGAACACGTTGTCGAGCATCTCTTTTTCTTCCTCGGTGACGGGCAGAGAATTGGCGGGTTTTTCCGCCTCGAGGTGCGCCATCAGCTTTTGCAGGAAGGCAAACTCCGTCGCCGCGTTCTTGTCCGCGCCGCCGCGCGCGGCGTTCTTGATGCGGTCGATGCGCTTCTGCACCGCCTCGATGTCGGCGAGAATGAGCTCCAAATTGATGGTCTCGATGTCGCGCACGGGATCGACGGTGTTTTCGACGTGGGTGACGTTTTCGTCCTCGAAACAGCGCACGACGTGGACGATGGCGTCCACTTCGCGGATGTGCGAGAGGAATTTATTGCCGAGGCCCTCGCCGTGGCTCGCGCCCTTGACGAGGCCCGCGATGTCGACAAATTCGATGACGGCGGGGGTGACCTTTTTGCTGTTGTAGAGGGCGGCGAGCTTGTCCAGCCGCTCGTCGGGCACGGCGACCACGCCCACGTTTGGTTCGATGGTGCAGAAGGGATAGTTCGCGGCATCCGCACCTGCGTGCGTGATGGCGTTGAAGAGAGTGGATTTTCCTACATTGGGCAGTCCTACGACGCCGAGTTTCATAATAGCTCCTTCCCGTATGTCCTTATGCGCACATCTTCTTTTGTCTTCTGTCGCGCGCAAAGGGAAAAATATCTTTGCTCTATTATATCGTATTTCTTTCGTTCGCGCAAATCTTTCGTTTGCCATTTGAAAAAAAATGTGGTAAAATGAACGCAAAAAAGAGACAGGTTCGGCTATGGATTACAGACAGTATATTGCAGAAAAAATCAAGGTGGAGGGCGTGAGCGCGCAGGAGATCGCCGCGCTCATGAACGTGCCGCCCGATCCCGCGATGGGGGATTTTGCGCTCCCGTGTTTCCGATTCGCAAAGGCGCTCAGGAAGAGCCCCGTCGCCATCGCGCAGGAGCTTGCCGCCTCCATTCCCGCGGACGACGTCATCGCGCAGGTGTCTGCGCTCAACGGCTATCTCAACTTCAAGGTGAACAAGGCGGGCCTCGCCAAAGACGTCCTCGCGCGCATCCTGCAGGAAGGGGAGCGCTACGGCGCGTCGGATCTGGGCAAGGGCCGCGTGATCTGCATCGACTATTCCTCCGTCAATATCGCAAAGCCCTTTCATATCGGGCATCTCTCGACCACCGTCATCGGCGGCGCGCTCTATCGCATTTTCAACTTTCTCGGCTTTAAGGCAGTGGGGATCAACCACCTCGGCGATTACGGCACGCAGTTCGGAAAGCTCATTGCCGCCTATAAAAAATGGGGCAACCGCGAGGAAGTGGAAAAGGGCGGCATTCATGCCGTCAACGACCTCTATGTCCGTTTCAACAACGAGGCGGACGAGCAGATGGAGGCGCAGGCGCGCGAATATTTCCGTCTCATCGAGAGCGGGGACAAAGAGGCGAACGAGCTGTTCGACTGGTTCAAGTCGCTGACCCTCGCCTACGTCAAGACCATCTACGACCGCCTGCACATTACCTTCGACAGCTATGCGGGCGAGCGCTTCTATACCGATAAAATGGCACCCGTTGTCGAGGAATTGCGTCAAAAGGGTCTTCTCAAGGAGAGTGAAGGCGCCCAGATCGTCGACCTCGAACCCTACGGAATGCCGCCTGCACTTATCCTGCGTTCGGACGGTGCGTCGCTCTACATCACCCGCGACCTCGCCGCCGCCATTTACCGCCACGACACCTATCATTTCTATAAGTGTCTCTATGTCGTCGCCTATCAGCAGAACCTGCACTTCAGGCAGCTCTTCAAGGTGCTCGAACTCATGGGCAAGGACTGGGCAAAGGACATGGTCCACGTCGCCTACGGCATGGTCTCCCTTGAGGACGGCGTCATGTCCACCCGCAAGGGGAAGGTCGTCTGGCTGGAGGACGTCATCAGCCGTTGCGTGGAAAAGGCGCGCACGGTGCTGGAAGAAAAGAACCCCGCCCTCGAAAACAAGGACGCGGTCGCCGAACTCGTCGGCGTCGGAGCGGTCGCCTTCGGCGCGCTGTGCAACAACAAGATCAAGGACATCACCTTCTCCTATGATCGTGCGCTCAACTTCGACGGCGAGACGAGCGTCTATCTGCAGTACACCTGCGCCCGCGCGGCGTCCGTGCTCGCCAAGGCGGAGGCGGAAGGCGTGCAATTCGGCGCGATCCCCGATCTCACGCCCTGCGACGCCGAGGCGGAACTGCTCAAACAGCTCGCCGTCTTCCCCGAGACCGTCGTGCAGGCGGCGGAAAAATATGAGCCCTCCGTCATTTCCCGCTTTTTGCTGGATGCGGCAAAGCTCTTCAACAAATTCTACCTGGAATGCAAGATCATGCAGGCCGAAGGGGACGTGCGTGCCTTCCGCCTTGCCCTTACGCAGGCGACGCTCACGACGCTCAAAAACGGCCTGACCCTCCTCGGCATCGGCGTGCCGGAGAAGATGTGAGAAGGCTCGCGTCAGGTTTCCCTTTTCCCGTAAGCGCAGAGATGTGCAAATAGGGGGAGAAAAGACATGATGCGATGACGCCTTTTCTCATGTCATTACAATCCCCGCAAAAGGATTTGTAAGCGGCGGGATCGCCCCTTACAGAGAGGACAATATGTTAAAAGCAGTCTTTTTCGATCTGGACGGCACGTTGCTCAACACCATTCCCGACATCCATGCGTGCATCAATGCCTCGCTGGAAAAATTCGGCTATCCGACCATTGACGAGGCGCACACGCAGGCATATGTCGGCGACGGGGCGAAATTGCTCGTCGAACGCGCCCTCCCTGCGCACTGTCCCGACCTCGAGGCGGTCTTTGCGGACTTCCATGCCCGTTTTGCCGCCGATTCGTCCGAACGCACCCATCTCTATCCCGACGAGCTCACCGTCCTCCGCGCGCTCAAGGCCCGCGGATTCAGGCTCGCCGTCATCACCAACAAGCCGCAGGACGCCGCGGACGCCGTTCTCAAAAAATTTTTTCCCGCGGGGACGTTTGACTTCGTCGGCGGCGATACGGGCATGTTTCCCTGCAAGCCCGATCCGTCGCTCGCGCGCTACGCCGCGCTCCGCCTGCACCTTTCGCCCGCCGAGTGCGCCTTCGTCGGCGACGGCGAACCGGACGCCCGCGTCGCCCAGAATGCGGGCATGTACGGCATCTCCGTTCTGTGGGGCTACCGCACCCGCGGCCAGCTCGAAGGGGCCGGCGCGACCGTCTTTGCCGACTCTTTCCTCGCGCTCCAAAAAATTCTTGAAAAACTTTGCTGAAAACTATTGATATTCAGTCTTATTTGTGTTATAATACAGATACAGAAAATCTGAAAGGAGATTGTGAATTATGAAGAGATGTACTGTTTGCGGCGAAATCGTCGCGGATGATGTGATGGAATGCCCTGTTTGCCACGCCAAGACCTTTGTTCCCGTTGAGGAGAAGGGCTTTGCCTGCGAGCACCACGTCGGTGACGGCGTTGTCGAGGACAAGGAAGTGATGGAAGGGCTTCGTGCCAACTTCACGGGCGAGTGCACCGAGGTCGGTATGTACCTTGCGATGGCGCGTGTGGCTGAGCGTGAGGGCTATCCCGAGATCGCGGAGGCATACAAGCGCTATGCATACGAGGAAGCGGAGCACGCATCCAAGTTTGCAGAGCTTCTGGGCGAGGTTGTGACCTCTTCCACCAAGAAGAACCTTGAAATGCGTGCGGCGGCCGAGGCAGGTGCCTGCGAAGGCAAGCTGATGCTTGCAAAGCGTGCAAAGGAGCTCGGCTACGACGCCGTTCACGACACCGTGCACGAGATGGCAAAGGACGAAGCGCGTCACGGCGCCGGCTTAACGCGCTTTCTCAAGAGAATTTTAAACAAATAACCAAAAACCGGCCGGGGATTTGCCCGGGGCTTTTTGCCCTAAATGCGGAATGGGCCCCCCGTCTGCAATTTGCAGACGGGCGCTCCTTGTTTTTATCTGATGTAGATAAAGGAGAAGAGAGCGAAATGGGTTGTGTCAAGGAGGGAAGGGCGTGGAATTTTAAGAGGACAAAAAAGGGGATTGACAGAATATGCGGTGCATGTTATACTGAAAAAAGCCGAAAATCGGCAAAGGAAAAAGGAGAAAAAGATGGAAAACAAAATTCGGGTAGGCGCCGCCTACTATCCCGAAGTGTGGCCGGAGAGCGAGGTGGAAAAGGACATCGCGCGCATGAAGGAAGCGGGGATCAACCTCGTCCGCGTCGGGGAATTTGCATGGGGCAAGATGGAGCCGGAAGAGGGGGTCTTTGACCTCGGATGGCTGGAACGTGCCGTAGATAAACTGACCGCGGCGGGGATCGAGGTCATCATGTGTACGCCGACCTGTACGCCGCCCCGCTGGCTGCTCAACAAGTACCCCGAGACGCGCATTGTCTATGCGGACGGGACGCGCACCGAAGTGTTTTCGCGCTGTCATCCCTGCAAGTCGTCGCCCGTCATGCGGGAGAAGAACCGCATCATCACGCAAAAGCTCGGCGAAGTATTCGGAAAGAAGAAGGGCGTCATCGGCTGGCAGATCGACAATGAGATCTTCCCCTATAACGAGGGGTGTTATTGCGAAAACTGCAAGCGGGGATTTCGGGCATACCTCAAAGAGAAGTACAAGACGCCCGAGAACCTCAACGAAACATGGAAGACGGCGCGCTGGTCGCTCGAATATCAGTCCTTTGACGACGTCATTCCGCCCGTGCGCAGCCGTTGGGAGCATCCTTCCCTTCAGACGGAGTGGATCCGCTTCCATTGTCGGAATATCGTATCCTATGTGAACGAGCAGGCGGATATCTTACACGCGCTCACCGATGTGCCCGTCGGCACGGACATGATGATGACCAACCTTCTCGGATATTACGAACTCAACGAGAAGCTGGATGTCGTTCAGTACAATCACTACGAGCCTTACACGGGGCTTCCCGCCACGGCGTTTGCCTATGACTTTCTGCGCAATGTCCTTGACAAGCCCTTCTGGGTGACGGAGACGCAGGTGGGGTGGAACGGGAGCACGTTCGCAAATTGCGGCTACCGTCCCGTCGGAAGTTGTTACATCAACACCTGGCTCCCCATTGCGAAGGGGGCGGAGACGGTGGAGTACTGGCTGTTCCGCGCGCACCCCAACGGCCACGAGCTTGCGCACGGCGCGCTCTATAATACGGCGGGAAGAGCTTACCGTGTCACGGAGGAAGTGACGCGGGCCGCCAAGGAGTTTTCGGCTTGCGCGTCGTTCCTTTGCAACAGCGGGGTCAGGAGCAAGATCGCGCTGCACTATTCCTCGACGGTGTTCAAAGAAGCGGAATATGCGCCCATGCTGCAGGGTTTCAACTATCGGGAGATCCTTGCCGAGCGGTTCCATAAGCCCCTGCGCCGACATAACGTCGACGTCATCGATACGGCGCACGCGCTGGACGGCTATGACGTGCTGATCTCGCCCTTCCTGTTCACGGCGGACGAGAACGATCTTCCCGCACGCGTTGCGGCGTGGGTGAAGGCGGGGGGAATATGGATTGTCGGCCCTATGACCGACATCATGACGGAGTACGCGAGCAAATATACGGACGGTCCCCACAGCTTCCTGGAAGAGCTGGCGGGCGTTTACGAGACCTATGACCTGCCGATCGGCAACGATGTCTATCGGGCAAAATGGCAGGACGGAAGCGTTTCTGCGCTCGACACCTGTTTCGCGGCGTACGAACTCAAGGGAGCGACCGCGCTCGCCGTCTATGACAACGGGGAGTTCAAGGGAATGCCCGCCGTCACCGAGTATGCAGTCGGAAAGGGCAAGGTCATTGTCCTGGGCGGCGTGCCGACGGAAGAAGCGCTCCTGCGCCTTGTCGGTCTGCCTCCCGTCGCCCGTGCGAGCGAAAATGTTGCGCTTGTCGGACGCAGCGGGAAAGAAAACGGCATCATCGCGCTCGAAACGGAAGGAAAGGCCGGCTCGCTGACGCTGGACGGAACGTACACCGACTTGCTCACGCAGACGACGCTCTCGGGCAGCGTGGAACTCGCGCCCTATTCGGTCTTGGTGCTCAAGAAGTAATTTGTTTGGGAAGGGAATGAAAAAGAAAGGCAGCCGCCCCCCGGCGCACGACGCGGGGCGGCTGTCGAAAAAGCGATTTGCGGGATCGCAGACATGGGCCTTGTCTTGTTTGGTACATACGCCGTTTTTTGGACTGTGTCGATAATGTGCGGCTTTGGACTGTGGGCGATATTGTGCGGCGGAGGATGGCTCTTTTGATCGGTTTGCCGCCGAGGTCTGTTGCGCCTGTCCGCCGTCCCGAGCCTTCGAGAAGCTGCCGTCTCGCCCTGTCGCGTACGCCCGTTGTTCCGAGTTGCCGCAAAGTTGCCGTTTTGTCTTGTCGCGCGTACGCCTTCCGTACCATGCACGCGGCAACGTGGGGTACAATGCGCCGTAAATCGGCCGTCGGTGCTTTCCGCAAAGCGGCTTTCTGTCGCGTGCGCCTTCCGTCCCGTGTGCGCTGTAACTTGGGGGAGCAATGTGCCGCAAATCGGCCGTCGGCGCTTTCCGCAAGGCGGTTTTCTTTTGAAAAGACGCCGTTGAGGTGTACAAAGCCCCGCGGCATTGCCGCGGGGCTTTGTAAAAAAATATTGGAGAGTAAAAAACGTCTGCGGCTGGGACCGCTTTCGTTTTTCGGCAAATGGCAGGAAGGACGCTCCGGTCCTTCGCTCCCCCAATGGCGGCTCCCTGCCGCCGCGTACGGTTTTCCCCGTCCGTAATTTCATTATATGCGCAGGACGGAAAAAATGCAACCTACTCCTGGAAAATCGCGCTCTATCCGCATGATTCGCGCAAGTAGAGTTTGTTTTTCATGCTCTACTCACGGTAGAGACACAAAAAACCCATTGACAATAGCGGCAAAAAAGGGTATAATAGGGCCATGGAAGAGGATGTTCTTGCCGTAACCATCGGAAAAAACATCATGCGGTTAAGACGCATGGCGAATATGACGCAACTGGAGCTTGCCGAAAAGATCAATTATTCGGACAAGTCGGTTTCCAAATGGGAACAGGGGAACGGGATTCCCGATGTGCGTATTCTCGTACAGCTCGCCGACCTTTTTAATGTCTCGGTGGACGATCTGGTGCGCGAACACCATGAGGCCGCCGTCATGCCCAAAAAGACACGCCTTTTGCGCCGTATCCTCACCATGGTGCTCTCGGTGGGGCTTTGCTGGCTGGTCGCCGTGGTCTGTTTCGTGTTTATCGGCATCGGTGCGCCCGCCGTCTCGGACAAATGGCTGGCGTTTGTCTATGCCGTCCCCGCGTCTGCCATCGTCACGCTCGTCTTCTCCTGCATCTGGCACTATCGCTGGGCGCGGCTTCTCTCGATCACCGTGCTCGTCTGGACGGTGCTCGCCTGCATTCACCTCACGGCGCTTGCCTGCGGGGTGGATACCGAACGCGTCCCCGTGGAGTATATCTATCTGATCGGCGTGCCGCTCCAGATCCTCGCCGTTCTCTTCTTTTCGCCCTGGAAGCGGCTGCATTTCTCGCCGCGGCAGAGCCGTCCCAAACAATAACTTGCCTGGCGCGTACCTGTTTTGACGGGTACGCGTATGCCATTTTTTGACATTTTCGGAGGAATCATGAAAATTATCCCTTTGCCCGAAGATGCGTCCGTGCGCACGAAAAAGGCGCAGACGCTCAAGGCGATTGCCCGCGGATATAACGGGCTGCTTCTCGGATTTGCCGTTGCGGCCATTGCGTGTCTCGTCGGGGTGCTGGTCGTCGTCATCATGCTGGAGATGGGGAACCCCGCGCCGGAGCGCAAGACGCTGCTCTATCTTTTGACGGGGATTTTTGCGGCGGGCGCCGTATTGTTCGCGCTTGTCTCCCTGCTCTTCGGGAAGGCGGCGCAGGAGGCGACCGCTTCGCACCGCGACTTCCAGGAGCGCTGCTGCGGCGAGGAGTGCTTTTTCGTCGGCGAGGGTACGATCGCCGAATTCGGCGCGGACGCGCTCCTGATTCGTCCCGAGAAAGATCGGAAGAAGTCCATCCGCGTGCCGTATGCAGAGATCAGGTTTCATTCGGTCTGCACGCGCAGCAAGCCGCAGGAAAAGGGGACGTGGAGCGTCGTCATCGAGATGCCCGCGCACTACGTCATGAAGAAGGGGGACAGTCCGCGCGCGCTCATCGAGACGGACGGCAAGGAGCGGCTCTATTCCGTGCTCGAGCGGCACGGGCTTACCTTGCTCGGCGAAGTGCCGCCGCGCGGTGAGAAACGCAAAAATGTGCGCTTTCAGGCGCGCGCCAAATTTCTGCTTCCCGATGCGGCAAAGCGCCGCCGTTCGCTCATCTTTGCGGCGATCGGGGCGGCGGTGACGATCGCGGGCGCGCTCGTCGCCGTGTTCTGGCAGGAATTTCTGTTCGTCGGGGTCCTCGTGGGGGTGTTCGGCGTCTTTTTCGCCGTCCGTTCGCTCATCGGATTCCGCAACGCCAAGGGCATGCTCGCGTTCTATGACGAGGGCATCTACTGGCGGGAAAACGGCCGTGCCGAGAGCGATCGCTTTTTCCTGAAATGGTCGGAGCTTGTCGGCATTTCCGTTGAGACGGTCGAGGGAAAATCGTACTTTGCCGCCGAATGTGCCTACGGGAGCTATCATATTCCCGAGGTCGTCGGCGCCTATGAGTATCTGAAGGAGTTCCGTCCCGACCTGTGTCGGGAATAAGATAGAGAGCCGCACTTCGGAGCGGCTCGGCGCGGAGGAAAGCAAATTGCTCTGTCAGAACTGCGGGAAGCGTCCTGCGCAAAAATTCATCCGGAACGTGGACGGGAAGAGCGTCACGGTGGAGCTCTGCCCCGCATGTTATCGCGCGCTCTACACCGAAAAGCCGTGGACGGGGTTTGCGTCGCTCATGGGCGAGGAGACGCAAAACGATGCCGTCTGTCCCGTGTGCGGGACGACGTTCGGCGAATTCCGACGGACGGGTCTGCTCGGCTGTGCGGGGTGTTACAGTGCCTTTCGGGAGCAGCTCTTTCTCACCGTGCGCGGCATTCAGGCGAACCTGCGCCATGCGGGAAAGCGTCCCGAATCGCACACCGAAGAGGACTATGACCGCGTGCGCGCCTATGTGTCGCGGCAGGAGACGCTTCGCGAACAGATCGAGGAGGCGATGCGCCGCCATGATTACGCCGCGGCGCGTCGGCTGCAGCAGGCGCTGCGCGATCTCTCTTCGCGCAAGGAGGAACTGCGATGAGTTCGGTTCCCGTGAGTTTTGAAAGCGTCGCCGTCTCTACGCGGATGCGCCTTGCGCGCAATTTTGCCGATTACCCCTTCCCGTGGCGGCTGTTGAAGGACACGCACGCCGAAGAACAGGCGCAGGAGATCGTCCGTCTCATCACGGCGACGCTCTCCAAGGTCGATCAGTTCACGCTGTATGAGATGAAACACGTCTCCGACGAGCGCACGGCGCTGTTGTTGGAGCGCAACCTCATCTCGCGCGATCTCGTGCGCAACCGCCGCATTTCGGCGGCGCTCATTTCCTCCGACGAGATCATCTCCGTCATGCTCAACGAGGAGGACCATGTCCGCGAGCAGTACTTCATGCGCGGCTTTGACCTCCCGCGCGCGTGGGAGCGCATCACGGGATTGGACGACGCCATTTCCGACAGCGTTCCCTTCGCCTTTGACGAGCAGTTCGGCTATCTCACGGCCTGTCCCACCAACCTCGGAACGGGGCTTCGGGCGTCCGTCATGCTCTTTCTGCCAGCGCTCTCGCGGCAGGGGACGATGGCGCGCGAAATCGTCCCGGAGCTTCTGCGGCTCGGCCTTACGGCGCGCGGCGCATACGGCGAGGGAAGCGGCGCGGAGGGCGATCTCTTTCAGGTCAGCAACGAAGTCACGCTCGGGGTCTCGGAGGAAAAGATCCTCACCATCGTCGGGCAGGCGGTGGGGCTGATCGTCGAAGAGGAACTGCTCGGCCGCGCACGCATGAAGGCGGAGGGCGGACTGCAGCTCCGCGACAAGGTGAGCCGTGCCTACGGCATTCTGACCAACTGCCGCGTCCTGGAAGAACATGAATTTCTGCGTTATCTGGCGGATGTCAAGCTGGGACTGGCGCTCGGGTATTACTCGGATGGGAGCGAGGACGACGCGTGGATGGCACAGCTCGACGAGCTCGCCGCGACGCTGCGTCCCGCGAACATCAATCGGCTGAACGGCGCGCCGCTCGACAAGCAGGGGCAGGACGCCTATCGCGCCGACTATGCGCGCACGGCCATTCGTGCCATGCAGCTGCAGACGGATTGAATAAGGGGATAACGTCATGGACATGTCGCATTTTTCCGACCATCTTCGGCAGGCGGTACAGCTCTCCGAAGAGGCGGCACAGCACTATAAGACGGGCTACATCGGAAGCGAGCACGTCCTGCTCGCCATGCTCTGCGTGACGGACAGTACGGCGAGCCGCCTCCTGACCGAAGCGGGCGTCAAGCTGGACGTCTACCGCAACAAGTTCCGCCACATTCTGCAGCACAATTCGCCGGCTTACGGCTTTACGCCGCGCACCAAGCGCATCTTCGGGCTTGCGCGCGAGCTCTCCATGCAGTCGGACGATCCCTGTCCCATTACGGGAACGGAGCACGTCCTCATGGCGATGTTCACCGAGGACAACTGCATTGCGGTCGTCATTCTGCGCAACATGGGCATCGACCTCAACGCGCTCATTCGCAAGACGAGCGAGTTCATCCGCACCGCGCCTGAGGAAGAGGAACCGCCGCTTGAAGATGAGGCGCAGTATCGCTCCCGCATGCAGTCGTCGTCCGTGCTGGGGCCCGATCTCCTCGCGTACGGCACCGACCTCACGCAGAAGGCGCGCGAGGGCAAGGTCGACCCCGTCATCGGACGGCGGAAGGAGATCGAAAAGGTCGTTCAGATTCTCTCGCGTCGCACCAAGAACAACCCCGTGCTCATCGGCGAGCCGGGCGTCGGAAAGAGCGCCGTTGTCGAGGGCCTGGCGCAGGCCATCGTTGCGGGGAAAGTCCCCGAACTTCTGCGCGACAAGATCGTGTTCTCGCTCGACCTTGCAGGCCTCGTGGCGGGCGCGCGCTATCGCGGCGACTTCGAGGAACGCCTCAAAAAGGTGATCGAAGAGATCCGCCTCAATCAGAACATCATTCTCTTCATCGACGAAATCCACATGATCGTCGGCGCGGGGTCGTCCTCGGACAGCAACATGGACGCCTCCAATATTCTCAAGCCCATGCTCTCGCGCGGAGAGCTTCAGACGGTGGGTGCGACCACGCTGGAAGAATACCGCAAGTACATCGAAAAGGACGCCGCGCTCGAGCGCCGCTTTACGCCCGTAATGGTCGCAGAGCCCTCCTTGGAGGACACCGTCTCCATTCTGCGCGGGGTAAAGGACAAGTACGAGGCGCACCACAACGTCGTCATCACCGACGAGGCGATCGAAGCGGCGGTGCGGCTCTCCGACCGCTACATCACCGATCGGTACCTGCCCGACAAGGCGATCGACCTCATCGACGAGGCGGCGAGCCGTGCGCGTCTGAACGCCTACACGGGACCGGAGGAGTTCCGCGAGTCAGAGGAAAAGCTGGCCCGCCTGCGCTCCGACCGCGACAAGGCGAACAAGTGGAATGACGCCGCGCGCGTCGCGCGTCTCGATCGGGAGATTGCGGCGCTGGCCGCAACGGCGGAAAAACAGCGGGCGGCATGGACGAAACAGCGTCTTGCCACCCATCTTGCCATCGGCGGGGAGGAAGTCGCGGAGATCGTCAGCGGCTGGACGGGAGTCCCCGTCGCCAAGCTCACCGAGGAGGAGAGCGAAAAGCTCATGCACCTGGAGGAGGAGCTGCACCGCCGCATCGTCGGACAGGATGAGGCGGTCTCGGCGGTCGCCAAGGCCATCCGCCGCGCGCGTGCGGGGCTCAAGGACGTCAACAAGCCCATCGGTTCCTTCATCTTTGTCGGCCCGACGGGCGTGGGCAAGACCGACCTTTCCAAGGCGCTCGCCGAGAGTATGTTCGGCGACGAAAAGATGCTTGTCCGCCTGGATATGTCCGAGTATATGGAGAAGAACAGCGTCTCCAAGCTCATCGGCGCGCCGCCCGGATATGTCGGCTATGACGAGACGAGCGGCCAGCTCACCGAGCGTATCCGCCGCAATCCCTATTCGGTCGTCCTCTTCGACGAGATCGAGAAAGCGCATCCCGACGTATTCAATCTGCTCCTTCAGATCCTCGACGACGGGCGTCTGACGGACAGCCGCGGGCGCGTGGTCTCCTTCAAGAACACCGTCATCATCCTGACGAGCAACGTCGGTTCGCACGAGGTGAAGGACGCCGCGCCGCTCGGCTTCTCGTCGCCCGCCGCGGGCAAAGAATACGAGTCCATGAAGGACCGCATCGAGTCGGCGCTGCGCAAGCAGTTCAAACCGGAGTTTCTCAACCGCCTCGATGACATCATCATCTTCCATAAACTCACGCGCGAGGACGCGCTGCGCATCTGCGAGAAGATCGTCGCGTCGCTCGTCAGCCGTCTGAAAGCGCGCGACATCGTGCTGAAAGTCACCCCGCAGGCACTCTCCCTGCTCGTGGACGAGGGTTACAGCGAAGAGTTCGGCGCACGTCCCTTAAAGCGCATCGTGCGGCGGCGGATCGAGGACCGCCTTTCCGAAGAAATCCTCCAGCGGCGCATTTCGGTGGGTGCGACCGTCGTCGTCGACGTGCGGGACGGAGATTTTTCCTTTGAAGAGCAATAAAACAAAGAGAAGAAGGCAGGCGGACGCCTGCCTTTTTTCTGTGTCGGAAAAATTGCCTGTTTTGTAAAAGCGGAGCGCGGCCTCCGATTTTTTGATCGACCAAAAGGATTGTCCTGTTTTGGAATGACGGGAAAGTCGGTACGCTGTCTCCGACGTTTTGAGATAGCGGATCTCGGATAGTAGATCTCGGCAAAAATCGGAGAGCGATCTCGGGACGACAATGGTCTCAGCAAAAATCGGAAAGCAACGATCGGAGCACGACTTCCGATTCGGCATAACGAAAAACGGAGCGGCGAACCGCTCCGTTTGCATTATTATTTCTTTTTCTTGACGAGCACCTCATAGGGTTTGATGAGACCCTTTTTGATGAGCGCCTCGTCCGTCTGGTACTTCATGTGGTAGTCCATCGGGATGCAGCCCGTTATGGTGATCGCAAATTTTTCCGCGAGGTCGTAGAGCAATTCGCGCGCGTACTTCACCATGCGCTTGCTCGTGATGCGGATCTTCATGGGCGTTTCGGAATATGTCTTGCGGTCGGAGACGTCCTCGTAGCGATATTTGGAATCCTCGTACTTGGAAGGGTCGAGCGCGAGATAGAGCGTGAGCGTCTTTCCTCCCACGTTGAGCTTTGCAATGCGGTCGGCGTGATAGCGGAAGTTCTCGCAATGACGGCTGAGCCGTGCCTTGACGCCCGTCAGCTCCGCAAAGGCATTTTTCAGATCGGAATAGAAGTCCTGCATCTTGGCGTCCTGAATCAGACGGGACTTGAAGGAACGGCGGTAGCGCGTGACAAATTCATACCCCGCAGGAATCTGCGTCGGCGAAACGGCCGCGGCGACCTCCGTCATCGCCTCCTCTTCCTCGGGGGGCTCCTCCGAAGCGCTTTCAGCCGCAGGCGTATCTGCCGCCGCGGGAGCGGATTCGTCCGAAAGAGGGGCCGGGACAGGGTTTTCTTCCATCGTCTGCTGATTTTTGCGGAATTCTTCCTCTTCGCGTTCCTGTTCCTCCAGCCAGCGCAGCTCGGCGCGCGCGCAGGGCTGCGGCTCCATGCGCTCGCAGCGCGCACAGAAGGTGAAGGAGCCGCAGAGGTCGTATCCGGCCGCTTCGCTGGCGACCCATTTATCGACATCGAGTTCATGCTGACGCTCGATAAGTTCTTCTTCGGTATACGTTCTCATGAGATGACTCCTTCTTGTTTTTCTCTATTATAGAATATATTCGCTCAAAAAGCAAGTCCCGCTGCCATTTTTTCGCAAGAAAGTTTGAAAAAAGATTGTTTTTCTCCCCGATACAGCATTTTTTTTGCAAGAAAAAACCCCGCGCGGGCGCGGGATTTGATAAGAGCAAAGCGATTGATCGGCGGAAACGCGCCCGCCGTCCGTAGCCGTGAACAGGGAGAGCGCGCGGGGATTCGTGTCGGGACAGGGAGGGCGCGCAAGGATTTGTGTCACGGCGCGGTGTCATATCGTTGCGCAGGACAGGGTTTTGCACGGACTTCCCCAAATTTCTCCCGCGGTTTCTCCCGCAAACGGGCACGATATTTGCAAGACTTTTTCAGGAACAGATGCTTCCAACCGCCGTGCGGGACAGGGTTTTGGCAAGCCGCTTTCGGTACGGGCGGCGCACAAAAAGCGGGGGCGGCGCACAGAAGCGGGAAGCGGCGGCACAGAGAACAGTGCCGAGAAAGGCGCGGGGCGGATTACTTGCTCAGATCCCAATCGATGGGGGCAATGCCGTGCGCGGTGAGGTAGGCGTTTGTCTTGGAAAAGTGTCGGCAGCCGAAAAATCCGTTGTATGCCGAGAGGGGCGAGGGATGGGCGCATTCCAGAACGAGGTGTTTGCTCGTGTCGATGAGCGCTTTTTTGCGGCGGGCATTCCCGCCCCAGAGCAAAAAGACGAGGTGCTCCTTGTTCTTGCTCAAAAGGGAGATGACGGCGTCGGTAAACCAGCTCCAGCCGCAGTTTGCGTGCGAATTTGCCTGATGCGCGCGCACCGTGAGCGCCGTGTTCATCAGCAGGACGCCCTCTTTTGCCCATTTCGTGAGATCGCCCGACTTCACGACGGGACAGCCCAGATCGTCGTGCAGTTCCTTCATCATGTTTTCCAGAGAAGGTGGCTTCGGAATGCCGTCATGTACGGAGAAACAAAGGCCGTTTGCCTGTCCTTCGTTGTGGTAAGGGTCCTGTCCCAGAAGCACCGCTTTCACGTTTGCATAGGGCGTATAGCGAAAGCAGTTGAAGATGTCGTACATATCGGGGTAGACGATATGATGACGGTACTCCTCAATGAGAAAGGCACGGATTTTCTGATAGCGCTCGTCCTCGAAGAGCGGGGCGAGCGGCTCTTTCCAATCGCCGAGATCGATCATAAGCGCTCCAGAACCGCAAGATAGGCGGAAAGTTCCTCTTTTGCTCCCGCAAGGTCGTGCTCGAGATAGTTACCGCACTCTTTGCGCGTGCCGCCCGGGATATGGTCGAAGGCGATGGCCTCCGCGATCGCTTCTTTGAGAAGGGGCAGTACCTCTTCATAGGAAAGGTGTACGGTCAGCAGATAGAATCCCGTACGGCAGCCCATCGGCCCGAAATAGACGATGTTCTCCTTCTCTCTGCCGTTGCGCAGGACGGTCGCCAGAAGGTGCTCGATGGTGTGCAGGGCCTTGGGCGTGATGTAGTCGCCCGCGTTGGGCGTCTTGAAACGCAGGTCAAAGGTCGTGATGCCGTTGGCGTCCGTCTGCGCATAGAGACCTTTTTGCAGCTTGTCGTGATCTTTCTGAAAGGAAGGGATGACTTCCATTGGCTGTCTCCTTATTTTGATATATATCTAAATACATGGACGGGAATTTTCCTGATTTTTTGCGAAAAAGCGGGAAAAATCGGGTAAAATGCGGTTGGTTCGGATGATATTTCGATAATGATCGAATTATCCGAGCGCGGGGATGATCTCCTGCAGATAGGCCTTCAGGTTGAGCATGGCGCGGGAGAGGTTGCGCTTGTATTGTTCCGTGGTGCTTCCAGAACCGTACGTATCCGAGATCGCCTTGATCTGGACGCAGGGGACGCCTGCATACTTGCACACCTGGGCAATCGAGGCGCCTTCCATGTCGCGGATATGCGCGCCGAGCGAGCAGAGCAGGGCGTGATCGGCGGGGGAGTCGTTGAAGCGGTCGCCCGAGCCGAGGACGCGGCGGGGGAGGTCGACGGCGGGGAGATACAGGGGCAGAAAGTTCTCTGTCTCGCCGTCCAGCGTGCCGATGGCGCCGCCGTTGAGTTGGGTGAGGTCAAAATCATATTGGACGGCGCGGTCGATGAGGTAGACTTCAGCGAGCTGTGTCTGCTCGTCCAGTCCGCCCGCGACGCCGAAATTGAGGACGACGTCCGCGCCCTTTCCGAGGACGGCGCACGTTCCTGCCGCGGCGTTGACCTTTCCGACGCCGCACACGCAAAGCAGGATGTCCTTTCCGAATGCCGTGCCGCAGTAAACGGGTTTTCCGTAAACGGTGAGGATGTTTTTGATTTCCATCTGCGAGAGGAGGGCTTCCGCCTCCGAATCCATTGCAATGACTGCTCCGATCATGGTTGTCTCCTTTTTTGTTCATTATAACAATTTTTTCGCGGTTTTGCAACGTCATTGTATGATTTTTCCGACGAACGGACATAAAAAGCGCAAGGAGGATGGAATGAACCCGTTTGAATTGAAGCCTCAGAAGGCGGACAGAATTTTTACCGATTGGAAGAAAGTGCTTGTCAAGCCCTACGACAAGCGCACGGTGGATCCCTATACGCGGCTTCGCGTCATTCTGATGTCGGGGACGGAGTTTGAATCGGTGCGCTGTTCGCATGCCATCTCGCGGCAGTGTCCGAACAACGACGTGCGCAGGCGGCTTGCCTATCTCCGCCGCGGAGAACAGCTCCAGCAAAAGCGTGTTGCGTCGCTCAAGCCCGCCGACGAGAGCATTCTCGAACACACCATCGGCTATGAACAGCTTGCCGTCGATCTCACGGCGAACCTCGCCATCACGGAGAAGAACGGCTATGTGAAAAAGCAGCTCAATTTTGCGCTGTTGGAGGACTTCGATCACCTCTACCGCTATGCCGATCTCATGGAGCTGGAAAAGGGCGGCGATCCTGCGCAGCTCGTCGGGGACTACACCGAGATCATGCCGGGGCGTCCCACCGTTGCGGAGTACCGTCATCCCTATGACGACGTGCGGTTCTATATCAACGGGTACCTCAACGACCTCAAGACCAAGCTGAACGTCAACATCATTACGGCGGCAGAACAGCAGACGATGAACTTCTATATGAATGTGGGGAATCTGTATGCGTCGCCGCTCGGCAGACAGCTCTATAACGAGATCGCCATGATCGAAGAACAGCACGTCACGGGATACGGCTGTCTGAAAGACCCCTGCATGACCGACTGGGAACGCCTTCTCATGAACGAGTACACCGAGTGCTATCTGTATTATTCGTGCTACGAGGACGAGACGGACGCCCGCATCAAGAAGATCTGGGAAATGCACTTTGAAGAGGAAGTCGCGCACCTGCACGAGGCGGCAGAGCTGCTGCACGTCTACGGCGGAAAGGTCTGGCAGCAAGTTTTACCCGAAGGCGGGGCGTTCCCCGAACTGCTCAAATTCCGTCCGCAGAAGGAGTATATCCGCGACGTCTTAAAGAGCGTACGTCTGACGGGCGTGGAGGAAGGATTTGAAGAGGTGAACAGCCTGCCTGATACCTTCCGCTATTTTGCGTACAATGCGCGCATTCACGGAAAGCCCGCGGCGGCAGGGACGCATACGGTCATCGAAAAGGCGATCGAGCACCTCGGCCAGGACTACCGCATTCAGGACAAAGAACATCCCGTCCGCGCCCTTGCGGACAGAACGTGCGACAATCTGAACGTGGGCAGAGTGAAAGGGGCGTAAATTTCTCACACGTTTTCCCGCGAACTGACGTCGTCGGAACGAAGCGCAATGTGCGACCGTTCGGCAAAGCCGAACGGCACGCTGAAAACGCTCGTCCCTCCTCTTCGCAAAAAATCTTTGCACAGCAAACTTTTTTGCGGGTAGCTGCGGTCAAAATGATGTCGTGAGGGGAGTTGACGGCATTTTGTCCGAAAGAACCGCAGACGTAAAAAAATCAGCCCCCGCGGGCGCAGTTGCGCCCGCGCGCGCGGGTCGTGGTGGATCCGGGGTGTGGGGGTTATATGCCCGCCGCTTCAGGGGGACCGGGTGGGGCTGGGGG
>ERZ1090863.580-NODE-580-length-19127-cov-9.301804_pt1 | contig 19127 bp, 17 predicted proteins | sample MGYA00478480_ERZ1090863 | MGnify/ENA primary metagenome ERZ1090863 (study PRJEB33644, sample SAMEA5815746) | chicken gut metagenome | biome: Chicken; feature: Gastrointestinal Tract; material: Caecum | place: Ireland | collected 2019-01-01 | study: A study of the...
TAAAAAATGTCATTTAAAATGTCATTTTATTTGTCCAAATTTTCGCCCATTTTCAGCGAGCAACGCGAACGCGCGGAGAAATCTCGCCTTATTCTTGCCTCACTGATAGATTTCTCCACTTCGGCGCTCCGCGCTTCTCGTGCGGCGTAAGGACAACGCCGCCCTCGGGCACCGCAAACGCGGACGTAGGCGTTTGCTCACCTCGTGCAGCAAAACAGTGGGTGTCCACTGTTTTGAAAACTCTGCACTCGCCGGTCGAAATGACAAACGAGGGTAAATCCCCGCACTTAGTCGAAATGACAGGCGATATACAAAGCGCCCCGCGCATAAATGCCCGGGGCGCATTTTTCAGCGTATGATTATGAAGCAGACGACAATGGCGACGGACGCGAAGAGCATGGAGTCGAACCTGTCGAGTATGCCGCCGTGACCGGGCAGAAGTTTGCCCATATCCTTTATGCCGCAGCCGCGCTTGATGGCGCTTTCAAACAAATCACCCACCTGACCGAGTATGGATGTGGGAATTGAAATGAGAACAAGCACGGCGAGGGGATGCATAGCTCCGTAATATTCGAGCCTGAACACATCGAGTCCGCAACCCACGCCCCAGACGACAATCGCGGCGAGTATGCCGCCTATTATGCCGCCGATAAACCCGACCACCGTCTTGTTGGGGCTGGTGTGGGGGGCGAGTTTGAGGGGGAAAACCCTGCCGAACAACTTACCGAAGATGAGCGCGAATGTATCGACCGCGACGGTTATGCAGAACATGAGCGTGACCGCCACGAGCGAGTTGGTGTCCATGTGATTGATGTTTGAACTTACGCTGCAAAGAACGCCGCAGTAGAGTATGCAGAAGAGCGACGCCGTCGTGCTCTTCAAATCGCTGCTTTCGTAATCGAAGACGAGCATTGCCGCCGTGACCATTGCGCCGAGGCTGGAAACCGTCATGAGCACGAGCAGCGGGGGCAGCCACGCCTGGGGATCGCCTTCGGCGGTCTTGACCATCTTGGTTATTACGAAAGTGGGGATTATCAGCGCGCAGGTGACCATAGTGCACCACCATTGCGCGCGGGACACGCAACCCATTGCGCGCATGAATTCAAATGCGCCGATGAGCGAGATTGCCCAGAACAGCAAATCGAAGCCGATTGCGCCCAGTCCGTTCGGCACGCAAGCCTTTAAGGCTATGAGCCCTACCAGAACGAGAACATAGCCCGCGGCGGTGATGGTGCGCGCCTTCATATTCTCCTTTGGCGGCTCGGCGTTCATTTGAACGTTAGTTTCTTGTTCCATTCATTCTCCTTATCCTTTCTGCGCGCAAAAACCGCGCCGCGGCGGCGCGCCGAAAGGGTTTTGATTGCACCGCGATATGCAGTATTTGCGGCATATTGCGGGGGCAAATGCTTTTTAAATTTTACCGAACCGCCTGTTGCGGCGGGAGTAACTTTCAATCGCCTTTTCAAACTGCTTATCGTCGAAGTCGGGAAAAAGCACGTCGGTGAAATACAGCTCGGCATACGCCGCCTGCCACAGCAAAAAATTGGACAGCCTCAGCTCTCCCCCCGTGCGGATTATAAGGTCGGGGTCGGGAAAATCTTTTGTGTCCAAAAGCGCCGAAATATCGCCCTCGGTTACGCGTTCACCGCGGGATATGGCGGCATTAACCGCGCGCGTTATCTCCGCGCGGGCGCCGTAATTGAGCGCGAGTATGACAAAAAACTGCGCGTCGGCGGGCGAATTTTTGACCCCGTCGGCAATGAGCTGCTGCACGTCGGCGGGCAGGGCGGTTATGTCGCCTATTACCCTTACTGCCGCGCCCTCGGCGTACAGATCCTTGACGTTTTTGGTGAAATACCTGCGGAAGAGGTTATAAAGCCCTTCAAGCTCCTCCTGCGGGCGGGAAAGGTTTTCGGTGGACAGTGCGTAGACCGTAAGGTAACGCACGCCCATCTTTTTAGCCTTGCGCGCCATGGCAATCATGGTGTTCATGCCGGCGTTATGCCCGAAAGTGCGGGGCATGAGGCGCTTTTTCGCCCACCTGCCGTTGCCGTCCATGATGACGGCTACGTGGCGGGGTATGTTGAAATTACCGTCCTTCATTATACGGTGAGGATTTCTTTTTCCTTGGCGGAAACAACGGTATCAATTTTGGCGACGGCGTCGGAAACCATCTTTTCGACGTCCTTTTCATAGGATGCGAATTCGTCCTCGGAGAGGGTTTTGTCGTTTTTAAGCTTTTTCAGGGAATCCATGGCCTCGCGGCGGACATTGCGCTCTGCCACCTTTGCATCCTCGCCCATGCGTTTTATCTGCTTGCACAGATCCTTTCTGCGCTCTTCGGTGAGTTCGGGGAATACGAGTCGGATAACCTTGCCGTCGTTGGTGGGGTTGATGCCGATGTTTGAGGTGAGGATCGCCTTTTCTATACCCTTTAAAAGCGAAACGTCCCAGGGGGCGATTACGAGGCACCTGCCCTCCTGCACGGAGATGTTCGAGGTCTGCGTTACGGGCGTCATGGCGCCGTAATAATCGACCATAACCTTATCTAAGATGTGGGGGTTTGCCCTGCCGGCGCGGATGGCGGAAAAATCCTCTTCGAGCACCGATATTGTTTTTGAAAGCTTGTCGTCGAGGGTTAAGATTATTTCCTCTACCTGATCGTTTTCTAACATAAATATATACCTCTCAATTATTGTCGATTAAAGTGCCCAGCTTTTCGCCGCAGACGGCGCGGACGATTGAATTTTTTTCGTCCAGCCCGAAGGCTATCGCGGGGATATTGTTTTCCATGCACATGGTTGCGGCGGTGGTGTCCATCGCCTTGATGCCGTTCTTTATTATGTCCATATAATTAATATGGTCGTACTTTTTGGCGTCGGGGTTGAGCTTGGGGTCGCTGTCGTAAATGGCGTCGATATTCTTTGCAAGCATTAATACGTCGGCCTGGATTTCGCACGCGCGCTGTGCGGCGGCGGTATCCGTAGAGCAATAGGGGTTGCCCGTGCCGCACGCCATTATTACCACCCTGCCCTTTTCAAAATGCGAAAGCGCTTTTCTTAAAATATACGGTTCGGCTACGGAAGTCATAATAAGCGCCGTCTGCACGCGGGTGGGAACGCCGCGCTGTTCCAATGCGTCCATCATGGCGAGCGAATTCATGACCGTGGCGAGCATTCCCATATGGTCGGCGGTCGTCCTGTCCATATTCTTGCCCTGGCGACCGCGCCAGAAATTGCCGCCGCCGATGACGAGGGCTATCTCCACTCCCATGTTATGCACTTCGACTATCTGGTTGACGACGTATGAAATGACGTTTTCGTCCAGACCGTGACCGGCAGGCCCGGCTAAGGCCTCGCCGGAAAGCTTTATCAGCACTCTTTTGTATTTAGGCTGCATACTACCTCCCTTACCGAAGAACGGACAAAAGCCCGCCCGCTCCCCATTGTTTTATCCTTTGAATTATACCATACTTAAACCGACTTGACAATATATTTTTAATAATTTCGTATAATTTTAACATACGCAAAAGCTCGCCTTATGCCGTTTTTAAGCGACATCTGCGTTATTTTTGCGCGAAACCGCATAAAAATGTCCACAAACGCACCTTGAACGCCATGCATAGAGGGCACAGACGCATCAAAATATCGGTAAGATTTTCCTTACTTATAAGGCAATACAGGTAATCATTACAGATTTGCAATAATTTTACGACCATTCAGCCATAAAATCGCAGCAAATCGGTTTTAAAAACCCGGAATTATCGCATAACAACGGCATTCTGCGGCATTACACATTACACGCAAAAAGCGCCGCGGCGGGGAACAAGCCCCGTCGCGGCGCTTAAAATTTACGCGATTAATATTTTAAAGAATTCAGTTCTTCTTCATAGCGGCGACCTGCTTTGCAACTTCTTCGGAGAGGTCTTCGCTCTTCTTTTCGATGCCTTCACCCATCTCCCAGCGGACGAAGCGGGCAACTTTGAACTTGTTGCCGATTACCTGGGATACCTTTAAGCTGTCGTCCTTGACGAAGGGCTGTTCCATGAGGCAGTTTTCCGAATAGAACTTGCCCATTTTGCCTGCGACGATCTTTTCGAGGATAGCCTTGGGCTTGTTGGCGTTCTTGGGGTCGTTCTGCATCTGAACGAGCATGATTTCCTTTTCTTTTTCGAGAACCTCGGCGGGAACTTCGGCTTCGGTTATATAGCCGGGCTTTGAAGCGGCGATCTGCAATGCGATGTCGTGCAGAGTCTCTTCCGAACCTGCGGTGAAGTCGATTGCGTCGATCATGACGCCAACCTTGCCGCCCATGTGGATGTAGGTTTCGATTTTACCCGTCGTTTCGTAGATTTCAAACCTGCGGATAGAAATTTTTTCGCCGATTACTGCGGTGTTGTTGGTGATAAACTGCTTTACCGTTTCGTCGCCTATCTTGCATTCGTTGAGGGCGTCGAGGTCTGCGGGCTTGTTTTGCGCGATTACCTTTGCAACCGAGGATACGATGCCCTTGAACTTGTCGCCTGCGGAGACGAAGTCGGATTCGCAGTTGATTTCAAGCAGAACGCCCACGCCGCATTCGGGGCAGATATACGCGCCCACAGCGCCTTCGGCAGCTATTCTCGATTCCTTTTTGACAGCCTTGGCAATTCCCCTTTCGCGGAGCAGTTCGGCAGCCTTTTCCATGTCGCCGTCTGCGTCGGTGAGTGCCTTTTTGCAATCTAACATGCCTGCGCCGCTCTTTTCGCGCAGGGTCATAACGTCCTTTGCTGTGAAAGACATAATTTTATACTCCTGTTATTAATTAATGTATATTTTCGGTAATTGTTACGTTTCCCTGCGCACCCGCAAAACATGCGGGAGAAGGAAATTTTTATTATTCGTTTTCCGCGCTTGCTTCAACGACTTCCTCAACCGAGGTGGGCTCGGCGAGCTGCTCTTCCGCCTTTTCTTCAAGGGCTTCTTCCAATACAGGGGTTTCGCCCTGGTTAGCTTCGATTACGGCGTTAGCCATTACGCCGGCGATGAGCTTGATGGCGCGGATAGCGTCGTCGTTGCCGGGGATTACGTAATCGATGAGGTCGGGATCGCAGTTGGTATCGGTGATGGCAATTACGGGAATGTTGAGCTTGCGGGCTTCGGATACGGCGATATCCTCGTTATGAGGGTCAACTACGAACATTGCGCCGGGCATTTTGTTCATGTTTGCGATGCCGCCGAGGTTGGTTTGGAGCTTGACCATTTCCTCTTTGAGCTTGGCGACTTCCTTCTTGGGAAGGAGGTCGAACTCGCCGCTCTCTTCCATCTTTTCAAGCTTAACCATTCTGTCGATGCGCGAACGGATGGTCTTGAAGTTGGTCAGCGTGCCGCCCAGCCAGCGGGAATTTACATAGAACATGCCGCAGCGTTCGGCTTCTTCCTTGATTGCTTCCTGCGCCTGCTTTTTGGTGCCGACGAAGAGGATGGACTTGCCCTCCTTGACCGTTTCGACGACAAATTTGTAAGCTTCTTCAATCAGACCTACGGTCAGCTGCAAGTCGATGATGTGAATGTCGTTGCGGGCTGCGTAGATGTACTTGCTCATTTTGGGGTTCCACTTTCTGGTCTGGTGACCGAAGTGGACACCGGCTTCCAAGAGCTGCTTCATTGTTATAACTGCCATTTTAATTCCTCCGTTAAACCTCCCCGTAAGCGCAGTTTGTATGGCGGTTATTGCGGAATGTCAAAAAAATTTTCCGCCACGGACCGCCCGCCTTGCGGGTGTGAATTTTTATAGCGTTGTTATTTTAGCAGAAATTTTTGCCATTGTAAAGCAAAAAAACGGCGCCGTGAGCAATTTGCGCGCGGCGCCGCGAAAATAAATGCAAGAAAACAAAAAATGGCGGCATTAAAAAATAAAAATATCACCGTCTGCCATCATAAAAACAGACGCGCGAGGCGACTGCCGCCCCGCGCGCTTTACGTACTTTGCTCATAAAATTTATTGCCCGCGCGCCGCAAGCGGCGTGCGGGCAGGTTGTTTTTATGCGCGTTACTCTTCCTCGTCCTCTTCGTTCTGATAGAAATCGAAAACTTCCTGCAAGAGGGCTTCATCCTCGATGGGGTCGAGCGTTTCGGCCTCCTCGTTATAGCGGAAGATGACGACCTCGTCCTCGGCGATATCGTCGTTGGGTTCTGCGGCGAGCAGAAGGGTGTACTTCTGACCCTTGTACTCGGTTACGTCAAGAAGTTTGAAGTTGATGACGTTTCCGTCCTCGTCGATGAGTTCGATGAGCTCATCTTCCTGCTCTTCGAGCATTTCGTCGTCTTTCATAAATTTTTACTCCTTAATTTTTTGACTTGTTAATTTTATTCAGATAGCCGTCCAGAATATTCGCGGCGGCGAGCGCGTCGACATAATTTTTGCGCTTTTCCCTGCGCATACCCTCGGAGATGAGCACTTCGTGCGCCATCATGGTGGTGAACCGCTCGTCCTCGCACACGACGGGAATGGCGGTGCGCTCGCAAAGAGCCTGTATAAAACGCCTCGTCTTGCCCGTCTGCAATGCCTCGGAGCCGTCGAAATTGACGGGCAGACCGCAGATTATGGTAGTTGCGCCCTTTTCCTCGGCGAGATGCGCGAGGGCCTCGACGTCTTTTTCAAATCCCTTGCGGAAATATGTCTGCGAGGGCAGAGCGTAAGTATTGAACGGGTCGGAGACGGCGACGCCTATGCGCTTGTCGCCTATGTCGAATGCGATATATCTTTCCATAACAGCCAAAAAAATTATAACACACGGGGCGGCGCGCCGTCAACAAAAACGGCGCGCCGCCTTAACGACAAAATATTACAAAATTAGTGCGCCTTTGCGGGCATTTAAGGGGCGGAATATAAGTAGGATAGAGCAAAAGGAGAAAACGACAATGACAGTTTCAAAATTATATGCTCTGCCCGCAGAGCGCGTGGACGGCAAAAGGCAGGGTTACGTGACGGCGGTGCTCCGCGAGGGCGAAAGAGTGTGCGCCATTAAGTGCGCCGACGAAAACGAACGCGAATTTTTTATATCGCCCGACGACGTCATGCGCACGGCAGACGCCATAATATACCGCGCAGAAGGCAAAAAATGCGCCAAAAAGCCCGCCCTGCGCCTCAACATTGCGGGCTACGACGGGCGGGGCAATTTTTTGGGATTTTTGGAGGACTATGTACTGTCCTCTTACAGGATTAAAAGCTGCATAATAGGCGGTAAAAGCTACCCCTTTGAGCGCGTTTGTCTGGGGGATATCGCCATTGTAACCGACAAAAACAGCGCGCCCGCCGCCATAGCCGCCAAGGATATGTTTTTGCAGGCGGTCGTGGGCGGAAAATAATCCCGCGCACAACCTTCACAGTGCAATGCGCGCGGTCACATGCGCCCGTCAGTAGCCGTATTTTGCCATGAGCTTGACAAGGGCGTTGAACTGCCCGTTGATAATTTCGCCCTCCTGCGCAGTAGGGTTGCCCTTGACCTGAATGACGGTCAGCGTGGTCTTGATTTTTTCAAGCTCCTGCCTGTCGGCGCGCGAGAGCGGCTTTAAAAGCAGCTTGTCGGCTATCGACAGGGCATGGTCGAGCCGCACGCCGCTGTTTGCGGCGGGCGGAACCTCGCGCGGGACTTCGCGCGGGGCGGCGCGCGGCGGCAGCGACGAAACATAGTTCGACGGGCGGGGCGCGGTACGGGCGCGAGGGCGGGCGAGGGCGCACAGCGCGCCGTAATAAAGGTAGCCCGCAAGCCAGAACAGCGCGGCGAAGAAGAGCGCCTCATTCATGCTCATTTCAATTAACAGCAACGCCAGAAAGACGACCGAAAAGACCGTTATAAAGTGCAGAACGGGCTTTTTGGAGACCGAACGCAGGCGGGGAGAGAGCGCGCACAGCGCGGCATATACCGCCATTAACCCGCCGTAGACGCCCAAAGCTATGACAATGAGCTGCCCGAAGGGCAGGGCGGAGATGTGTGAAAAAATATTGCCGAAAAATTGCGTTACGCCATCCATAGTAATGAAATTATATCCGCCCGCAGATGCAAACGGGCGGATATATTGTCGGATTAAGGGCGTTTTGCACGATTGGCACGAAAGGCACGCCGGCAGCCCGCCGTTTGGGCGCTAAACGATTATTTCCTTTAAATGGCGCAAATCGATTATGCGCGCCTGAATAGTGCGCTCGTCGACCTTCATTATGCGCGCGACGGCGCTCTTGTAGAGGTTAAGCTGGCGGGAATATTTTGCCTTTAACGCCTCGGGCGAGAGACGGACGAGCTTGTAATCGATTATGTACACGCCCTCCGCCGTGACGGCGAGGAGGTCTATCGCGCCCTGGACGAGCACGCTCTCTTCATGCGGGGCGCCGTCGAACACGATGTCGGCGGGCAGCGAGCACAAAAATTCGCGCTCGCGCCAGAGCTGCGCGCCGCCGAGCGACGAAAAGGCGGGCATATTGAGCATTTTAACCAGCCTTTCGACCTTTAAAAGGTCGAGCTGTTCGGGCGACAGCCGCCCGTCGGAGACGAACGCGCGCAGCTCGCCCTCTATTCCTTCCCCGTCCTTTATGCCGAAATCGCACAGCTCCAAAAAGCGGTGATAGGCGGTGCCCGCCTCGGTGCCAGAAGGAAGCGAGGTGTCGTCGTCGCCGTCCTCGGCGTATTCGTCGCCGAAGAGCGATAGTTCGGCGTAGTAAGCCTCCTCGTCGCGCATGAGCTGCGAGGCAGAGGTCTTTACGGCGAGATTTACACTGCCCGGGTGGGAATATGCCGCGCCGAACAGGCTGCCCGCGTCTACCGCGCCCTCCTTTCCCGTCACTATCGCGGGAGCGGGAACGTCATCCTCGAAATCGGTTAGCTCCTGCATATATTCGGGCGAATAGGCGGTTACGTCGAACATCTTGGCGTAGCAGTCGGCTTCGTACCACGCAGCGGGATCGTAGGCGGGCACGTCGCCGCACAACACGTACAGGTTGCACATGGCGCGCGTGCAGGCGACATAGAACAGGTTGAGTTCGTTTTTAATCTCCTCCCTGCGGGCGCGGCGGGCGCACAGCTCGCGCAGAACGGTGGTGCGGACGAGCTTATTCTGCGTGTCGAACGCGCGGGGGCAGTAGCCGTATTCATCGTCGAACGGCGTCTCTTCGGCGTCGTTGCCGCCGAATTTGCGGGCGATGTCGGCGACTATTACCACGGGATATTCCAGCCCCTTCGACGAATGCATGGTGACTACCTTTATGCTGTCGGACGAGGAGGGCACGGGCGCCTTTATGGAGTATCCGCCCGCCTTTATGCGCGAGAGAAAGGCGTTTAAGTGCAGTTCGCCCGCGGGCGAGTATGCCTCCTGTTGAAGGCGGCGTATGCAGACGAGCCTGTTGCCCCCGCCCGAGGAGTAGCGCGCGCCCAGGCCCGTGTCGGCGAGGATTTTATCGATGAGCGCCGCCGCGCCGAGGACGTCGGCCAGCCTGCGGTAGCCGTTGAGCCTGACGAAAAATTCGCCTATCTTTGCGGCGAGCGCGTCGCGCGCTTTGGAATACTGCCCGACGCAGTCGCGGAAGGATAATCCGCGCGCGGAGCCCTGCGAAATTCTTATGCGCGCGAGCTCGTCGCGCGTGAAGCCGCCTATGGGCGAGAGCATTGCCGTTGCCAGCGGGATATCCTGCTGGCAATTGTCTATTAAGGACAGAATGTCCATCAGCTGGTTGATTTCGGGGCGCTTGAACAGGTCGCCGTCGCCCGCGCCCTCCACGCCGTAGCCGGCGTCGGTCAGGGCGCGCACTATGCCGAGGGTGCTGTCGCCCGCGTTTTTGCGGGTGAGAATGCAGATGTCGCCAGGCTGGGTGTCGACCATTCTACCCTCCTCGATGGAATAGTGCTTACGGGACAGTTCGCGGCGAACTATTTCGAGGACGGCGAGCCCCTCGCGGGTGTGACCGCTGCGCGCGCCCCTGTGGGCGGCGACGGAATACACACCCTCGGCGGGGGGCGGGGTTTTTTGTTCCTTGCCGAACACGACGAGCTTGGCTTCGCCATATCCTGCGAGGTATTTGCCGCCGCGGTGCATTACGCCGTCGCCCGCGTAATCTATTCCGCACGACGAAGGCGTCATGATGTCGCCGAAAAGTTTATTGACAAATTGCAGAACGCCGTCCGACGAGCGGAAGTTGACCGAAAGGCGCATCGCGCCCGAAGTAAGCTGCATGTCGGCATATTTGCGCGAGAAAAAGACCGACTTTGAGCCCCTGAACCCGTAGATAGCCTGCTTTACGTCGCCGACGGTGAACACCTCCTCTTCGCCGACGAGGGTGAGTATGCGCTCCTGGACGGGGTTGACGTCCTGATATTCGTCGACGAACACGTTTTTATAGCGGGCGTTTATCTGCCGTTTTATGTCGGCGTCGGACAGAAGTTTTAAGGTGAGGTGTTCGAGGTCGGGGCAGTCGAGCTTGTTTTCTTCGCGCTTGACCGCGGTATATTCGTCGTCGAACGCCAGAACGAGAGAGGAAAAAGCCGAGGCGAGCCTGCCGCCGCTCATAAACGCGGCGCACTCCTCCTCCCTGCTGCCCAAATCCTTTTTGAGGGCGTCGTACTTCTTTTTGAGGCGGGTGCGGTAATCGCCGAAACTTTCGCCGACGGCCTTTTCCTCCTCGGTCTTGCCCGAGGGGCGGCGGGTGGACGACAGGGGCGGGAGCGGGTCGAACAGGTCGCCCTCCGCCACGGCGCGAAGAGAGGCGCGCATTTCGTCGGCTATGACGTTGATTTTGGACAGACTTTGGGGTATTTCGAGCGTTGCGAAAAAGTTTTCAAACGCTGAAAGGAGCGAAAGGCTCTTTTCGCGGATGAAGCCGTTCATATCGGCGCACACCTTATTAAAGCCTTCGTCGCAGTATATTTGGTGGTATGCGCCAAATTTTTGCCTGTAATCGACGACGTTGCGCGCCGCCTCGTGCGCGCGCATTATCAGGCGGCGGACGTTTTCGTCGCTGCGCTTGCGGCGCAGACAATCTAAAACATAAATAAAGTCGCCGTCGCCCGCGGCATACAGCCTGCCGAACAGGTTGTCCATGGCGCGTTCCTTCATATCGGCGAGTTTGGCTTCGTCGACGACTATCTCAAACGAGCGGTCTGTATCGAGCGCGTAAAAGTAGGTGCGGATAAGCCGCGCGCAGAAGGAATGAATGGTGGAAATGTCAGCCGAGGGAATTTTTGCGAGCTGGGCCTTTATGTTGGCGCGCTCCGCCCCCTCAGCCGATTGCAGGCGGGATATGAGCGTTTTGCGCAGTTTTTCCTTTATCTGCGCCGCCGCCTTTTTGGTGAAAGTTACGGCGAGAACGCCGTCCAAATCGCCGCCGCGCTGCAACAGGTCGCACAGCTTTTGTATCATGACAAAGGTCTTGCCCGACCCCGCCGAGGCGGAAACTATTATTTTGCCGCGCGCGTTTATGGCGGCGAGCTGTTCGGGAGTATATTTTTCGCTCATTCTTCACCCCTCTCCTTTCTGACTATTGCCGCGATACCCTTGCAGGTGACCGAAAATCTTTGGCGCTCGTCGCCGTCGGTGCCGACGGCAAATCCGCAGCTGCCCGAAAGTTTGCAATATGCGCAGGCGTCCGCCGCGGGGGACGGGTCGACGTTGCCCGCAGTCATCTCCGCCGCGCCCCTGCGCGCGACGAGGTTTGAGTAGAGCAGAAAGTCGGCAAAGTCCTCGCGCGACATGGCGCTGTCGACGGCGCTGCCGTTTAAATAGGCTTCGACGTAGCTGCTCTTCTGCTTATCCTGCAAGCTATTTTCGGTGCTACGCACGACGTCCTCGCTGCCGTCCATGTAGCCCGAAAGGCGGAAAACGCCGTCGCGCTTGCTTTCGTAGACGACGCCGGCGGGGAAATAATAAGCCCCAACGGCGCGCCTGCCCGAGGCGGAAGCACTAAGATATATGGGCAGCTGCAATTTGAGACCCATGTAGTATAGCGGGGCGGAGCTGTCTATCGCGCCCGTCTTATAGTCGATTACCCTGACCATATCGCCGCTGTAATCGACGCGGTCTATCCTGCCGTACAGCCCCAGACCGCCGTCTAAGGGAACGCGGCAGATTTTTTCGACCTCGGCGACAGAGAAAGACGAATTTTTGAGCTGTTCAAATGCGCCGAGGCAGACGGCTACGCACTCGTCGATGAGCCTGGTCGCGGCATATTCGCCGCGCTTGTCGGCGGACAGCGCCGAATATGCGGGGGTGGCGAGCAGTTTTTGCGCCTCCTCCCTCGCCCTGTTTTCGAGCTGCGCGTCGTCCTCAATAGCGTTGACGGAGGGCGAAAAGACGTTTTGCAGGACGGAGTGAATGAAGTTGCCGCAGTCGAGCGGGCGCATGACACCCTCCTCCCTCTCGGCAAGGCGCAGACCGCGCATCATGAAGCACTTGTAGGGGCAGGAGAAGTAAGTTTCGAGCACGGTGGGCGAAAAGCTTGTGCCGTACAGCTTTGCCCCGCACGAGATGTTGCCGCGCGCGGGCGAAAGAGCGAGCGCCGATTGCGCGCTCTCCTCGTACCCGTGGTCGCGCAGGACGGCATATATTGCCGAACGAACGGCGGGGGAATCCGCCGAGGCGAGCGCGCGCAGGGCGGGCGCGGGGGACGAACAGATATACTTTAAATTGCCCGCAGTCCGCCTGAAATTTCTGCCAGTGAGGGGGGCGAGCGCGCCGCCCGACGGCGAGCAGAAGAGAGCGCGGGCGTAGTCGACTATGCGGCTGACGCCCCCCTCTTCGCCGCCCTTACGGGCGGGGTAACTTAAATGCAGGGCGCGCCTGAACGCGCACAGATTGAGCCCCGCGGTTTCGCGCGTGCGGCGGTTGACCTGCTCTATTTTGGGGGAAATTTTTATATTTAAAGCATCGAGAGAGGTTATGTCCCTGTCGGTGAGGACGGCGGTGTCGTCGCCCGAGGCGGGCACGTCGCCCGTAAGCCCCGCGACAAAAACGACCTCGCTGCCCGTGTTGGCGCACTTTAACAGGTCGCCCACGAAAACGGCGTCCTGCTTGGGGGGAATGAGCGACAGTTCGGCGGCGGTAAAGCCGCTTTTGAGTATTTTCGTAAACTCGCGCACGGGCATTTCCATGCCCGCGGTCAGCTTTTCGGCTTCGTCTATGACGGCGTTTACGCTTTCATACGCGCGCCCCGAAAACTCGGAGAGCGAGGGATAGTCGGCGGCGTAGCGGCTGTACATGGCGTCGAGCACGTCCTTGGACGAAAAGTCGGAGAGTATGCCGCGCAGGGCGTTGCAAAAGGACGAACCCGAACCCTTGGCGGGTATGCGCGAAAGCGCCTTTAAAAAGGGTTCGCGCACGCGTTGGACGGCGGATATGTCGAGGTTGAGTGCTTTAAGCACCTCCTCTTTGGGCGCGCGCTTTACGCCGCCGCGGTAGCCCGCGAGGCGGAGCATGTAGTTGGCAAAAAGGTCTTTATCCCTCCGCCTTTCGGCTTCGGTGAAGGGGCTGCCGTCCTCCTTTACGCAGGATACGTAAAACATGGGCGACGACACCGCCGAAAGCACGCTGCCCTGCGTGCAGCCATCGGCGGCGCAGTTCAAAAAGCCCTCCAAAAAGGCGCACACGGGGTGTTCGGACAGGAGATAGCGCTTGTCGATGTAGTAAGGAATGTTGTATTCGCCGAACACGCGCGCGAGCTTGGGGGCGTAAAAGTCCATGTCGGGCAGCATTACGGAAATTTCGCGGTAGCGCACGCCCCCTTCGAACACGTGCCTGACTATGCCCGCGGCGATATATTCGAGCTCTTCCTCCTCGTCCCGCCCCTCGAAGAGGGTGACGGCGGAGGTGGGCATGCGGTCGGAGCTGTTGAGGCAATCGGGGTCGAATATGTGCGAACGCATGCGCTCGGCTTCGGGGGAGAGGTCTGAGGGCAGCGCGCGTGAGTTTAACCCGCCGAAGGCTTTCGCCGCGCCCGCGAACGACGCGGACGCCTCGTTGACGTACACCTCCTCCCTGCCGCCTATGAAAATGCCCGTTACGTTCTTTGCCGCCTCCATGCAGGCGGAGGCACACTCCGCAACCGAGCAGGTGAACGCCTGAAAGCCGAGGAATATGACGTCGGCGCCGCGCACGGCGGGCGACGAAACTATTACATCGGGCAGCATGGAGAGGTACCTGTTTCTGTCGACGGAGCCGCTCTCTTCGAGGTACGCGACGTAGGCGCGGTATAAAAGTTCGAGGTCGCGCAGCTTGCCGTCGAGCACGGGGTTGTCCGCTCTTACCGCCGCGAGGTCGTCGGGCGAGATGCGCGAGGAATATAAGAGGGCGATAGTGTCGTAGATATCCTGCGCGGCGTTTGCCGACGACAGCCTTTTGAACAGGGTGAGCGAGGCGCGGTTTTGTTCGATGAGCCTGCGCACGACCATAGCCGAACCCTGGCTGGTTAAAAGATTGGCGCACTTGCCTCTTTCGGCGGTGAGAAAGCGGGCGAAGGTGTAAACCGACGTTAAAAAAGTTCCGCCCACGGCGGCGCACACCGTGCGTTCGGCAGCGAGGGTAAGCCTGTCCTCGCAGAATATGACGGTGCGCGCGCCGCGCTCCTCGTTAGAGGCGACGATTTCTTTAAGTTTTTTGAGCGCCGCGCCGAGGGCGGGCGCGATGAAAGACTTTATCATGCCATTCATTATAACATATTGCACGCAATTTTTAAAGATTTTGGGGCGCAAAAGTTTTTACTTTTTAATATTTGTATGTTATAATAGCGAATATGAAAAATGCCATTAAGTTTATCGCCATTGCGGCGTGCGCGGCGAGCATAACCCTGCTTGCAGGATGCAGCGGCTGCAATGCGGCGACAAATTATAAAACGACGACATCGCCCAACTGGCAGATAAGGGGCGGCAGCGCGGACGAGCTTTCGGAATCTTCCACCCTCATGACCAAGAGGGAAACGGCGACATACTCCGTTACGCACAACGCCGGCGCCAACACCAACTATTTGGTGGAATACGCCGAAGGCGGAACGTACACGACCGTGCTTTACGCCACGACCTACGACTGGAATTCGCAGGACATACCCGAGGCGCTGCGCATAGAAAACCAGACCGACTGCGTTTACGTTTACGAAACGACACTGCAGCTTGAAGGCGCTTACGTTATGGACGGCAACCGCGCACCCTTTACCACAGCGGTGCATACAATAAGCTATTTCCGCTCGGCGGCGAACAACCTTCTGCCCGTATATTCCATGCAGGACATAAAGACGGCTTCGCCCGGCTCGATAAATCCCGCCAACCTCGATTCGGCTTACGTTGAGATGGACAGGGTTTACGAAACCTATTACAGCCGCGACGGCGGAACGGCGATTGTGCACGCAGAGGCACGCGGCGACGACAGCATCGACAACGCCGACGTGACGACGGGCACGGGCAGCGAATATTCGCTGTTCGACGCCAGTTCGCTGGGCATCGCGCTGCGCAGCATGACGCAGAGCGGAACGCCCGTATTTGACGTGTTTGTACCCACAAACGGCGCGGGCGCAAGGTATCAGGCGGCGTGGGGCGCATCTTCGGCAATAGCGCGCGACAACGAGAGCTACTCTTCGATAATTTCAGCGCTCGACAGCGCGGTAGACGCGGGGTACATTCTGACGGGCGCAAACGACGAGGGCGTGCGCGAATATGCGTTTACCCCCGCGGTAGTCAGCTTAGTTTCGGCCATGACGGGGCCCTCGACGACGTATTACTATTTAACAGTCACCAATACCGACCTCAACGCGGGGCGCGCCGCGCTCGCGAGGGTGGAAGAACAGCTTCCTTTCAGCCTCGGCACGCTCGTCTACAACCTGACCTCGCTTACACTCAACTAAACTTTAAACTGCATAAAACAGCGCCCGCAAGCGGGCGCTGTTTTGTTACGCGTTTTATTATATGGCAGGCACTTAAAGCCGCACAAGGTTGTTGCCCCGCCGCGCAAAGCAGTTGCGCTGCGGGGCAACAAATTACCTGTTTATAAACGCCGCCACAAATAGCCATTAACTAAAATGAGTTAAAAAAGCACGGTTTTGTAATTTATCTGAAAGCTGACCGAACTCACCGAAAGTTTATCGAGACTGACGACTATCCACCGCTGATAGGGCTGACACGCGCTGCCCGTATTCATTACCAGTTCGATGGTGCCTTCCAGACGCAGATCCTCGCCGTCGATAACGACACCCGTCAGCCCGATGGGGTGAACATACTCCGCGGTGAACGTGTAGACGACGAGCATCTGTTCGCCGAAATCTACGGCGAGGTCGGCATCTTCGGCGAATATGCCGCTATAATCCCCCTCGCTTGCGACGATGAATATATAGCTTTCGGGGAGGCTGTCGGGGTCGTCGCCCCCGGCATACGAACCCGCTGTGGCGTGCGAATCTTTGAAATTATCGTCTATCATGCCGGCAGCGTCGTCATAGATGACGGCGTTATACCCGATAAAGACATTATTGGCATTATACACAACGCCGCAGCCGGCGATGGCAAACGCGCACGCGCAAACGAACATGAGCGCGAACAAACACAGCCTTTTCATACATCCCTCCCTGAAATTATTATACCATCGCGCGGGGCGCATTTCAATACCCCCTTTACCGTTAAAAGCGTTCTCAAAAGCGCGCTTGCTTATTATCCGTCGTTTCGACCAAGCGCAGGGTTCCCCCATATCCCCGTAATTTTTACCGAGCGCGACACCCCCACGTTTGTCATTTCGACCGGCGAGTGCAGAGTTTTCAAAACAGTGTACACCCACTGTTTTGCTGCACGAGGTAAGCAAACGCCTACGTCCGCGTTTGCGGTGCCCGAGGGCGGCGTTGTCCTTACGCCGCACGAGAAGCGCGAAGCGCCGAAGTGGAGAAATCTATCATTAAAGTAAGAAATAAGGCGAGATTTCTCCATGCGTTCGCGTTGCTCACTTAGTCGAAATGACAGAACTGTTTAAATTAAACGCCTTTCGGCAGCCCTTTATCTTTAACACAACCTGTGCGGCGAAAACCTGACAGGATAAACTCGAAAATTTTAAAACTTTTATATTTTAACGGGGCGCGACTGCTTCGGCAGCCGCGCCCCCATATCTGAAATTTGCATATTTATAGGGGCGCGGCGGACTGGTTTTGCAGTCCGCCGCGCGCATTTTTCAGCCTTTCGGCCTTATATGTTATTGTTTTTTATCTGACAAAATCAAAGCTTGTTGTACTCTTCGTCGGCGACGGGTTCGCACCACACATTTCTGCCGCCCTTTGCGGGCACTTCTACGGCGAGGTGCTGGAACCAGCTGTCCTTTTTGGCGCCGTGCCAGTGCTTGACGCCCGCGGGGATGTTGACAACGTCGCCCGGCTTTAAGGACTGCGCGGGCTTGCCCCACTCCTGATACCAGCCTTCGCCCGCGATGACTATGAGAATCTGACCGCCGCCCTCTTCCGCCTCGTGAATGTGCCAGTTGTTGCGGCAGGCGGGCTCGAAGGTTACGTTCGCTATAAACACCTGCTTATCGGAAAGCGCGTGAAGATAGCTTTTGCCGATGAAACACTGCGCGTAAGCGTCGTTGCTTGCGCCTATGGGAAACTGGGATAATTCCTTCATGGTATGCTCCTTTTTTGCTTATCAGCCGCCCCTGCGTGCGGCTGACGTTTGTAGAGTTCAGCCGTTTGCCGCCTTTTCGACGCACGCCAGCGCGTTTAAAGAGCGGGGATAGCCGATATAGGGCAGGCATTGCGAAACCACGCTTATAAGAAAGCGCTTGTCGTTGCCTATGCGCATGTTTGCCGCGGCGTGCGAGGTGAGCTGAGGTTCGCAGCCGCCCTGCGCGGCGAGAAAACAGAAAGTTATCATTTCGCGGTCGCCGTCGGAAAGTCCCTTGCGGGTGTAATAATCGCCGAAGCAGTTGCCCGAAAGCCAGCGGTTGATGTGCTGTGTCTGACCGCCGCGCTGTGAAAAGCCGCGCATACCGTCGCCGAAGATACGCACCTGCGTATTTTCGCCGTCGGTTACCCTGTTGCCGTATTCGACCGTGCCGCACTCCTGCAAGGGCAGAGATATACCCGCGGCGGCGAACTGCTTGTTTGCAATATTTATGAAGGGAAGCGCCCTGCCGACGCCGAGGTACGCCACCGACTGATAGACTACCTCCCTTATCTCGACGGCGGTCACGCCGCACCTGAGCGCGGCGGACACCTCGAAGGCGAACGCTTCGCCGCCCCGGCAGCCTATGAGCGCCGCGAGTATGGCGAGGTGGCGCGTTCTGTCGGGCAGAGGGTGTTCGTTTATAACCTCATCGAAGGCAAAATTGCAGATGATTTGGTAAAATTCGGGGTCGGTCTGCGCCAGAGAACAGCCCTCGCCTCCCGCAATTTTTTCAAGATATTGCTGTGCGTTTTCTGTCAGCATTACGCGTCCTCACGAAAGTTTTTTGCCGTCTGCAAAGGCGTTGCCGACCGCTTCGCCGAGGACGAGATATTTGTTGTTGACCGCGTCGAAAGTTATGGGTTGCAGGAGCGAGGGGTCTATTTTGCCGTCCTTTATTACGCTTTCGTCGGCGGAGACGTTGACGATTTCGCCGATCACCAGCCCGTCCTCGTCTATTTTGTCGAGGCGGCATTCGAGGGCGAGTTTAAGGTCTTCGACGACGGGCGCGTCGACGAAGGAAGATTTTGCAAGCTTCCAGCCCGTCTTTGCCATTTTGTCGGGCACGTTGTTGCCCGAAACCATGCCCACATAGTCGCACGCAACGACGTTTGCGGCGTCGGCCATGTTGATGACGAACGCCTTGCGGACGAGGATATTTTTATAGGTTTTGTGCCCTTCGGAAAGGCAGAGCATGACTTTGTTGTAGTCGCATATTCCGCCCCAGGCGGCGTTCATGGCGTCGGGCGAGCCGTCCTCGCCGTAGGTTGAAATGATGAGCACGGGCTGGGGGTAGAGATAGGTTTTTGCACCGAAATTCTTTCTCATGATATATCTCCTTATAATTTACGCTTGAATTGGGGCGCGGGGGGGGGGGGGGGGGGGCCGCCGGCCCGCCCCCCGGGCGCGGCCGGGCGGCCGCATAGGTTAAGATCATGATAGGAGGAGACCAGGGGCGGCCAGGGTGAGAGATAGTGGGGGGGGGGGG